>Ga0126307_10001356_pt1 | contig 16140 bp, 16 predicted proteins | sample Plot28_FD_89955 | JGI IMG/M metagenome (GOLD analysis project Ga0126307, IMG submission 89955) | Serpentine soil microbial communities from UC McLaughlin Reserve, CA, USA - Plot28 | ecosystem: Environmental > Terrestrial > Soil > Grasslands | place: USA: UC McLaughlin Reserve, Lake County... | reverse complement strand
GATATACAAAGTCCGTCTCGGGAGCGATGAGCTCGACGGAGACACGATCGGCTGCCAGGGTGTGGAGCGTGAGCGCCGCTTCGAGCGCCGCGACTCCGCCGCCGGCGATCAGGACCTCGACGCCTTCCTTCGCTGCCATTGCGTCCACTCTGGGGCGCGTTGCCCATCGGCCATCGGCGCAGGCCCTGATCCGCGTGCGGGTTTTCCGCAGCTCACTCCGCGGACCGGCGCCGCCGCTAGGCTCGGGCCGTGCGGGCCGAGCTCGACAAGCGGGCGATGGCAGCCCTCGCCGCAGGCCATCTCGCCACCGATTTTGCGAACGGCGCGCTGCCCGCGCTCCTGCCGTTCATGGTCGACCGGTTCGACCTCTCGTACACGCTCGCCGCAGCGTTGATGCTGGCGTCGGCGGCGTCGTCCTCGTTGATCCAGCCGGTCTTCGGCGCCTGGTCGGACCGGCGCGGTGCCCTCTGGCTGTTGCCGAGCGGGGTCGCAGTTGCGGGGATCGGGATCGCGCTCGCGGCCGCGGCGCCCTCGTACTGGCTCGTGCTCCTGCTCGTGGTCGCCTCGGGCCTGGGGGTGGCGGCATACCACCCGGAAGGCTCGAAGTTCGCGGCCTACGCGAGTGGGCGGCGCCGGGCGAGTGGGATGAGTCTCTTCTCGCTCGGCGGCAACCTCGGCTACGCGCTCGGGCCGACTGCGACGACGCCGCTCGTGCTCGCGTTCGGCCTGACCGGAGGGTTGCTGCTCGCCCTGCCGTGCCTCGCCGTCGCCGGGCTGTTGCTCGTGGCGGTGCCTTTCCTTGGGAGCTTCGCACCCCAGCCGGGTCGTGGACGGGAGGCGAGCGGCCCCGACCGGCCGGGCGCGCTCGCCTTGCTGCTCGGCGTGATCGGCTTCCGCAGCGTGGCCTGGTTCGGACTGATCACCTTCGTGCCGCTCTGGGAGGTCTCGCTCGGCCATTCGAAGGCTCAGGGCAGCCACCTCCTCTCGCTGATGCTGCTCGCCGGCGGGCTCGGCACGCTCGCGGCCGGGCCGATCGCCGATCGCCTCGGGCGGCGCCCGGTGGTGGTCGCCAGCATGCTGGCGACCGGGCCGCTGATCCTCGCCTACGTGCTCGCCGGCGGGGCTCTGGGCGCGATCGCCCTCGCGCTCGTCGGGGTGTGCGTGATCAGCACCTTTGGCGTGACGATGGTGATGAGCCAGGAGTACCTGCCCCGCCGGATCGGCTTGGCCTCGGGCCTCTCGATCGGGCTTTCGATCGGCCTGGGCGGGATCGCTGCGGTGGGGCTCGGAGCCCTCGCAGACTCGGTCGACCTGCGCACGGCGATGTACGCGGCGTCGGCGGCCCCCGTGGCCGGGCTCGCCCTCGCGCTCCTGCTCCCGTCAACCCGTTCGCGCCGCCGGCTCGCGCCCGAGCCTGTGCTGTAATCTCGCGCGCATGCCAGAGAGCCCGCGAGAGTTCTTCGAGACCCTCGAGTCGAGGGTCGACCAGGCGAAGGCGGCCGGCCTCAACGCGAGCTACCGCTTCGACATCGACGGGGCCGGCACCTGGCTCGTCGAGGTGGACGACGGCAAGGTCAGCGTCGACGAGCGCGAGGGCGACGCTGACACGATCATCTCGACCTCGGCCGAGACCTTCATGAAGATCGCCAACGGCGAGCAGAACCCGACCTCCGCGTACATGTCCGGCAAGCTCAAGGTGAACGGGGACATGGGCCAGGCGATGAAGCTCCAAAAACTCTTCTAGCCCGATGAAGCTGGTTGCGGTCGCGCTGCTCGCGTTGACCCTCGGCGGCTCGGCCGCGGCCTACGATCCCTACACCGGCGACATCTATGTCGTCTCCGTCTCGGGCGGCTCCAGGCACGCGCTCACCGACGCCCCGCAGCAGGAGTACTTCCCCGCGCTCTCGCCGAATGGGCGGCGCATCGCCTACGTGCGCGACGCCGAGCCCGACCCGCAGGTGTGGCTGATGAACGCCGACGGAAGCCGCCAGCACCAGTTGACCTTCAGCGCGGGCGAGAAGCTGCGCCCGCTCTGGTCGCCCAACGGGCAGCGGCTCGTCTTCATGACGTGGAACCGGAGCCTCTGTGAGCCGGAGATCGTCCTCTGGTGCCCGTTCACCGACATCTGGGCGGTGAACGCGAACGGGTCGGGCGAGCGGAAGCTGTTCGGCCGCGCCATGCAGCCGGCCTGGACGCGCGACGGGCGGCTGCTTTTCCAGGACTTCGAGGCCTATACCCCTGCGACTGCGAAAGCGCTGAAGATCGCGCGGGGCGACGGTTCGGGCGTCCGGATGATCTACCGGGGCTCGATGGAGCAGGCCTTCCGCTCGCCGCCCGCCTGGTCGCCTGAGGGAAAACGGATCGGCTTCGGCACGACTACGCCGAGCCTCGAGCACCGCGTTCTCGTCGTAAACGCCAACGGCAGCGGCAGGCGGCGGCTCGCGGCGGGGCTCTATGCGGCATGGGGGCCTAGGGGGAGGACGATCGCGCTCGAGCAGGACACGGGCGTCTTCGTCAGACCGCTGGCGCGCGGTCCCGTGCATCGGGTGGGGGGGCGCGCGGGCTTCGGGGGCAGTTGCCCGACCTGGTCGCCCGACGGCAAGCGGATCGCGCTGCTGACGAGCGCGAACCTCACCATCGTCCGCCCGAACGGCCGCGGCAGCAAGCAGCTAGCCAGCTCGGCTCTCTGCGAGCTGAACATGTTCCCGTCCCCACCGGCCTGGTCGCGCGACGGCAAGCGGATCTACTTCGCCGGGTAGTTACTCCTCCAGCTCGATGAGCAGGTCGCCGCCCCCGACGCGGTCGCCTTCGGCGACGTGCACCGTCCGGACGACCGCCGCGTACGGTGACACGATCGGCGTCTCCATTTTCATCGCCTCCAGCACGATCAGCGGCTGGCGCGGCTGCACCTTGTCCTCCTCGCTGACGAGTACGCGGATCACCGTCCCGGGCATGGGCGCGGTCAGCGCGCTCTGTTCTGCGGCGCCCTCCGGCGCGTAGTCTGCGTCGGGGTCCGGCGGCGAAGCAGGAGGGCGAGGTGGGAGGTTGAGGCGGAACCCGCCCGCCCAGACCGGGTCGGCGACGCTGATCGGCTGCGCGGACAGCGGGGGATGCTCGGTCAGGAAGGCAGTTGTCGTCCGCCCGGCCCGCAGCGCGGGGTGCGCGACGAGCCAACGCAGGAACGGGAGGTTGGTGGTGACGCCGTCGACCTCCGTCGCCGCCAGCGCCGCAGCGAGCCGCTCGAGAGCCTCCTCCCGCGTGGCCCCGTGCGCGATCAGTTTCGCGATCAGCGGGTCGTACGAGGTGCCGATCTCGTTGCCCTCCTCCACCCCAGCATCCACGCGGATCTCCTCCGGCAGCCGCAGCCGCTCGATCCGGCCGGTCTGTGGGAGGAATGTTCGCGGATCCTCCGCGTAGAGCCGCACCTCGACCGCGTGACCCAGCAGGCGCGACTCGGCCCGGAGGGGCTCGCCCTGCGCGATGCGTAGCTGCTCCTGGACGAGATCGGTTCCCGTGACGAGCTCCGTCACAGGATGCTCGACCTGGATGCGCCCGTTCAGCTCCAGGAACCAGAAGTCGCGGCCGTCGAGCATGAACTCGGCGGTGCCGGCGCTGCGGTAGCCGATCGCCCGCGCGAAGGCGACCGCGGCGTCGCTCATCCGCCCGCGCAGCTCGGGATCGAGAGCGGGGGAGGGCGCTTCCTCCAGGACTTTCTGATGGCGCCGCTGCACCGAGCACTCGCGCTCGCCGAGGGCGACCATGTTGCCGTGGACGTCGCCGAGCAGCTGGATCTCCACGTGGCGCGGCCGCTCGACGTAGCGCTCGCAGAAGACGCGGGCGTCGCCGAAGGCGGCCTTGGCTTCGCGCTGCGCCGCCGCCAGGGCCTCCTGCAGCTCGCCCGGCTCGCGCACGACCCGCATCCCGCGCCCGCCGCCGCCCGCAGCGGCCTTGACGATCAGCGGAAAGCCGATCTCGCCCGGCGCCCCCTGCGGCACGACCGGCACGCCGGCCTCGCGCGCCAGCCTCTTGGCCTCGAGCTTGTCGCCGCCGGCCCGCAGTGCCTCCGGAGGCGGGCCGACCCAGATCAGCCCCGCACCCACCACCGCCTCCGCGAAGTCCGCGTTCTCGGCGAGGAATCCGTAGCCCGGGTGGATCGCGTCCGCGCCACTCTCCCGAGCCGCGCGAATGTGCTCGCCGGCCTCCAAATACGAGGAGATCATCACGGTCGCGTCCGCCGAGCGCGCGTGCAGCGACCCCGCGTCGTCGGTCGCGGCCACGGCGACGGCCTCGATCCCGAGCTCGCGGCAGGCCCGGAAGACCCGCAGCGCGATCTCGCCCCGGTTGGCTACGAGGAGCTTCTCGATGCCCACGAAGGGTCGCGCTTCTCGAGGAACGCGCGCAGGCCCTCCTGGCCCTCGTCGCTCGTCCGCCTCTGGGCGATGCGGCGCTCGGTTCCGGGGCCGTCGGGCCGCTCGAGAACGAGCTTCTTCGCGTGGCGAGCGGCCTCCGGACCGGCCGAGCGGAGCTCGATCAGCACCAGCTCCACGGCGGCATCGAGATCCTCCGCCACCTCGTGCACGAGCCCGATTCGCAGCGCCGTACCCGCGTCGAAGCGCTCACCCGTGACGAAGTAGCGCCGCGCCGCGCTCGGCCCGATCTTCGCCAGCGCGAAGGGCGAGATCACCGCCGGGATGATCCCGAGCTTCACTTCGGAGAAGGCGAACTCGACGTCGGGCGAGGCGATGACGATGTCGGCGCACGAGACGAGGCCACAACCGCCGCCGAGGGCATGGCCCTGCACCCGGGCGACGACGGGCGCCGGGCAGGACTCGATCGTCTCCAGCATCATCCGCAGGCGCCGTGCGTCGGTGACGTTCTCCTCGTAGCTCAGCTCAGCCGCGCTGCGCATCCAGTCGACGTCGGCGCCGGCGGAGAAGCTTTTGCCTTCGCCGGCCAGGAGGACCGCGAGCATGTCGTCGCCGACGTCCCCGAATGCCTGGGTCAGCTCGCCGATCAGTTCCGCGTCGAAGGCATTGCGCCGCTCCGGGCGCGCCATCGTGACGCGAAGCAGATCGCCGTCCCGCTCGAGGCGTAAGGCATTCATCCGCGCGCATCGTACGATTGCAAGATGCTGCGCGGAGCGCTCGCGGCCGCCGTCACGCCTTTGCGCGAAGACGGCGCCGCCCTCGATGAGGAAGCCTTCGGGCCCTATCTCGAGTTTCTCGCGACGGCCGGGCTCGACGGGATCCTGGCGCTCGGTACGACGGGGGAGGGGATCCTGCTCTCCGCAGCCGAGCGTCGGCGTGCGGCCGAGCTCTTCCTCGCGGGGCCGCTTCCGGCGATCGCGCACTGCGGTGCGCAGACAACTGCCGAGACCGCCGCGCTGGCCGAACACGCGGCGGGGGCGGGGGCCGCGGGCGTGGCCGTGATCTCGCCGCCCTACTACGCGCTGGACGACGAGTCGCTGCTCGCCCACCTGGCCACGGCCGCCCGCGCGTGCACGCCCACGCCGTTCTACGTCTACGAGTTCCAGGCGCGCAGCGGCTATGCGGTGCCGCTTCCCGTGCTCGAGCGTTTGCGCGGGCTGGCGCCGAACCTCGCGGGCCTGAAGGTCTCCGACAAGCCGTTCGAAGCGGTGGAGCCGTATCTGCTCGAGGGGCTCGACGTGTTCGTCGGCGCCGAGGACCTCGTGCTCGCCGGGCTGGAGCGAGGCTCGGCCGGAGCTGTCTCCGGGCTCGCGTCGGTGTTCCCCGAGCGCGTGGTCGCGCTCGTTCGAGACCGGGCGGGCCACGTCTCGGAGCTCCGGCGCGCGCTCGACCGCTACCCGTTCCAGGCGGCGGCGAAGTTCGTGCTCGGCCGGCGTGGTGTGCCGGTGCGCGAGGACGTGCGCCTGCCGCTGCGCCGCCTGAACGACGAGGAGAAGCGGGAGCTGGACGCGTGGCTCGAATCGTTGTAGCAGGGGCGGGCGCGATCGGCGCCTCCGTTGCGTACCACCTCGCCTCACTGGGCGCGCGCGAGGTCGTCCTCGCCGACCGCGGCCGAGTGGCCGGCGGCGCCACTTCGAAGGCCATGGGCGGTGTGCGGCAGCAGTTCTCCACCGCGGCCGAGGTGAGGCTTGCCCAGGCGAGCATCCGCTTCTTCGAGGAGCTCGGCGAGCCGCTGTTTCACCAGGTCGGCTACCTGTTCCTGGCCACCACCGAGGCCGGCTTGGCGGAGCTGGAGGAGCGCCGCGCCCTCCAGGCCGACCTCGGCGTCGCGGTCGAGCGTCTCGACGCGGGCTCCGTGGACGGTCTACGAACGGACGACGTGCTCGGTGCCGTCTTCTGCGCCACGGACGGAGTGGCCGACCCGCCCGCCGTCACGCGCGAGCTCGTGCGCCGCGCGCTCAAGCTCGGCGTCGAGGTCCGTGAGGGAACCGCCGCCGAGGCTCTGGAGGCGGACGTACTCGTGATCGCCTGCGGCCCCTGGTCGGCCGAGCTGGGCGCGAAGCGCGGAGTCGATCTTCCGGTGCGACCGCTCTGTCGCCAGCTGCTCGAGACCAGCGTGTTGCCGCAGCTTCCGGAGAGCCTGCCGATGGTGCTGGAGGCCGAGAGCGGTTTCCATTTCCGCAGCCGCGGCGATCGGCTCTTGCTGGCGATGGTCGACCCGGAGCCGCGCTGGAGCTTCGAGGAGGAGGTCGACGAGACGCTCTTCGACGACCGCCTCGAGCGGCTGCGGCACCGCTACGCACCTGCGGCCGAGGCGGCGATCGAGCGCGGCTGGGCTGGCCTCTACGACATGACTCCCGACGCGCACCCGATCCTCGGCGAGATCGCCAACGGCGTCTATGCGGCCTGCGGCTTTTCCGGCCACGGGTTCATGCAATCGCCGGCGGTCGGCCGCGCGCTCGCCGAGGAGATCCTCGGCCTCAGCCCGAGTCTCGACCTGGGGCCCTACCGCCTCCAGCGCTTCGCGTCGGAGGCGGGGTTCGCCGAGACGCTGATCCTCTAGTACTAGTCGTCGGGAACGCCTGCCGTGGGGAGCTTCGCCAACAGCTCTTTGATCTGCCGGAGCACGTCGCCTTCCTCGTGTCCGAAGTCGTCGAGATAGGCATGGAGCGCCGACTGGAGGAGCCGCAGCTCGTCTTCGTTCAGCTCGATCGTGTGGTTCAAAACGACCCCCTTGGCTCGTAGCTGCCGTGGCGCGCGCCGACGGCGATGAACGTCATCCCCTCCGGCCCGGCGACCGGAACACGTGTCGTCTCCGGATCGAAGCGCATGAACGTGCCTTCGCGGACGGATATCTCCTTGCCGTCCACCCAGTAGGCACCTGAGCCCCGGATGATCACATTGACTTCCTCCTGGCGGGTGTCCTCCTCGTCGTGCTCGTGCCCGACGGCGTTCGGCGCGAGCTCGAACCAGTTGATCCCGAACGCCTCGACTCCGAGCTCGCGCCGCACGAACCTGACCACGCCGCCGGGCCCGGCGGGGTCGATCTCCTCGACTTGCACGATCGAGTAGCCCATCTCGCTCCTCTCTACATCCGGAAGACGCCGAACGTCGTCTCAGGGATAGACGCGTTCAGCGCCGCAGAGATTCCCAGCGCGAGCACGCGGCGCGTGTCGAGGGGATCGATGATCCCGTCGTCCCAGAGGCGGGCTGTCGAGTAGTAGGGGTTGCCCTCGACGTCGTACTTGGCGCGGATCTCGTCGGGGTCGGTGTCGCCGACCATCGAGAGGACGGTCGCGGCCTGCTCGCCGCCCATCACGGAGATGCGCGCGTTCGGCCACATCCAGAGCTGCCGCGGCGAGTAGGCGCGGCCGCACATCCCATAGTTGCCCGCGCCGAACGAGCCACCGACGATGACCGTGAACTTCGGCACCTCCGCGCAGGCGACGGCGGTCACGAGCTTGGCGCCGTCGCGCGCGATCCCGCCGGCCTCGTACTCCTTGCCCACCATGAAGCCCGTGATGTTCTGCAGGAAGACGAGCGGGATCTTCCGCTTGCAGGCAAGCTCGACGAAGTGGCCGCCCTTGGCCGCGGACTCTCCGAAGAGGACTCCGTTGTTGGCGAGGATGCCGACCGGGTAGCCCTCGATGCGCGCGAACCCGCAGACCAGGGTCTCGCCGTAGAGCGCCTTGAACTCGTGGAAGCGCGAGCCGTCGACGATCCGGGCGATCAGCTCGCGCGGGTCGACCTGGTGACGAAAGTCTGTCGGGATCAGCCCATACAGCTCGCCCGGCTCGGCGGCGGGCGTCTCCGGCGTGGTCAGAGCCCAGGGCATGTCCTTTTCGGGCAGGTTGAGGTTGCGGACGATCTCTCGCACGAGCGCCAGTGCGTGCTCGTCCGAGGTCGCGTAGTGATCGGCCACCCCCGACTGCCGCGCATGCACATCGGCGCCACCCAGCTCCTCCGCGGTCACGTCTTGTCCCGTCGCCGCCTTCACCAGGGGTGGGCCGCCGATGAAGATCGTACCGGTGCCCTTGACGATGATCGTCTCGTCGCTCATCGCCGGCACGTACGCGCCGCCGGCGGTGCAGGAGCCCATCACCGAGGCGATCTGCGGAATCCCCTGCGCCGAGAGCCTCGCCTGGTTGTAGAAGATCCGCCCGAAGTGGTCGCGGTCCGGGAAGACCTCGTCCTGGAGCGGCAAGAAGGCGCCGCCCGAGTCCACCAGGTAGATGCACGGCAGGTGGTTCTGCTCGGCGACTTCCTGGGCGCGCAGATGCTTCTTCACGGTCAGCGGGAAATAGGTGCCGCCCTTGACCGTGGCGTCGTTGGCGACGAGCACGCACTCGCGGCCCTCGATCACGCCGATGCCGGTGACGATCCCGGCGCTCGGAGCCTGACCCTCGTAGAGGTCCCACGCGGCCAGGGCCGAAAACTCGAGGAAGGCCGTATCGGGGTCGCACATCCGGTCGATCCGCTCTCGAGCGGTCAGCTTCCCCCGCGAGCGGTGCTTTTCGAGGGCCTTGTCACCGCCTCCGTGCGCGACCTGCGCCGTGCGCTCGCGGAGCTCCGCGACGAGCTCCTCCATGCGCGCGCGCCGCTCCTCGAAGGCATCCGAGGACTCTCCCTGGGAGGTCAGGACTGCCACGGCGCTGAGCCTACCCCGTCGTTACCCGCCGTGGCCTTGGGGGTTTCCACTGCCACCGGCCACCGCGGCTCGCCGCCACTATCGTCCCGCTGGACGATGCGGCAGCGCGCGATCCGGATCCTCGACAGCTACGCGGCACTGCTCGTGCTGCTGCTGGCGAACTTCTTTCTGCTCGAGGTCGTCGAGGACAAGCGCTGGGGCGTGATCGGCAGCACGTTTCTTGCCGCGGCGGCTCTGGTCGTCGCGATCAGCGACCCGGACACCGGCCACACCGTCAAGCGCCGCCACTGGATCTCGATTGCGGTCTGCATGCTGATCGCGCCAGTCGTGCTCGTGGTCAACTCGGAGTCGGTCATCGGACTGACGTACCTGCTCCCCGCTGCGCTGCTCGTGACAGCCACGCTCCCAATCACTCTGAGCCGGGTCCTGCACCACGAGCGGGTGAGTCACGAGACGGTGCTCGGCGCGCTTTGTACGTACGTGCTCGTCGGATTGCTGTTCGCATTTGCGTACCTGGCGGTCGACTCCCTTCGCGACGCACCGTTCTTCGCTCAGGCGGGACAGCATCAGGAGTCGGAGTACCTCTATTTCAGCTTCGTCACCCTGACGACGCTCGGCTTCGGCGATCTCTCGCCGGCGGTAGGCCTTCCCCAGGCGCTGACGGCGCTCGAGGCGCTGCTCGGCCAGGTCTTCCTCGTCACGCTCGTCGCCCGCCTCGTGACGCTCTGGGTTCGGCAGGATCGGTCGACGTGAGGGCCTGGCCGATTGAGCCGGACGCACGCTCTACGCGCGGCACGGCTTTGCCCCGACGGCGCCGGAGGCGATCGGCATGGCAATGACCCTCTCGACTGGACGCCTTCGCGACCCGACACCGCAGGGGGCACGGCTGATCGAAGCGCGGGGGTGGTGGTAGGCCAGTCGAACCTGAGCCCTCATCAGCAGAGCTCAAGCCCATCAGCGAGCACAGGCGAATAGTCGAACGGGATTCCACTGTGGTCGGTCGCGAGAATCACTCGGATACCCGCCGCGCCCTGCCGCCTTGCTGCCTCGTTCACCGCATAATTCACACCGTCGACCTCGAGCGTGACGATGCGCTTGCCCTCTGCGCGGCGGCAGTGCAACAGGCCCTCATTCGGTCCGAATGGCCACGTCTCCCCGTAGTCGGCTTGCCGAATCAGCTGCGAGTGACGGCGGCTGTCTGTCGTGCTCGAACGAGGATCGCTCGATGCACATCCGGTGAGGCCGGCAACGAAGAGGACCGCAAAAGCCGCCTCCGCGGCGAAGGCCGTTGCCGACGCCGAACAGGACCTAGACCGACTTTTGGGCTCGCCGTAGCGCATGGGTCGAGATCGTTGCGTGTCGTGCGTTAACAGGTAGCCGCCCGCGCTGTAATGGGTGCCACTTCGTTGCGATGGGTGCCACTTCGTTGCGGCGCTCCCGCGCACGACTATCGCGACCATCGCCTTCGGTCGGCGGGGCCGCCGCTCGTCCGAAGTTTAGAGACAGCCGCATGCGATCAATCTTCCGCTCATGCGGACGATGTTCACCTCCTATTGGCTCTTCATCCTCGCCGTCCTTGCCCTCTGCTTCTACGTCGGCATAGGGAATCGCTGATGAGGTTCGGGCGCGCACATGGCATCTCGCTCTTCTTCGGCGTCATTCTGTTGGTCTCCTTGATCGGGCAGTCCTTCGCCGGCCTGCATCAGTTCAACGCCAACGCCATCGAGCATCAGTCCGAGACCTACAGCTGGCTCCGCTACGTCTCGTCCTCGGAGTTCGGCGGGGACGTCCTCGAGAACTGGCAGTCAGAGTTCCTACAGTTCCTCTTGTACATCTTCGCGACCATCTGGCTGCTCGAGCGAGGCTCGAGCGAGTCGAAGTCCGAGGACAATCTTGGCCTCATGAGCGATCAGAGCCAGTTCGTCGGCGGCTATGCGAAGGCGAACTCACCACGCTGGGCACGTCTGGGTGGCGTCAAACGGCGGCTCTACGAGAACTCGCTCGCGCTCGCCATGCTCTTCTGTTTCATCGGGAGCTGGCTCGGCCAGTCCGTGACCGGCTGGCGCGCCTTCAATCACGAACAACTCGACCACCACTCCTCACCGATCGGTTGGGGCGAGTACTGGGGCAATGCCGACTTCTGGGACCGCAGCCTGCAAAACTGGCAATCTGAGTTTCTCGCGATCGGCACCATGGCCGTCTTCTCGGTCTACTTGCGCCAGCGCGGCTCGCCCGAATCGAAGCCTGTTGGCGCCCCGCATGACGCCACAGGCGAGTCGAATTAGCCCGGCCAGTGATCGGAAGCTCGGGCCGGCGCAGACTGGTCGTGTACGTCGCGCAAGACAGTGATGTCATCGCCTAGCCCCGAGTCGCTGCAGGACGTCACCGATAGGTGTGAACGTCACCCGCCGGCCACTCGCGACGAAGAGACCGGCCCGCTCGAGCTGCGCCCGCGCGATTCCGGTCGCCCGAATCGTGCTCGTTTGGCCCCAGCCGAGTCTTCGGAGGGTAACCATCCGGCCCAAGGCGGTCACGAGGATGGCGCGATCGAGGTCCTGAAGCCGGAGGCTCCGCTCGGCGGGGAACCGGGCGGCCAACCGGCCGGAGTCGGTGTCGTATATCTCGACGGCCTGCGCCGTCCGCAGGGCGAGTCGGTTGCCGGAGAGCGCCGCGGCGCGTGCCCGCACCGGAAAGTCGCCGAGGACTCCACCGGTGCCGCTGAGCAGCCTGACGCCGCTTGCCGTCCGCACGGCGATGCGCCCGGCGTCCAGGGCGAGCACGCTCAGCTCACCGTCAGCCTGGGCGAGGCGCGAGCAGGAGCGAAAGGGTCTCCCCGCCAGCGTCATGCCGGGGCAGGGGCCGTGGCCGCCCACCCTCCACACGCTCGCGTGCAGGACGTCACCTGACTTGCGGCCGGGCGGGCAGGAGAACTGGCGTGAGTCCAATCCGCAGCGCTGCTCGTAGGTGAAGGCGAGTAGCGCTCCGTCCCCGATCGGCGGGTGGACGAACTCACCCCCTGAAGCCTCCATATCGCCGTAGTAGCCCGCGGCGATCCGCACCGGAGTCGGGTGCGCCAGCGTCGCCGTCAGAACGATCGTTTCGAGGCCGTTCCCGCCGGTTCTCCAATACCAGGCCGCCCGCGTTCCGGCGAGCGCAGGGGCGTGTATGTCCTTACGGATCCCCTCGCAGCGGCCGCGGTGCAGCAGGGTGACGACCCGCGGGCGGCGCAGCGGCTCCCAGACGAGGACCCGCGAACAGTGGCCAGGAAGGCCGATGTCGAGAGCGGCCCGGTCGCCGTCTGCGGCGATTCCCAGCACCGGCCCCGCTGTGGCGAGCGTGCGCGGCTTGGCGGCTCCGGGAGAGGCGGACCCGGCCGACGCGAGGAGAATCGTCCCGAGCACCGCGACGGCGAGGAGTGCCCGCATGGTGCGATTCTATGACGCGCCCCTTGCTCGCTCGGGACCGGAATGGCCCACAGGGCTGCGAGACTCGAACCTGCAACCCCCGGTTATGGATTTCCTTGCTGACAGGCGGTCGCTTCTGAGACGCTCCGTCTGAGATGGCGCTGCAGTTTCCGACCCGCGCCGAGCGGCCCGGCAGGCTCCCTCACGCAGCCAGCCTCAGCGAGGGAGTCTGGCCGAAGTTCATGTACCACGATCCCGTTCTCGAACGCCTCTTCGCCCGCCTGATCCGCGAAGACGCCGAGTTTCACTTCTACGTTTGGGACGACGAGTGCGAGGAGGTCGTCGCTGCGGGGAACGCGGTTCCCGCGTCGTGGGACGGGGACGCCGCGAGCCTGCCGAATAAAGGAATCGACGCCGTCGTCGAAGCGAGGTTCGCCGAGGGTGCCCCGGAGCCGACTGTGCTCTGCGCGCTGCAGATCGTGATTGCACTTGAGTGCCGCGGGAAGGGCCTCAGCAGTCGCATGATCCAGCGGATGGCGGAGATCGGTCGCGACCACGGGCTAGAAACGCTGATCGCTCCGGTCCGCCCGACCTTGAAGCACCGGTATCCGCTGGCTCCAATGGAGCGCTACATCAGGTGGCGCCGCGCTGACGGCACTCACTTCGACCCCTGGCTCAGGACGCACGAGCGTCTCGGAGCCGAGATCGTGGAGGTTGCGCCGCGATCCATGAGCGTCCCGGGCTCGGTCGGCGAGTGGGAAGAATGGGCGGAGATGACGTTTCCCGAGACCGGCGTTTACGTCATCCCGGGCGCGCTCGTGCCGGTCGAGATCGACCGCGAACGCGACAAGGGGCTCTACGTGGAGCCGAATGTCTGGATGGTGCACCCGGCGGGCTAGGCGCGGTGAACGGAAGCGTCCATCCGTCAAGCACTGCCCGCAGAACGCCGCGGCGAACTAGGAGCATGCCCCCGGCTACGGTTGTTAGCTGGGGTAGCTGATGCGACACGGTTCAGGCTCCTCGCGGCCGCCGCTCGGCGACTACAGTTACGGTCGAAGGAGGCGAGCAAGATGAACTGGTGGATGCGAGTCGTTGCTCGTCGGCAGAGGAAGGCACACGCCCGCTACTTGGCCGAACGCGCCCGACAGCAGGCTCTTGCAGGCAAAGACGCACAAGATGAAGTTCGCAGGGTCGCTTTCTGGTCTTCCAAGGGCCAGCAAGGAATGGGGCCGGGTGGGGGAGGCTAGAGCCGCGATCTTCCGCTGAGCTCCCGATGGCAGGGGGCCGCTTACGCTGCCGCAGCCGTCACGGGTGAATGCCGGCTGGGCGTGGAGGCGTGTTTTCAGCGCGGCGGAAGCCTGAGCGCCAAGCAGCCGCTTTCTTCGCTCGGCGGAACTCCGCTCCTGACGACGCCCCGCTCCTCGTACGTGCAGCCGCGGTCGGTTTCGTCCGTCCAAGCCTTCACGCCTACAAGCAACGTCCTGGGTACCTAAACGCTTAGCGCTGCAAACGAAGGGGGTGCCGGTGCGCGCCAGCTGCGCGCCAGCGACGCTGGCCACCGCAGCGGCTACGGGGGCTGACCCGTTCGCAAAGCTCGCGGGCGAAGAGCACACTGCGAGGGGTGAAGGCGTTGATCGCGATCGTGATGGCGGTTCTGGGCCTGACGGCTCCTGCTCCGCCCCTGCCTGATGACTCCCCGTTCGGGCCGCTCGACAAGTGCCTCACGTTTCCGATCGGCTGTGCGAACGAGGGGCTGCGTTCTGGCGCTCCACAGCCGACCGCATTGCACTCTCTTCACCTTCACCCAGGCCACGGTCTCCGCAGAGCTAAGGCTCGTGCAGCCGCTTTTGCCACCACCCGCTCGAGCTGTGCTCGGGGTCAGCACGTCTAGAACCGATCGAGCAAGACGCGCGAATGGCGATGGACCGACTCTGGGTCGGATTCTGGGTGGGCCACTGTGCGGGAATGTCCCTTGGGGGACTCGCATCACGATCCAACATGCAAGCGGGCGAAGGACCTTCCGAGCAAGTCGGGGCGGCCCTCTGGAGCCGTAACGCTACGACCCCGAGGCGCTAGGGCAAGTCTTGCGCGATCCCCCAGGTGTAGCCGCCCGGATCGGCGAAGGTGAGCGTGCGCATACCCCAGTCACGATTCGCCGGGCCGCTGATCACTGTCACTCCGTGCTCGTCCAACTCAGCGCGCACCGCATCCACGTCCTCAACGACGATGGCGAACTGCCCGACACCCTTCTGCGCCAGGCCGAGGACCTCGTCCGTAGGGGCGCTCTGGTGGGCCGGAGCGTGGCGCAACGCAACGAACGTGTCCGTGAAGCGGAAGATGGCCAAGTCCTCCTCCTCGTTCAGCGGAGCCAAACCGAAGACCTCCCGGTAGAACGCCTTCGAGCGCTCAAGATCCCCGACGATCAGATTCAGGGCAAAGAACCGCTTCTCCCATTCAGCCATGTCGCGCCTCCCTCCACTCGCGTCGCCCGTTGATGGTGTTCTGAGGGTTGGACAGCCCGGCGATCCGCAACTCATCGGTCGAGCCTTGACGCGATGGCAGACGGTGACCCCTCTCGGGTGGGCCAGGGTTCGGGAATCTCTTCCGAGGACGTGAGGCCGGATGTGGGCGGAGCCGATGAGTTTTTGATGGTCTGCCGGTCTCTACCGCGTACGGATCTCGCCTGCACTAACGACTCCAGGAGAGCCGCATGAAACTTCTTCTCACGTCCGCCGGCATCAAGAACGCGAGCATCCACGACGCTCTCGTCGACCTCTTGGGGAAGCCGATTGCCGAGTCCGACGCCCTCTGCATCCCCACCGCGTCATACGCGCACCCAATGGCCGGTCCTGGCAGAGCATGGAATTTCATCAGCGGGCAGGAGCCCCGCTGTCCCATGTGCGAACTGGGTTGGAAGTCCTTGGGAGTGTTGGAGCTGACCGCGCTGCCCAGCATCGACCAAGAACGCTGGGTGTCATGGGTCCGAGAGATAGACGTCTTATTGGTGAATGGCGGCGATGCCCTGTATCTGTGCCACTGGATGCGGCAGTCCGGGCTGGCGGACCTCCTACCGTCGCTACACGAGATGGTCTGGGTGGGATTGAGCGCCGGGAGCATGGTGATGACCCCGCGTATCGGCGAGGACTTCGTCCAGTGGAAGCCGCCCAGCGGTGGCGACGAAACGCTCGGACTCGTCGACTTCTCGATCTGCCCGCACCTGGCCCACGAGGATCTGCCGGGGAATACGATGGCCGACGCAGAGAGGTGGGCGGCCGGAATCGAGGGTCCGGCGTACGCGATCGACGACGAGACCGCCATTCAAGTGGTCGACGGCACCGTCGAAGTCGTCTCCGAGGGGAACTGGAGGCTGTTCACCCCCAGCCCGGCAGCAAGCGTAACGGGCTAGAAGTCAACGCGCCGCTCGGCTGGGCCAGCGTTCGGGAATGACGCCTGACGCGACCGACGCGAAGTCTGTTAACCCGTGGTTGGCTCGGCTGCGTTGCCCTGAACCAGTTCCGTGAAAGCGGCCTCGTCGCGAATCGGGTCGAAGTCGCTGTCCCCGGCAGCAAGCGAACGGAACGATTCCTTGCGGTCGATCGCGAGCCGGAGATGCCTGATCGCATCGTCTGTCCGACCGGCGAGGCTCTCGCAGCACGCAAGG
>Ga0126307_10001355_pt1 | contig 16153 bp, 17 predicted proteins | sample Plot28_FD_89955 | JGI IMG/M metagenome (GOLD analysis project Ga0126307, IMG submission 89955) | Serpentine soil microbial communities from UC McLaughlin Reserve, CA, USA - Plot28 | ecosystem: Environmental > Terrestrial > Soil > Grasslands | place: USA: UC McLaughlin Reserve, Lake County... | reverse complement strand
TCTCCATGAGCGCGTTGCCGCCCAGGCGGTTCGCGCCGTGGACGGAAACGCACGCGCACTCCCCCGCCGCGAAGAGGCCCTCGAGCGCCGTCTTCCCGTCGAGGTCCGTCTCGACGCCGCCCATGTGGTAGTGGGCGCCCGGCCGAACAGGAATCGGGTCGTGGATCGGGTCGACGCCGGCGAACACCATCGAGAGCTCCCGCGTCCCGTGCAGCCGCTCGATGATCTTCTCCGCGCCGAGGTGGCGCAGGTCGAGCAGGACGTTGCCGTCGACTCCGCGCCCCTCGTCGATCTCCGTTTGCTCCGCGCGCGAGATGACGTCGCGGCTCGCGAGCTCCATCGCGTTCGGCGCGTAGTCCTTGAGGAAGCGATCGCCTTCCGCGTTCAGAAGGTAGGCGCCCTCCCCGCGGCAGCCCTCCGTGATGAGGACTCCCGTGGGCGAGAGCGTCGTTGGGTGGAACTGCATCATCTCCATGTCCTTGAGCGGCACGCCGACACGGAGCGCCATCGCCATCCCGTCGCCCGTGCAGGCATAGGCGTTCGTCGTGCCGGAGTAGAGGCGCCCTGCCCCACCCGTCGCGAGAATCACGGTCTTCGCGCCGATCGTGCGCAGACCGCCGTTCAGGAGATCCCAGCAGATGACGCCCTGGCAGCGGTTGTCGTCCTCGACGAGCTGCCAGGCGAAGTACTCCTCGTAGACCTGGAGGTCGCGCTTCATCACCTGCTCGTAGAGGACGTGGACGAGGACGTGGCCCGTGATGTCGGCGGCGTAGGCGGTGCGCGGCTCGCCGGCGGCGCCGAACGGCCTCTGCGCGATCCGCCCGTCCTCGGTGCGCGAGAAGACCGCGCCCCAGTGCTCGAGCTGGTAGACGTCGCCGGGCGCCTCGTCGCAGAGAACCTGGATCGCGTCCTGGTCGCCGAGGTAGTCCGAGCCCTTGACCGTGTCGAAGGCGTGCTTCTCGGGATCGTCCTCGGATGCGTTGCCGAGCGCGGCATTGATCCCGCCCTCAGCGGCGCCCGAGTGGCTGCGGACCGGATGGATCTTGGAGATGAGCGCGACATCGGCCCCCTGATCGTGGGCCTCGATAGCCGCGCGCATGCCGGCACAGCCGGCACCGACGATCAGTACGTCGTGCTTCGCTTCCACCAACGCGGACGCTATCCGATCGGCCTGAACGTGGGCGTCAGACGCGCGGGCCGGCCGAGACGATGTTCTCGTCCGCGCCGAACTTCTGGAAGTTCTCCTTGAAGCGCTGCGCGAGGTAGGTCGCCTTCTCGTCGTAGGCGGCGGGGTCGCTCCACGTCGAGCGCGGGTCGAGGAGCTTCGAATCGACCCCCGGCACCTCGACCGGCACGTCCAAGCCGAAGATCGGGTCCTCGCGGTAAGCGACGTAGTCAAGCCCGCCGTTCAGCGCCGCGCGGAGCAGCGCGCGTGTCGCGGCGATAGGCATCCGCTCTCCTTCGCCATAGGGCCCGCCCGTCCAGCCCGTGTTCACGAGCCAGACCGCGGACCCGTGCTCGTCGAGCTTCTGGCCGAGCATGCGTGCGTAGACGGTCGGTTGCTGCGGCAGGAACGGGGCGCCGAAGGCGCAGGAGAAGGTCGGCTGCGGCTCGGTGACGCCAATCTCCGTGCCGGCGAGCTTGGCCGTGAAGCCTGTCAGGAAGTAGAAGAGCGCCTGGTCGCGCGTGAGGCGCGCGATCGGCGGAAGGACGCCGAACGCGTCGGCGGTCAGGAAGACGACCGAGCTCGGATGGCCGGCCCGCTTCTCCGGCAGGGCGTTCGCGATCTGCTCGAGCTTGTAGGCGGCGCGCGTGTTCTCGGTCTTCGAGTCGTCGTTCAGGTCGAGGATGCCGCGCTCGTCCGCGACGACGTTCTCGAGCACCGTGCCGAACGCGTGCGTGGCCTTGTAGATCTCGGGCTCTGCATCGGCCGAGAGCCGGATCACCTTCGCGTAGCAGCCGCCCTCGAAGTTGAAGACACCGGAGTCGCCCCAGCCGTGCTCGTCGTCGCCGATGAGGCGGCGTTCGGGATCGGCCGAGAGGGTTGTCTTGCCGGTCCCGGAGAGCCCGAAGAAGATGGCCACGCGTCCGTCGTCGTCCACGTTGGCCGAGCAATGCATCGGGAAGACGCCGTCGAGCGGAAGGCGGTCGTTCATGACCGTGAAGATCGACTTCTTGATCTCGCCCGCGTACTCGGTACCGCCGATCAGCACCTCGGCGCGCGAGGGATGGAGGACGACGAACGTTTCGCTCCGCGTCCCGTCCTCGTCCGGGTCGGCCTCCACCTCGGGCGCGTGGAAGACGACCGCGTCGGGCTCGAAGTCGGCGAGCTCGGACTCGTCCGGGTCGATGAAAAGCGTCTTCGCGAAGAGCGCGTGCCACGGCGACCCGGTGATCACGCGGACGCGCAGCCGGTGTGCGGGGTCAGAGCCCGCGTAGGCGTTGACGACGTAGAGGTCATCCGCGTTCAGGCGCTCCGCGACCTTGTCGCGGAGCGCGTCGAAATGCTCCTCCGAGATGGGCTGGTTGATGTCGCCCCACGCGATCCGGTCCTCGGACTCGGGCTCCTGCACGAAGAACTTGTCCTTGGCCGAGCGGCCGGTGTGCTTACCGGTGTCGACGACGAGGGGGCCGCCTTCGGCCAGCGACGCATCGCCCCTTGCGAGGGAGTGCGTATAGAGGAGCGAGGTGCTCGGGTTCCAGAAAACCTGGCCCTCGGGCTCGAGCCCGTGACCGCCGAGCCCGCTGGAGGCCGTGGTGATCGCCATGGTCGCCGTATCGTACGCATCATCCCGCCGCCCTGGCCGGACGAGGCCTGCAAATGGAATACATCCTCGAACGCACCCAGACCGTCCCCGTCGCGATCCAGGATGCGTTCGGCTTCTTCTCGGAGGCCCGCAACCTCGAGGAGATCACGCCCTCGTGGCTGCGCTTCGAGGTGCTGAGCGCACCGGACGAGCTTCGCTACGGCTCCCTCATCGCCTACCGGCTCGAGCTCTTCCGGGTCCCGATCCACTGGCTGACGAGAATCGCGACCTGGCAGCCGCCGCGGAGCTTCGCCGACGAGCAGATCTCCGGCCCGTATCCGCTCTGGGAGCACACGCACCGTTTCTCTCCGGCGGACGACGGCACGGAGATCTACGACCACATTCGCTACCGCGTGCCCGGCGGCCCACTCGCCCCGGCCTTGCAAAAGCCGTTCGTCAGCCGCTGGCTGGACCAGATCTTCGACTACCGAGCCGAGCGGCTCCGGGAGATCCTCGGATGACCAGCGAGCCCTGCCCTCTCTGCGGAGCGGAGGCCGTCATCACCGTCGGGCCGGTCTACGGCGGTGTGACGCGGAAGCTCTGGCGCCGGCGGCCCTTCGAGGAGGCGCTCTACCGCTGCGCGGAGGGCCACGTCTACTCCGTGCGGAACGAGGGGGGTTCCGTCACGACGGAGCCGTACGAGAGCGTGGACGAGTGGCTCGAGCGGAAGACGGGCACGGAGCGGCTCGAGCGGCCGCCCGGCCTCTAGGCGAGCGTCTTCGCCGGCTCCGTCTCGAAGGTCGTCTTGGCGGTGTAGACGAGCTGCGGCTCCCCGCCCGGCGTGAAGCCGTAGCCGAGCAAAACGTGCGCCGTGGCCGGAGCGGCGAGCTCTGCAGACTTCCACTCGGCGGGCCCGCGCTGGACCCGGATCGCCCTGAGGCCGCCCGACTCGAAGATGCCGAGCTCGTGGCGGCCGAGATCGCCAGGGTCGGCCGGTCCGTCAGGGCGGTAGCGGATGTCCACGCCGAGGCCCGGGGCCCGGAGCCGGCCCGGCCTCACGCGCAGCCTGGCGCTTCGGTACGGCGCGCCGAAGAGAAGCCCCGGCAAGCCTGCCGGAGTCACGCGCGAAGCGAGGAAGAGCACCGCAGGCTCGTCCTTCCAGGTCACGTACGTGCGCACGTTCAGCTGAGAGAAAGGCAGGACCGGAGAGCGCCCGACCCGTCCTCGGCGAACGCGGAACGAGACCACCGAAACGACGTGGCGCCCGTCCACCTCGGCCGGTTGCATCCCGCGCGGAGCTACGCGCTCCACGGACTCGCGGCTCGTCTCCCAGCTGGCGAGGAGAAGGTCTTCGACGTCGAGGCGGATGCGCATCGGGCAGGAACCCTAGTCCGCAGGCGAAAAACCCTGCCGTGGAGACACGAGCTGCGATCGACCGTTTTCTCGAGAGTCCAGCGCTCTCGGACGCGACCAAGCGCGCGTACCGCTGCGACCTCGAGGAGTTCGCCGCCTGGCTGCGCCGGCGCGGGCTCGGCCTCGCCGATGTCGACACCGCCGCGATCTCCGACTACGCCGCCGAGCTCGGCGCCGACCGCCCGGGCCGGACACCGCGCAAGCTGGCGCCGCAGACCCTGGCGCGGAAGCTCGCGGCTGTGCGCTCCCTCATCCGCTCGGCCTTGGGGCCGGCGCAGGTCCCCCAGGTCTCGCTCACGGGACGGCGCGGCCGCCGCCTTCCGCACGCGCCTCGTCCGGAGGAGACCGACGACCTCCTGGACGCCTTGACCGGCGACGACCCGCTCGCACTGCGCAACCGCGCCCTCTTCGAGCTCCTTTACTCGGCCGGGCTGCGGACGCAGGAGGCGGTCGATCTCACGCTCGCCTCCGTCGACTTCGAGCAGGAGGCACTGCTCGTCCGCGGCAAGGGCGGCAAGGAGCGTGCCGTCCCGCTCGGCGAGGAGGCCGCGTACCGACTGCAGGTCTACCTCGAGGACGGCCGGCCCGAGCTCGCAAAGGGCGCAGACGACCATGTCTTCCTCTCGGCCCACGGGCGGCCCCTGGACACGTCCACCCTGCGCCGCCTCGTCCCGAATCCCCACCGGCTCCGCCACGCCTTCGCCACGCACTTGCTCGAAGGCGGCGCCGACCTGCGCACGATCCAGGAGCTTCTCGGCCACTCCTCCCTCTCGACCACCCAGGTGTACAGCCATGTCGACGCCAAGCGACTCCGGCGCGTCTACGACCAGGCCCATCCCCGCGCCTGACCCGGAGGTCAAGGGCTTCCTCGCGCTCCTCGCCGCTCGCCGGGCGCCGAGGACGGTGGACGCCTACCGCCGCGACCTGTCCGATCTGGCCCGCTATCTCGGCCGTTCACCCGCGGACGCGAGCACCGATGACCTGCAGGCCTGGCTCGCCGACCTGAGAGGGCGCGGCCAGGCGTCGTCCTCCATCGCCCGACGGGCCGCCGCGGCGCGCTCCTTCTACAACCATCTCGTCCTTCTCGGCCGCCGAGAGGACAACCCGGCGGCCGAGCTGGACCTCCCGCGGCGCCGCACGCGACTCCCCCGCACGCTTTCGCCCGGCGAGGTCGAGCGCCTGATCCAGGCAGCGAACGGGGTGACCCCGCGCACGCTCCGCGACCGCGCCCTGGTCGAGCTCCTCTACGGAGCCGGGCTTCGGGTCAGCGAGGCCGTGGGGCTCGACCGCGGCCGGATCGACCTGGACAACCGCGTCGTGCGGTGCCTCGGCAAGGGAGACAAGGAGCGGATCGTCCCGCTCGGACGCGAAGGAGTCGAGGCCGTGCGCCGCTATCTCGCCCGGGGCCGGCCCTTCCTGGATCGCCGGCACCGCCCAGAGCTTTTCCTCAACGCGCAGGGTGGCGCCCTGACGCGGGCCGGCGCCTTCCACATCCTCCGCCGCCTGGCCGCCAGGGCGGGCCTCGATCCAACCCGTGTCCACCCACATCTCCTCCGCCACTCGTTTGCCACGCATCTTTTGGAGGGCGGCGCGGACCTGCGATCGGTGCAGGAGATGCTCGGCCACGCCGATCTGGGCACGACGGAGATCTACACCCATGTTTCGGACGCGCGCCGGCGTGACACCTATTTCAGTGCGCACCCACATGCGCGCCGTCGCGAACGAAACGAGCCCAATGCCAAACGATCCACACTTGCTGGGAGTCCTGATCACCACGACAGGGGTCGGGCTGGCGATGACGTGGCTCGCGGCTCGGGTGAGCCTGATTGAGTTCCGCAAGCCGAACAGGTGCCCCGCCTGCGGCCGGCAGAGGATCGGCCGAACCTGCGGCTGCCGCTAACGAGCCGCGGCCTTTTTCTTGAGCGCTTGGTGAACCGCTGCGGCGGTCTGCCGTAGATCGCGCTCGTCGGCTTCCTCACCGAGGTGCGCGAGAAGCGTGATCGTGTCCGGGGTCGGTGAGCCGTTCTTAAGTGAGAGGACGGCGAGCCTGCGCACCGCCGGGTTCGGGTCGTCGTTGGCGAGCGAGTGCAGCAGCGGACGCGACCCGTTGACGAGCCCGGGATGGTCGCGCGATAGGAGCTCCAGCGAGAGCAGGGCGGACCCGCGGCACGCCGGGCTCGTGTCCTCGAGCCCGCGTCGCAGAAGCTCCGTCTTCTGGTTGAAGCGGAGCTGGCCGATCGCACGGTAGGCGACCGCCCGCTCCTGATAGTTCGCGCTCCGCGCGGCGGCCTCGAGGTCGTCACCCACCTCGCGGCGAAGATCGGCGAGCGCGCGCTCGTCCTTGGCCTCTGCCGCGAGCGCGACGGCCTCGGCGAGGGTCAAGTGGTCGCCGTGATCGAGCGGGGCGCCGGTCCGACGTACTTCGCGGACGGGCGAATGAGGCGGCCGGTGCGCATCTGCTCCAGGATGTGCGCAGACCAGCCCGCTACCCGCGCACAGGCGAAGAGCGCGGGGAAGAGCGGCGGCGGAATGTTGGCGATGTCGAGCACGACCGCCGACCAGAACTCGACGTTCGTGGCGAGGACGCGGTCCGGATGGCGCGCGGCAAGCTCCTCGAGAGCGGCCTGCTCGAGCGCCTCGGCAACCTCGACGCGCGACGACTCGAGCTCGCGCGCGGTTCCTCGCAGGACGCGTGCCCGCGGGTCCTCGGCACGATAGACGCGATGGCCGAAACCCATGATCCGCTCGCCGCGGTCCAGGAGATCGCGCACGTACTGCGAGACGTCATCGGTGTCCGCCACCTCGTCGAGCATCTTGAGGACCCGGGTCGGGGCGCCGCCGTGGAGCGGCCCGGAAAGCGCGCCGACGGCCGCGGACATCGCGGCCGCGCAGTCGCCGCCGGTCGAGGCGACGATGCGGCCGGTGAAGGTGGAGGCGTTGGCTCCGTGCTCGGCCGCGGAGACCCAGTAGGAATCGATCGCGCGCACGTGACGCGGATCGGCCTCCCCTCGCCAGCGGAGGAGGAAGCGCTCGGCCGCGGTGTCCCCCCTCGAGACGAGGTCGTCGGAGACGCGATCCGGTCCCCGCGCCGACTGGGCGACGATCGAGATCATCGTGGCCGAGAGCCGTGCGAGGTCGTCCCGCGCCTCGGTGTCGGTCATGTCGATGAGCTGCTTCAGGCCCCACTGCCCTGCGAGCGCGGCGGTCGCGGACTGGAGGTCCGCCATCGCACTGCCGGTCTTCGCGGGCAGGTCGACGTTCTCGGCGCGCGGCATCCCCGGCTCGAAGTTGTCGTCGACGAGGAGGCCCCAGACCTTCTCGTAAGGCACGTGGCCCACGAGCTCTTCGATGTCCACTCCGCGGTAGCGGAGCGCGTTGCCTTCTTTGTCGGGCTCGGCGATCTCGGTCTCGAAGGCGACGACGCCCTCGAGGCCCGGCTTGAAGTCGCTTCCTTCCATCTCCCGAGAACGGTACCGAACCCTGAGTGGATTACGCCCCAAAGAGGCCGAAACCGACTGGAGACCTGAGCCGTCGAGCCGGCCCGGATCGGCGCGAAGGCTTCGTCCTCGGTCGTCCCCGTATCTAGATCCGATACGGAGACTCCCTGCGTCCTGGCCTCGCATCCGACCAGCCCGGCCCGACGACGAGGCCCCAGGCGGTCCCGACCTCCAGCTACCATCACGCCGCGCCCATGGCTCATCGCGTGACCCTCATTCCCGGTGACGGCACCGGGCCCGAGCTTGCCGAGGCCACGCGCCGGGTCCTCGACGCGACCGGTGTCGAATTCGACTGGGACGTGCAGCAGGCGGGGGCCGACGTCATGGACCAGCACGGCGGCAACCCGCTCCCCGACCCCGTCCTCGAGTCGATCAAGCAGAACGGCGTCGCGATCAAGGGGCCGATCACGACTCCGGTCGGTACAGGCTTCCGAAGCGTCAACGTCGCCCTCCGCAAGACCCTTGACCTCTACGGACAGGTGCGCCCCTGCAAGAGCTACAAGGGCGTTCGCTCTCGCTATTCGAGCGTCGACCTCGTCGTCGTGCGCGAGAACACCGAGGACCTCTACGCCGGGATCGAGTTCGAGGAGGGAACAGAGCACGCCGCCTCCCTCGTCGACTGGGTCGAGCACCACGGCCAGGGGCGGATCCGCGAGGGCTCCGGGATCTCGCTCAAGCCGATTTCGGTCACCGGCTCGCGCCGCATCGTCGAGTTCGCATTCGACTACGCGCGCAAAAACGGCCGCCGCAAGGTGACCGCCGTGCACAAGGCCAACATCATGAAGTTCACGGACGGCCTCTTCCTCCGCGTCGCCCGCGAGGTGGCCGAGGAGCAGAGCGACATCGAGTTCGAGGACAGGATCGTGGACAACCTCAGCATGCAGCTGGTGCAGCGGCCCGAGGAGCACGACGTCCTCGTGTGCCCGAATCTCTACGGCGACATCGTCTCCGACCTCTGCGCCGGCCTCATAGGCGGTCTCGGCCTCGCGCCCGGCGGCAACTTCGGGACGCCCGCGGCGGTCTTCGAGCCCACGCACGGCTCGGCCCCCAAGTACGCCGGCCAGAACAAAGTGAACCCGATGGCGATGCTCCTCTCCGGCGTGATGATGCTCCGCCACCTCGAGGAGCGCGAAGCGGCCGACCGCGTCGAGGGCGCAATCGCCGCCGTCATCGCGGACGGGCGCAGCGTCACCTACGACATGAAACCGACCCGCAACGACCCGACCGCCGTCGGTACGAGCGACGTCGCCGATGCCATCATCGACCGAATGGGAGTACGAGTTTGAGAAAGAAAGTGACAGTGGTGGGCGCCGGGAACGTCGGCGCGACCGCGGCGCAGGAGATCGCGCGCCGCGACTACGCAGACGTCGTCCTCGTGGACATCAAAGAGAACCTGCCGCAGGGGAAGGCGCTCGACCTGAACGAGGCCGGCCCCGTTCTCGGCTACGAGCCGACGATCACCGGCTCGAACGACTACGACGCGACGGCCGGGTCCGACGTCGTCGTCGTCACCGCCGGGCTCCCGCGTAAGCCGGGGATGAGCCGCGACGACCTCGTGACGACGAACGAGTCCATCATCGGCTCCGTGACGCGCGAGGCGGTCGAACGCTCGCCGGACGCCATCCTCATCGTCGTCTCGAACCCTCTCGACGCCATGTGCCACGTCGCGATGAGCGCCTCGGGCTTCCCCAAGGAGCGCGTCTTCGGGATGGCGGGCATCCTCGACACGGCTCGCTTCAGCACGTTCATCGCCTGGGAGACGGGCGCGTCCGCGAAGGACGTCACGGCGATGGTGCTCGGCGGCCACGGCGACCAGATGGTGCCGGTGGTCTCCGCGACGACCGTGGGCGGCATCCCGCTCATACAGCTCGCCTCCGCCGAGCGCATCGAGGAGATGGTCGAGCGCACGCGCAAGGGCGGCGGCGAGATCGTGAACCTGCTGGACACATCCGCGTGGTACGCGCCGGGCGCGGCGGTCGCGCAGATGGTGGACTCCGTCTGCCTCGACCAGAAGCGCGTGCTCCCCTGTACTGCCTACCTCGAAGAGGAGTACGGAATCGACGGCCTCTACATGGGCGTACCGGTGAAGATCGGCGCGGGCGGCATCGAGGAGATCGTCGAGCTCGAGCTCTCGGAGGACGAGCGCGCGGAGCTCGACAAGTCGGCGGACGCCGTGCGCGAGGTCGTGGGCGTGCTCGCCGGGTCGAGCTGAAACGGCGCCTCCTACCGCTCGCCGCGATCGTGGTGGTGCTCGCGATCGCGGCCGCGATCTTCGCGTTCTATCCGTCCGACCACTACATCTTCCTGCCGGACCCCGCCCGCTCGGTCGAGCCTCTCGTCCACGTCGAGGGTGAGCACGGCGAACAGGGTGAGGGCGGCATCTACATGGTCGACGTGATCGTCCGGAAGGCGAGCCTGATCGAGCGCTACTTCCCGGGCATCCACCAAGGCGCCACCGTCGTCCCGGGCGACGTCTACAACCCGCAGAACCTCCCCGAGCGCATCCAGCGGCAGCAAGGCATCGCCGAGATGAGCTCGTCGCAGAGGATCGCGGCGGCGGTCGCTCTCCGCGAACTTGGCTACAAGGTGGCACCCGGAGGCGTCGTGGTCAGCGCAATCGACGTCGGAGCCCCCGCCGACGGCGTGCTGAAGCCCGGCGACGTGATCGTCGGTGCCAACGGCAAGGACGTCGCGAGCCCCGAGGATCTGAGCGGCGTCATGTCGGACGTAAAGCCTGGTGAGAAGGTCACGCTCCGAGTCGAGCGCGCGGGCTCCGAACAGACCCTCGAGGTGGGGACGAAGGCCTCGGACGACGACCCCCCACGGGCGATCATGGGCATCCTCATCGAGCCGAAGCTCGACCTGCCGGTGGACATCAAGATCGACACCGGCGAGATCGGCGGGCCCTCCGCCGGCCTCGCCTTTGCCCTCGACATCATCGACGAGCTCGGGCCGACCGACATCGACCACGGCGATCGGGTCGTCGCGACCGGCGAGCTCGCTCTCGACGGGACGGTGCACGAGATCGGCGGAATCGAGCAAAAAACCTTCGGTGCACGCGACGCGGGCGCCGACGTCTTCCTCGTTCCCGATGCCAACGCGGAGGCTGCGCGCAAGTACGCGGACGGGCTCCGTATCGTCCCCGTCTCGAACCTCGACGAGGCGTTGCAAGCTCTGGCAACACCTTAGTTGCCGCCAACGGCAACGGTCACGACGTTCTTGGCGGAAATTGCGGAAGTTTGGTGAAAGAAGGCCTTCAAACCGAGCCTGGACGTGCCTATAGTCCCGCCTCGGGACTGATGACGAAGCGCCTGGCGAACACCTGCGACGACTGTTTTTTCCGGCGAGCCGAGCTTTGCGCGCTCCCAGGAAACACTCCTTGCCCCACCTTCCGGCGGGCCAAGTCGGCGCTCGAGCCGCCTCGCCAGCCCGAGTTGATCGCGCGGCCGCACCTCGCCGCCGCCCACGCCGCGGCTTAAGCCGTCGGGAAGCGCGGGTCCGCGCGGATCGCGTCGAAGTCCGAGTCCGTTTGCGCCCACTCGCGGGTGCGAGGATCGCCCTCGACAGCTTCGGCGAGATGCTTCAGGGCGTCGTCCGCGCGGCCGGCGAGCGCCTCGAAGCAGGCGAGGTTGTAGAGGACATTTGGATTCCCGGGATACGTCGCCAGCGTGCGCTCGAAGATCTCGATCCCGCGCTCCGGCTCCCCCGCCTCAAGGTGGGGCGACGCCTCAAGCCAGGCTTCCCACGGAGACGCCTGGAAGGCCTTGCCCGGCACTCCGCCGACCACGAGCACTGTGGTTCCCTCCTCGCGCCCGACCGCGCCGCGCCGCACCGCGGGATCGGAGATGAAGATGAATGTGCCGGCCGGTGCATCGACCTCTTCTCCGTCGAGGATGAAGACCGCGTGGCCCCTGGCGACGAAGTAGAGCTCCTCGTGACGTCCCGCGCCGGCGCTGAGCTCATCGTGTTCCTCGATCACGCGGCCGCCGTCGGCGAGCGCCGTGTAGGCGTTCACTCCGAAGCTCTCGATCCCGAAGCGGACGCGCACGGGGAGAATCCCGAGCTCCCCCGCGCCGGCGACCGGCGAGATCTCGTCGAGGTGCGCCTTTTCGGCGCGGCGGTCAGGCCGCAACGGCAGAGGCTTCGCGCACGAGCCGCCCGAGGCGGGTGATGCCTTCGTCGATCTCGTGTGCGGTGGCGAAGGAAAACGCGAGCCGCGCCGATTGCTCGCCGCCGCCGTGGAAGAAGAAGTCGGCGCCCTTGATGAAGACGACGTCCTCCTCTCCCGCGCGGGCGAGCAGCGACTCGGCCGCGACGCCGCTCGGCAGGTCGAGCCAGAGGAAATACCCGCCCTCGGGCTCATTCCAGACGGTGCCCTCGGGCATCTCGCGCTCGAGCGCCGCGAGCATCGCGTCGCGGCGGAGCCGAAGCCCGTCGCGGACGGTCTCGAGGTTGGGCTCGAAACGGCCGCTCGTCAGGAACTCGAGCAGCGCCGCCTCGACGAAGATCGCAGGCGAGACGTAGTTGGAGAGGACGAGCTCCTCGATCGCGGGCACGAGCTCCTCCGGAAGGATGAGGTAGCCGGTCCGGATGCCCGGCGCCACGGTCTTCGAGAAGGACGAGAGGAAGATGGTCGACCCCTCAGAGAGCTCGAAGAGGCGAGGAATGGGGTCGCCGTCGAACCGGAGCATCCCGTACGGGTCGTCCTCGAACACGGTCGCACCCCGGTCGGCCGCGAGGTCGAGGAGGCGCCGCCGGTTCTCGAGCGAGAGCGTGCACCCGCTCGGGTTCTGGAAAGTCGGGATCGTGTACACGACGTCGCCCTCGCGGAGCGAGTCGGCGATCGCCCCGACGTCGAGGCCGTCGTCCGCAAGCTCCACCTGCTCCACTTCAGCGCCGAGCTTGCGGAGGATCGAGAGCGAGCGGTCGTAGCAGGGCGCTTCCACGAAGAAGCGCGAGCCCGCTTGCACGAAGTGGCGCGCGGTGAACGCAAACCCCTGAAGCGACCCATTCGTGACGATCACGCGCCCCGGGTCGACACCGTGCTGCTCGGCGACCCACTCCTTGAGCGGCGGATAGCCGCCGGGCGGCCCGTACTGGAGGGCGGTCGCCCCGTCGCGTTCGAGCGCCTCGCGCGCGCAGTCGCCGAAGGCCGCGATCGGCAAGAGGTCCGGGCCCGGCATTCCGCGCGCGAAGGAGATCAGCGCCACGACTCCGAGTGTAACGAGGCGGTCAGGCGGCCGTGACGCCGACGAGCTCGGCGACGAGACGGGCGACCTCGGTCGGGTTCGTGCCGACGCGGGCGCCGCAAGCCTCGAGCGCCTCCTTCTTCGCCTGGGCGGTGCCGGCCGTGCCGGAGATGATCGCTCCAGCGTGGCCCATTGTCTTTCCCGGCGGGGCGGTGAAGCCGGCGATGTAGGCGACGACGGGCTTCGTCATCTCGGCCTCGATGAAGCGGGCCGCCTTTTCCTCCTCGGCCCCACCGATCTCCCCGACCATGACGACGTACTCGGTCTCCGGGTCGCCCTCGAAGCGCGCGAGGACGTCCAAAAACGACGACCCGACCACGGGGTCCCCCCCAATTCCGGCGATAGTCGATTGACCGATACCGAGTTGCGTCAGCTCGTGCCCGATCTGGTACGTCAGCGTGCCGGATCTGGACACGAGACCGACATTCCCCTCCTGGAAGATCTCCGCGGGGATGATCCCGACGTTCGCCTTGCCCGGCGAGAGGACGCCGGGGCAGTTCGGGCCGATCAGCGTCACGCCGCGCGGGCGGATGTAGTTGTAGACCCGCAGCATGTCGTGGGCCGGAATCCCCTCGGTGATGCAGATGACGGTCTCGATGCCCGCGTCGACCGCCTCGTAGATCGCGTCGGCGGCAAAGCGCGCCGGGACGAACACCATCGCCGTGTTGGGGCTCGTCTCCTCCGCCGCGGCGCGCACGGAGTCGAAGACCGGGATCCCTTCGACATCGGCGCCGCCCTTCCCGGGAGTCACGCCCGCGACCACGTTGGTCCCGTACGTCTTGTTGCGCGTCGCGTGGAAAGACCCCTCGCGCCCGGTGATGCCCTGGACGACGAGCCGGGTGTCGCGGTCGACGACGATCGCCATCAGCCATCCCTCCGCTTCCGGCCCTTGAGGCAGATGCGCTCCAGGCGAACGCGGTCGCCGTCGAGACGGCCGGCGACAAGCTCGCGCACGCGCTCGGCGTCCTTCCCGGTACAGCCCGCCCGCTCGAGCCACGGCTCGAGGAGGACCGGGTGCACATACGGGTGCGCCTGCTCGACGTCCAACCCCGCCAACGCGAAGTACGACCGCCACTCGTCCTCCGTGTAGTTGCGCACGTGAGACGGATCGCGCACGCGGTCGGCCTCCTCGTCGTCCTCGCCCACGAACAGGTTGTCGGAGACGAGCACGAGGTCGCAGGAAACGCGCGCCATCTCGCGCACCGCGGTGCGCACGTCCTCGAAATGGTGTGCGGCGACGCGGCAGGCGACCACGTCGAACGCGCCCTCGTCGAACGGGAGCTTCTCCGCCGGCGCGACGATGTCGGGCTCCATCCCCGGCGCGGGATCGAGACTGACGACATCGAGCCCGGCCTGGCGCAAGCGCCTGGCCACGTGGCCCCCGCCGGTCGCGACGTCGAGCGCCGTCCGCGCGCCCTGCGCCCACTCGACCAGGACGTCGAGGTCCTCGCCCTCGCGGTGCGCCTCGCTCGTCCGGTAGGCCTCGGCCCGCTCGTCCCAGACCGAGCTCATCCGCGCTCCCTCGAGAGCTCGACGACGCGCTCCGCAGCGGAGAGCATCGTCTCCTCGACATAGAGGTTGGGCGGCACCGCCTCGGCCAGCATGGCGCGACCCTCGGCCGCGTTCGTCCCGTCGAGCCGAACGACGATCGGGAGGTCGATGGTCATACGTTCGAGCGCCTCGAGGATCCCGCGCGCGACCTCGTCGCCGCGCGTGATCCCGCCGAAGATGTTGAACAGGATCGCCTTCACCTGCGAGTCGGCGGTGATGACCTCGAGCGCATCGACGACACCCTCGGCGTCGCCTCCTCCGCCGAGATCGCAGAAGTTCGCCGGCCGGCCGCCGACCTGGCCGATCACGTCGAGCGTCGACATGACGAGGCCCGCGCCGTTCCCGAGGATCCCGATATCGCCGTCGAGCTTCACGTACGTGACGCTTTTCTCGCGCGCGAGTCGCTCCTGCGGGTCGCCCGCCTCGGGGTCGCGCATCTCGGCGATGTCGGTGTGCCGGTAGAGCGCGTTGTCGTCGACGGTGAACTTCGAATCGAGCGCCTTGACCTCACCCGCGGGCGTGACGATCAGCGGGTTGATCTCGCAGAGCATCGCGTCGGTCCCCACGAAGGCGTCGTAGAGCTTCCCGACGATCGCCAGCACCTGCTTCTGCTCGTCTGGATCCTCGAGCCCGGCGGTGAAGACCAGCCAGCGCGCCTGGAAGGGCTGAAAGCCGACGAGCGGGTCGATGTGCAGGCGGGCGAGCGCGTCGGGGTCGGTCTCGGCGACCTCCTCGATGTCGACGCCGCCCTTCGTCGTGAACATGAAGAGCGGCTTCTTCTCGCCGCGATCGAAGGTGACCGAGAGGTAGTACTCGCGCTCGATGTCGGAGGCCTTCTCGATCCAGACGCTCCGAACGACGTGCCCGCGAATGTCGATACCGAGGATGTCGCGGGCGCGGGCCTCGGCGTCGTCAGGCCCCTCGGCGAGCTGGATCCCGCCGGCCTTTCCGCGGCCCCCGGTCAGCACCTGCGCCTTCACGACGACCTGGCCGTCGAGCTCCTCGGCGGCTGCGCGCGCCTCCTCCGGAGTGGTGGCGAGGCGCCCTTCGGACACGGGGATTCCGAAGCGCGCGAAGAGCTGCTTTCCCTGAAATTCGTAGAGATCCATCCGGGCGCGGCGAGTCTAGCGACTCCGCTGTAGCCTTCCGGCGCCACCCGAGAGAGGAGTGAGGATGAGCATGTTGCTGGAGGAGGAAATTCGGACACGCGGCATCGCCGAGTTCGACGTCCGCGACGAGACCATGGAACCGGACCAGGACGACATGGACTCCGACTCGGACGACACGGATTCCGACGACTCGGACGCCGACGACACGGATTCGAGCGACGCCGACACCGACGCAGAAGACCCGAGCTAGCGCGCTCGCGCGCACGCTCGAACCGGTCTCGGGCGAAGAGTTCCTCGCCGAGCACTGGGAGCAGAGGCCGCTCGTCGTCCCGAGGGGGGAGCAGGGTCGCTTCGACGACCTCCTCTCCGTGACGGATGTCGAGCGGCTTCTCACATCGGGCGGGCTTCGCTTCCCCGGCTTCAGGCTCGCGAAGGCCGGGGCGAAGCTCGAGGTCGCCGACTACACGAAGGACATCTCCTGGCGGCCGCAGCCCTTCTCGGGGACTGCGGATGTCGAGCGGGTCCTCGCCGAGTTCGAGGACGGCGCGACGATCGTCCTCCAGGGCCTGCACCTAAACTGGCAGCCG
>Ga0126307_10001354_pt1 | contig 16159 bp, 13 predicted proteins | sample Plot28_FD_89955 | JGI IMG/M metagenome (GOLD analysis project Ga0126307, IMG submission 89955) | Serpentine soil microbial communities from UC McLaughlin Reserve, CA, USA - Plot28 | ecosystem: Environmental > Terrestrial > Soil > Grasslands | place: USA: UC McLaughlin Reserve, Lake County... | reverse complement strand
GATCAGGTCCCAGGCGTACTCGATCGCGCCGTCCTTGAAGTAGTCGCCGAACGAGAAGTTGCCGTTCATCTGGAAGAACGTGCCGTGGCGGGTAGTCTTGCCCACCTCCTCGATGTCGAGGGTGCGCACGCACTTCTGCACGCTGGTGGCCCGCGGGAACGGGGCGGGCTCCCGGCCGGTGAGGTACGGGATGAACGGCACCATGCCGGCGACGGTGAACAGCAGCGACGGGTCCGGGGAGATCAGCGACGCACTGGGCACCACGGTGTGGCCGCGCTCGGCGAAGTGCTCGAGGAAGCGGCGGCGGATCTCGGCGGTTTGCATCGTCTACTCAGTTCTGCGGGGCCGGGCGCGCGGTCTGGGCGCCCGGCCGGGGGTCAGTGGTCCGCCGCGTCTCGCGCTGCGTGCGCGCCGTGCCGTCCGGGCAGCTGGACCTGGTCGCCCGTCGGCAGCGGGGCGTCCAGCCCGGTGCCGGCGCGCAGCTCGGCCTCCCGCTCCGCCGCGGCGGCCCGGATGTCGGCGCCGAAGTCGCCGATCGCCTCGGCGATGTCGGTCAGGCCGTCGGCGATCGAGCGGCCGATGCTCCCGGGGGTGAGCTTCTCGGCCGCGGCGCTGAGCTTGCGCACGAGGAGGACGCCGATGGTGATGCCCATCGCGAGCCAGAACAGCCGGCGCATCAGGCGGCCCGCCTCGCCGCGCGGCGGGCGCGGCGCGCGTCCTTGTCGCGCTGGGCGGCCTCGGCCAGCGCCGCCCCCTCCCGCTTCTTCTTCGCGGCGGTACGGACGCCGTAGCTGAACGCGGCCACCTTGATCAGCGGGCTGCCGAGCGTCGCGGCCACCACGCTGGACAGCGCGGCGACGTTGCTCGAGACGTTCGCGGCGTTGCCGGTGATGTCGTCCACGCGCTCGAGGTTGCTGTTCACGTGGGCGACCGTGGTGCTGGCCTGGCCGAGGATCGGCGCGCTCTGCTCACGCACCTGGCGGATGGTCAGCGTCGTCTCGTCGAGCGTGCGGCCGAGCTTGAGCAGTGTGATGGCCACGAAGACGACCAGCAGCACCAGGGCGCCGGCCGCGATCAACCCGGCGATCTCTCCTACGGACACGCGTGCTCCTGTTCTCGGGTCTCTGGGCAGACCGGCGACGTCCCGGCCTCGTCACACTAGTCGCGGCGCTGGATCGTCGTCCGTCCCCCGCCGGGCTCAGCGAGTTCGGCGGACGATCGCCCGCAGCTTGGCCAGCCGTTCGGCCAGCCGCCCCTCTGCTCCCCGGCTGGTGGGCCGGTAGTAGTCCTTCCCGACCAGCGCGTCGGGCGGGTACTGCTGGGGGACGACGCCGTCCGGGTGGGCGTGCGGGTAGGCGTAGGTCTTCCCGTGGCCGAGCTTCTTGGCGCCGGCGTAGTGCGCGTCCCGCAGTCCGGGCGGAACCGGCCCGCCGAGTCCGGCGCGGACGTCGGCGACCGACTCCCCCATCGCCACGGTGACGGCGTTCGACTTCGGCGCCGTGGCGAGGTGGACGACGGCCTGCGCGAGCGGGAAGTGGCCCTCGGGCATGCCGATGAACTGCACCGCCTGCATCGCGGCCACGGCGGTGGGCAGGGCGGTCGGGTCGGCCATGCCGATGTCCTCGCTGGCGGAGATCACCAGGCGTCGCGCGATGAACCGCGGGTCCTCCCCCGCCTCGACCATGCGGGCCAGGTAGTGCAGCGCGGCGTCGACGTCGCTGCCGCGGATGGACTTGATGAGGGCGCTGGCGACGTCGTAGTGCTGGTCGCCCTGCCGGTCGTAGCGGACGGCGGCCTGGGCGACCGCCGTCTCGAGGGTCGCCAGGTCGAGCTCCGTCGTCCCCGCCTGCCGCGCTGCTCCCGCGCCGGACTCCAGCGCGGTCAGCGCCTTGCGGGCGTCGCCGCCGGCGATCCGGACGAGATGGTCCTCGGCCTCGGGGCTCAGGGTGACGGCGCCGTCGAGCCCGCGCTCGCTGCTCAGCGCGCGGTGCAGGACGGCGCGGATGTCGTCGTCGGTGAGCGGCTGCAGTGCCAGGACGAGGCTGCGGGACAGCAGCGGGCTGACGACGGAGAAGAACGGGTTCTCGGTGGTGGCCGCGATCAGGCTGACGATCCGGTCCTCGACCGCCGACAGCAGGCTGTCCTGCTGGGTCTTGGAGAAGCGGTGCACCTCGTCGATGAACAGGACCGTGCGGCGCCCGGCGTAGGTGAGCTCCCGCTTGGCGTTCTGGATGACCGCGCGGACCTCCTTGACCCCGGAGTCCAGCGCCGACAGCTGGACGAACTGGCGCTTGGTGGCCAGCGAGATGACGTGGGCGAGGGTGGTCTTGCCGGTACCGGGCGGGCCGTAGAGGACCAGCGACATCGGCTCGTCGGACTCGACCAGCCGGCGCAGCGGGGCACGGGGCCCGAGCAGGTGCTGCTGGCCGACGACCTCGTCGAGGGCGCGCGGCCGCATGCGGACCGCGAGCGGGGCGCCCGGGTCGACGGTCGGCGCGGCGTCCTCCGCCGGGTCGTCGAACAGCGAACTCACGGTTCGAACGCTACCCGCGGGGCACGACGGAACCCGTGCAGCAGCGGAGCATCGGGAACGAGACAGTCGGACGGGTGAACGTCGGGGCGATCGGCCTGGGCGCCATGCCCCTGTCGACCAAGGACGACCGGCCGTCGCAGGAGGATGCGGAGGCCGTGGTCCACGCCGCCCTCGACGCCGGGGTGACGCTGATCGACACCGCCGACGCGTACTCGCGCGACGAGGCGGAGTTCGGGCACAACGAGTCGCTGGTGGCGTCGGCATTGCGCTCGTACGGCGGCGGGTCGTCCGACGTCCTGGTGGCGACCAAGGGCGGGCACACCCGCCGCGGCACCGACTGGGGGCTGGACGGTTCACCCGATTACCTGCGGCGGGCCTGCGAGGGGTCGCTGCGGCGGCTCGGCGTGGAGGCGATCGGGCTCTACCAGTTCCACCGGCCCGACCCGGCGACGCCGTGGGAGGAGTCGATGGGCGCGATGCGCTCGCTGTTCGACGACGGGCTGGTGCGCATGGTGGGCATCTCGAACGCTTCGGTGCCGCAGATCGACTCGGCCCGGTCCATCCTCGGCGACGCGCTGGTGAGCGTGCAGAACGAGTTCTCGCCGGGCCACCGGTCCTCCGCCGACGAGCTCGAGCACTGCGCGGCGCTGGGCATCGCCTGGCTGCCGTGGAGTCCGTTCGGCGGGGTGTCTGCGGCGGGCTCGCTCGACGACCGGGCGCCGGCATTCGCGGAGGTGGCCGAGGAATTCGGCGTCTCGGTGTACCGGGTGACGCTGGCCTGGCACCTCGCCCAGGCCGACGTCGTGATCCCCATCCCTGGGGCCTCCCGGCCGGCGTCGATCGTCGACTCCGCCGCCGCGGCCGACCTGAAGCTCTCGGAGGACCAGCTCACCCGCCTCAACACCCCAGCCTGACCCCTTCTGCCACTTGATCATCGCCAAGTGGCCGCCTCAACCGGCGTGTCGGGCAGCCACATGCCGATGATCAACTGGTGGGTTTCCGGATCCACAGCGATTGCCGGCATACACAGATCGGGCGATCGAACGATGATGTGATGCGGGCAGCCGCACGGTGGCGCGCATGTCCCTGCCGCCTGTCATCTCGTCCGCGACCGCTCGTGCGGCCGGCCTCGGTCGCTCCCGCCTGCGGAGTCCTGAGTTCGTCCGGCTCGCCCACGACCTGCGCGTCAGGCTGGACGACGCCATCGACGAGCCCACGCGCCTCCGCCTTCTCGCCACCGCGCTGCCGCCAGACGCCGCCTTCAGCCACGCCACGGCCGCCTGGCTCTTAGGCGCCCCGATCGATGCGCCGGCACGCCCCCACATCGCGCTGACTCCACGACGGGTGCTGCCCCAGCATGCGGGGCTCGTGGTGCACAGCCGGCTCCTCGGGAACGGTGACGTCGTCCTGCATCGCGACCTACGGCTGACATCAGGGCCTCAGACCTTCCTCGACCTGGCCGCGCAGCTGCCGCCGTGGGAACTCGTGGCCGTCGGCGATGCGCTCTACCGGAACGGCCACCTGACGGCGGGGGCGCTCGTCGAACGCCTGGGGCGCGCTGATCGGGTGCGTGGAGTCGTGCGGGCACGAGCCTGCGCCACGCTCCTCACGCCGCTGGCGATGTCCCGCCCGGAGAGCCTGATGCGGTACTGGCTGGTCACGAGCAACGTGCCCGATCCCGTGCCTCAGGTGCCGGTACACGACCGGTGGGGTCGCGTCGTCGCACATGGCGACCTGGGCTACCCCGAGTGGAGGGTGTTGCTCGAGTACGAGGGCAGGCAGCACGCGGACGCCGATCAGTTCGGGCGAGACGTCGACCGCTACTCGCTGATGGCAGCAGACGGCTGGCTCACCCTCCGATTCGCCGCCCGCCACATCGGCGGACCCACCGCGATCGTGGAACGCACCCGTCGTGCCCTGATCAGTCGTGGGTGGGCACCAGGGGCTGGTTGATCATCGGCAAGTGGCTGGTCGACACGCCGGTGGAGGCCGCCAGATGCCGATGATCAACTGGGGAGGGATCACGGCCGCTCAGCGGGCGAGGATCTCCTTCAGGGCGGCGAGCACGAGGGTGACCTTGTCCGGCGCGGCGTTGGGCCCCATCAGGCCGATCCGCCAGACGCTGGCCGCGTAGGCGCCCACTCCCCCGCCGATCTCCAGGTCGTAGCGCTCCAGCAGCTCCTTGCGGACCGCGGCCGAGTCGACGCCCTCGGGCACGCGCACGGTGGTCAGCTCCGGCAGCCGGTGGCCCTCCGCGGCGAACAGCTCCATCCCGAGCTCGACCAGGCCCTCCTGCAGCAGCCGGCCGGCCTCCGCGTGCCGGGCGTGCACCGCGTCGAGCCCTTCGTCCAGCATCCGGCCGAGCCCCGCGTGCAGGGACACGACCATCCCGGTCGGCGCCGTGTGGTGGTAGGTGCGCCCGCCGGATCCGGCGGCCTCACCGGCGTACCCGCCCAGCATGCCGAGGTCGAGGTACCAGCTCTGCGGCTTCTCGATCCGCCGCTCCCAGGCCCGGTCGTTGATCGTGAAGGGGGCGAGCCCGGGCGCGACGCCGAGGCACTTCTGGGACCCCGAGTAGGCGAGGTCGACGCCCCACTCGTCCAGCTCGACCGGGATGCCGCCGAGGGAGGTCACGCAGTCGGCCAGGAGCAGGGCGTCACCCTTGCCGTCGGCCAGCGGCCGCAGGTCGGACAGCACACCGGTCGAGGTCTCGGCGTGGACGGCGGCGATCAGCTTCGGCGACGGGTGCGCGTCCAGCACGCGGGCAGCGTCGACCGGCTGCCCCCACTCGTGCTCCACCGGGACGACGGTGGCCCCGCACCGCGAGGCGACGTCGACCATGCGCTGCCCGAACAGCCCGTTGACCGCGACGACGACGACGTCCCCCGGTCCCACCGTGTTGACGAACGCCGCCTCCATGCCCGCCGAGCCCGTCGCCGACAGCGGCAGGGTGCGCCGGTTCGCCGTCCCGAACACCTGGCGCAGCCGGTCGGACGTCTCGTCGAGGACCTGCAGGAACAGCGGGTCCAGGTGACCGAGCAGCGGCCAGCCGAGGGCGGCGGTGGCCTCCGGGTACGGGTTCGACGGTCCGGGTCCGAGCAGGGTGCGGGCGCGCAACGGCATGCGCGCGACGCTACCGGGACGTGGAGGACGACGCCGAGGGCTGCCGGGCGGGACCGATCTGCGCCACGTAGCAGGCCAGCAGTACGAGGACGACGCCGACGAGCTCGACCTCCCAGACCGAGTCCTCATAGCCGAGCTGGGACTCGGTGAGCTCGCGCACGATCCAGTAGATGGTCCACAGACCGAAGAGGGTGATCCCGACGAGCACGGCGATGCGCTGCTCCGCGCGGAACCAGAGCAGCGTTCCGGCCAGGCCGGCGGCACCCAGGAGCAGCGTGCCCTCGTAGAGCGCCACCCACCACGGCACGAAGTCGGTCTCCGGCCCGGAGACCAGGAACCACACGACGGAGCCGATCACCACGAGCGCGCAGGCGACCCGCCAGTCGGAGCGCACCGGCGACGCTCCTGCCACCGGCGACCGGGTCAGGACGACGACAGCCGCCGCTGTCACGACCGCCGCGCCGAGCACCAGCGACCACAGCGCGGGGCCGGCGGTGTAACTGCTCCCGTTCTCGATGAAGAAGAAGACCCAGAACAGGGCGTGCTCGACCAGCACCAGGGCGGTCCCCAGGACGAGTCCGGACGCCACCGGCACCGCCCAGCGCAGCCGTGAGCGAGCGACCAGCAGACCGGCCGCCGCGGCGAGCGGCAGGACGACGAAGCCGGTCCACGCTCCGGTCGACTCGTTGAACGTGTCGGCGGTGTCGGGGTAGCCGGTCTCGAGGTAGAGCAGCCTGGACAGGGTGAGCGGGACGGCGCTGACGAGGATCAGGGCGAGCACGAGCGCGGGACCGCCCTGACGGAGCAGCGCTCGACCGGGCAGACGCTCACGCGGCACGCCGGCGGCCGGCGCCGAGGCTGGAGCGGTAGGACCGGTCGCGGCGGCGGGCTCGGCGACAGCGGACGGTTCCGACGGTTCCGACGGTTCCACCGGCTCTACCGCGACCGACCGGGCCTCGACCGGAGGTGGAACGGGCGGCACGGAGACGACGGATGACGGGTCCGGCCGATGGGGCGCAGTCACCGGAGGCGGCGGCACGGCCGCCGCGGCCACCGGTGGCTCGACGGTCGGCGTCGGCGACACCCGCGGGGCCGGCACCTGGACGGCCGCCGGGAGGGGAGGCGACGCGGCGGCGGATCCCAGCCGCTCCAGCAGCGCCGTGGCCGCGGCCGACACCGAGCGGCTGTCGTCGGCGGCGAGCGTGCCGAGATGCGCGACGACCGTGGAGCGGACGACGTCGTTGCCCACCTGGTGCAGGCGCTCGAGCTCCCGCACCGCGCTCAGTCGCTGCGCGGCGATGGGGCTCTCGACCGCGTGCTCGATGTACCCGGGCAGTGTCCAGTGCACGTTCCGCGCGATGAGGATCCGGCCGTCGACGTCCTCCTGCTTCTTCGGCCGCTGCTGCGGCACCTCGGCGACCACCCGGTCGTAGACGTAGCTGTACAGCTCGTCGAGCGCGATGTCGCCGTCCTCGTCGAGGTCGGCGGCACCGCTGCTGATCGCCTCCACCAGATGGCGGGTGAAGACCGACGAGGTGCCGCTGCCGCGGATGTCGTCGCCCTCGAACGCGTACTGCGTCGCGTCCGAGGCGGTGAGCACGGCCCGGCCCTTGCCCTGGAACCGCTCCAGGGTCTGCACGCCCTCGTCGGACTTCGCCGTCCGCCCGGCCGGGAAGGCCCCGCTGTAGCAGCAGTCCAGGATCAGCACCTTGCGGCGCGACCGGGAGGCGTCCATGGCGTCGTTGAGCTGAGCGCCCGAGATCGCGGTGAACATGAGCGCGTCGCGGCGGGTGTTGCGCATGGCGAGGTACAGCCGGCCCTCGTCGTCCTTGACGCCGTGGCCGGTGAAGTACAGCAGCGTCAGGTCCTCACGGGTGGAGCCGCCGTAGAAGTCCGCGATCGCCTCGCCGACCACGTAGTGCGGCTCGTTGACCAGCACGGTGACGTCGAAGCCCGCGATCGCCGGATCCTTGAGGATGTCGGCGAAGGCGTCGGCGTCGTGCTCGGGGGCGGCCAGTTTCCGCAGGCCGCCGTCGGCGTAGTCGTACGTCGCGACGACCAGGGCCTTGCGCCGGCCGGCCACGGCGTCACGCCGCCTGGTGCCGGCGGACGAAGGTCTCGACCAGCTCCGCCCGCTCGGCCGCCGAGGCACTCGTGAGCTCGAGGGTGTCCCCGTCGATGGTGACCGTCAGCTTGTGGCCGCCGCTGTGCCGACCCAGCCAGTCCTTCACCGTGGCGACCACGGTCGCGAGCACCCCGCCGCTCGCGCTGAGGGTGACCAGCAGCTGCGTCAGCGACGCCGGGTCGATCCCCTTCGACCCGGGCGGGGCGGCCCCGTCGGCGACGGGCGTGACCGTGTCGACGTCGAGGGACCGCAGTTCCTGGCGCAGCTGGCGGGACAGGCGGTCGGTCTCCTCGGCGTCAGCCCCGGGTTCCGGTACCAACGAGACGAGCAGGTCCACGCGCCGCATGGTCCGCTCCCCGGGCCGTTCCCGGCAGGGTCTTCGTCCCCTACGGGCGGATCGTCACCGACGTCGACGTCGGGCCGGGTGCTCCCGGCTCGGCGGGCAGGGCCGGCTCCTCCGGCTTGGCGTCGATGCCCGCCTCCGCGCGCTGCGCCTCGGTGATCGGCGTGGGGGCTCCGGTCAGCGGGTCGTACCCGGCGCCGGTCTTCGGGAAGGCGATGACCTCGCGGATCGACTCCACCTCCGACAGCAGGGCGCAGGTGCGGTCCCAGCCGATCGCGGCGCCCGCATGCGGCGGCGGGCCGTACGCGAAGGCCTCCAGGAAGAAGCCGAACCGCTCGCGGGCCTCCTCGGCCGACATGCCGAGGGTCTCGAAGACCTTCTCCTGCAGCGCGGCGTCGTGGATACGCACCGACCCGCTCATCAGCTCGTTTCCGTTGACCACCATGTCGTAAGCGTCGGACAGCGCAGCGCCCTTGTTCTCGGCGAAGGTCTCCCGCCATTCCGGCGTGGGCGAGGTGAACGGGTGGTGCATGAACGTCCAGGAGCCGTCCTCGGTCTCCTCGAACATCGGGAAGTCGACGACGAACAGGAACGACCAGGTGCCCGGCTCGATCAGCTCCAGCCGCTTGGCGATCTCGTTGCGCGCCGCGCCCAGCAGCTCCTGCGACGACCGGCGCTGACCGGCGGCGAAGAACACGCAGTCACCGGGCTTCGCGCCCACGGCGGCCACGAGGCCCTCGCGCTCCGCGTCGGAGATGTTCTTGGCCACGGGGCCGCCCAGCTCGCCGTCCTCGGCGATCGTCACGTAGGCCAGACCGCGGGCCCCGCGCGACTTCGCCCAGTCCTGCCAGGCGTCGAACGCCCGCCGTGGCTGCGACCCGCCGCCGGGCATGACGACCGCGCCCACGTACGGCGCCTGGAACACCCGGAACGGCGTGTCGGCGAAGTAGGACGTCAGCTCGGTGAGTTCGATGCCGAAGCGCAGGTCGGGCTTGTCCAACCCGAATCGGTCCATCGCCTCGCGGTAGGTCATCCGCGGGATCTCGGGCACCTCGTAGGAGGCAAGTTCCCGCCACAGCGCGCGGACGACGTCCTCCGCGATCGCCAGGACGTCGTCGCGCTCGACGAAGCTCATCTCGAAGTCGAGCTGGGTGAACTCGGGCTGCCGGTCGGCGCGGAAGTCCTCGTCCCGGAAGCAGCGGGCGATCTGGTAGTACCGCTCGAGTCCGCCGATCATCAGCAGCTGCTTGAACAGCTGCGGCGACTGCGGCAGCGCGTACCACTTGCCGGGCTGCAGCCGCACGGGGACGACGAAGTCGCGCGCGCCCTCCGGGGTCGACCGGGTCAGTGACGGCGTCTCCACCTCCACGAAGCCGTGCGAGGCCATCACGTCGCGGGCGATGCGGTTGACCTCCGAGCGCAGCCGCAGCGCCGACGCCGGGCCCTGCCGGCGCAGGTCGAGGTAGCGGTACTTGTAGCGGACGTCGTCCGAGGCGGCCTGGTCGGTCTCGATGGGGAACGGCAGCGGCGCCGACGCCGACAGGACCTGCAGCGAGGAGGTCGCGACCTCGATCTCGCCGGTCGGGAGCTCCGGGTTCTCGTTGCCCTCCGGCCGGCGGCGCACCTCGCCGGTCACGAGCACGCAGTACTCGTTGCGCAGGTGGTGGGCCTCCTCCTCGCGGACGACGACCTGGACGTAGCCCGAGGCGTCGCGCACGTCGAGGAAGACCACCCCGCCGTGGTCGCGGCGGCGGGCCACCCAGCCGGCGAGGGTGACGGTGGTGCCGGCGTCGGACGCGCGCAGCGTGCCGGCGTCGTGGGTGCGGAGCAAGGGAGTGCCTTTCCGGGGGCGGTGAGGTGGGTCGGATGTCCCGTTACCAGCGGTCGTGGACGTGCGCGCGGATGCGCTCGTCGTAGAGCCGCTCGAGGTCGGCGAGCTGGGAGTCGGTCAGCGGGGCGAGGGTGGCCGCCGCGACGTTGCCCCGGACCTGGGTGACGTTGCGGGCGCCGGGGATGACGGTGGTGACGCCGGGCTGGTCGATGACCCAGCGCAGGGCGAAGGCGGCGGTCGGCACCGCGTCGCCGGCGATCGCGGCCACCTCCCGGGCCGCGTCGACGCCCACGTCGAAGGGGACGCCGGAAAATGTCTCGCCGACGTCGAAGGCCTCGCCGTGCCGGTTGAAGTTCCGGTGGTCGTCGGCGGGGAAGGTCGTCGACTCGTCGTACTTGCCGGTGAGCAGCCCGCTGGCCAGCGGCACGCGGGCGAGGATGCCGACGCCGGCGCGCTGGGCGGCCGGCAGCAGCTGCTCCAGGGGCTTGCGCCGGAAGATGTTGAGGATGACCTGGATGGTCTGCACACCGGGGTGCTCGAGCGCGGTCAGCCCCTCGGCCACCGTCTCGACCGAGACGCCGTAGGCGGCGATCGCGCCGGTGTCCACGAGGTCGTCAAGCGCGTCGTAGACCCGCTGGTCGGAGTAGACCGCCGGCGGCGGGCAGTGCAGCTGCACGAGGTCGAGGGTGTCGACGCCGAGGTTGCGCCGCGACCGGTCGATCCAGGCGCGCAGGTTCTCCGCCGTGTACTGCTCGGCGGTGAACGGGTCGGCCCGGCGCCCGGCCTTGGTGGCGACGAACGGGCGGTCGCCCCGCGGCGCGAGCGCCTTGCGGATCCGCTCCTCCGACCGGCCGTCGCCGTAGACGTCGGCGGTGTCGAGCAGGGTCACGCCGGCGTCAAGGGCGGCCTCGAGGACCGCCTCCGCCGCGTCGTCGTCGACGTCACCCCAGTCGCCGCCGAGCTGCCAGGTGCCCAGCCCGATGACGCTGACGTCGGCTCCGGTCCGCCCGAGAGGTCGCTGCTCCATGCTCACTCCCCCACACTCGCACGCACGGTCTCGAACAGCTCGGCCACCGGCACCGGCCGCTGCTCGCCGGTGCGCATGTCCTTGAGCTGCGCCACGCCCTCGGCCAGGTCGCGGTCGCCCACGACGACGGCGTGCGACGCGCCGGACCGCTCGGCGGCCTTCATGGCGCCCTTGAGCCCGCGGTCGCCGTACACGGTGTCGGCGGCGATCCCGGCCTCCCGCAGCTGTCCGACCAGGCGCACGGCCAGGCGCTTGGCCTCGTCGCCCAGCGGGACGACGAACGCCTGCACCGCGGGCTGGACGCCGACGTCGAGCCCCTCGGCCTGCACGGCGAGCAGTGTCCGGTCGACGCCCACCGCGTAGCCGATGCCCGACAGGTCCGGCCCGCCCAGGGCCGCGGACAGGCCGTCGTACCGGCCGCCGCCGCCGATCGCCGACTGCGCGCCGAGCCCGTTGTGCACGAACTCGAACGTCGTCTTCGTGTAGTAGTCCAGGCCGCGCACCAGCTTGGGTGCCTCGGTCCAGGTCACCCCGAGGTCGGTGAGGTGCTGGCGGACGGCGTCGTAGTGCGCCCGGGTCGAGTCCGAGAGGTGGTCGACCATCAGCGGGGCGTCGTCGAGCTGTGCCTGCACCTCGGGTCGCTTGTCGTCGAGCACGCGCAGCGGGTTGATCTGCGCCCGGCGGCGGGTGTCCTCGTCGAGGTCGAGCTTCTCCAGGAACTGCACGAGCAGCTCCCGGTACTGCGGCCGGTCGGAGCTGTCGCCCAGCGAGGTGAGCAGCAGCTCGAAGTCGGTCAGCCCGAGGTCGCGGAACCCCTGCACTCCGAGGGCCACCACCTCGGCGTCCAGTGCGGGGTCGTCGACGCCGAGGGCCTCCATGTCGACCTGCGTGAAGTGCCGGTAGCGGCCGGCCTGCGGGCGTTCGTAGCGGAACGCCGAGCCGACCGTCCACAGCTTCACCGGCAGCGCGCCGGTGTGCAGCCGGTGCTCGATGAAGGCGCGCATCAGCCCGGCGGTCAGCTCCGGGCGCAGGGTGAGCGAGCGGCCACCGCGGTCGTCGAAGGTGTACATCTCCTTCGTCACGACGTCGGTTGACTCCCCCACCCCGCGGGAGAAGACGGCGGTCTCCTCGAACACCGGCGTCTCGACGTAGCCGTAGCCGGCCCGCCGCAACGGCGCGGTCAGCGCCTCCCGGACGGCGAGGAACCGCGCGGAGTCCGGCGGGAGCGTGTCGAACGTGCCCTTCGGGGCGCGAAGATCGGTCACAGTCCCCGTCCCGACGGCGCGGGACCGGCTCCAGCGGCGGCCTCGGCAAGGTACGGGTTCGTCGCCCGCTCCCGCCCGATCGTGGTCGCCGGGCCGTGGCCGGGAAGCACGACCGTCTCGTCGTCCAAGGGCAATACGACGTCGCGCAGCGAGCGGAGCATCGCCTCCCACGACCCACCGGGGAGGTCGACCCGGCCGACCGACCCGGCGAAGAGCACATCGCCGGCGAGCAGGCCCGGCGCCTCCCCGAGGTCGACCGAGAACATGACCGACCCCTGGGTGTGACCGGGGGCGTGCCGGACGGTGAGGTCCACGCCCGCCAGCGAGAGCAGGGCACCGTCGTCGAGCGGCTTCACCTCCGACGGGTCGGGCAGCCGGACGCCGGAGATCAGCGGCGCGAGCGCCGGGCCGTGCCAGCGGCCCGGGTCCGACAGCATGCCGAAGTCGCTCGGGTGCAGGTAGGCGGGGATGTCGTAGCCGTCGCAGACCGGCAGCACCGAGAAGGTGTGGTCGAGGTGCCCGTGGGTGAGGACGACGGCGACCGGCTTGAGACCGTCCTCCGCGAGCATCCGGGCGAGCGGCTCGACGGCGTCCATGCCCGGGTCGACGACGACGCACTCCTGCCCCGGTCCCGAGGCCACGGCGTAGCAGTTGGTGCCGAACGCGCCGGCGGGGAAGGAGCGGATGAGCACCCGTGCAGGTTACGCGGGAGGAATCGCGGCGCCCCGGCGTGCCGGGGCCGCTCAGGTTCGCCACCTAGACTCGCCGGCAGACCAGCGGGTCGCGGCCGGTCCGGATCTCTCCGCCGCCGCCCCGCCGAGACACCCGTCCGCCCGAGGAGTTCGACCGTGCCCACGAGCAAGCAGCGTCGTCAGGCTGCCCAGCGCCACCTGCAGCGCCAGTTGGAGCGCCGCGCCGAGCAGCAGAAGAAGCGCCGCCGCAACCTCGGCATCGTGGCTACCGTGATCGCGGTGGTCGTCGTGGTGGGGGCGGCCCTGCTGATCACCGGCGTCTTCACCGGGGACGACGACAGCCCGGAGGCGGCCGGCGCGACGACGGCCGCCCCGACGAGCAGCACGGCGGCCGTGACGACCAACGCCGACGGAACCGTCGCCTGCACCTACACGCCCGACGACTCGGGCAACCCCGGCCTGACCGACATCGGCACCCCGCCCAACCCGGAGGCGACCCCGACGCAGGGCACCGACACCCTGCTCATGAGCACGAACCAGGGCGACCTCACCCTCACGCTGAACCGGACGGCGGCCCCGTGCGCGGCGGCCAGCTTCGCCTACCTCGCCTCGCAGAAGTTCTTCGACGGCAGCCCCTGCCACCGCGAGGTCAACCAGGCGGCCTTCGGCGTCCTGCAGTGCGGTGACCCCACCGGTTCGGGGTCGGGCGGACCCACCTACAAGTTCGCCGAGGAGGTCACCCCCGAGACGACCTACCCGCGGGGCACGATCGCCATGGCCAACAGCGGGACGCCGGGGTCCACGGGCAGCCAGTTCTTCCTGTGCTTCGTCGACACGCAGCTGTCCCCCGACTACACCGCCGTCGGCACGGTCGACGCGGCCGGGCTCGCCGTCCTGGACACGATCGCCGCGGCGGGCAACGACGGCTCCTTCGAGCCCAGCCCGGGGGGCGGGGCGCCGAAGACCCCGGTCACGATCAACACCATGACCGTCATCTCCTGACGGCCCGCCGACCGAGCCGGTTGATCATCGGCGAATGGCTGCTCGACACGCCGTCGGGCCCCACCAATCGCCGATGATCAACGACGACTGGGGGGCGGACGCGGTCCGCTACGCGGTGACGCGCTCGACGTCGAAGACGCCCTCGACGTTGCGCACCGTCTGCAGCACCGCACCCAGGTGGGCGGGGTCGGCGAGCTCGAAGGTGAACCGGCTGACCGCCACCCGGTCGCGACTGGTCTGCACCGACGCGGACAGGATGTTCACCCGCTCGTCGGCCAGCGCCTTGGTGACGTCGGAGAGCAGCCGGTGCCGGTCGAGCGCCTCGACCTGGATGGCGACCAGGAACACCGAGCCCGGCTGCGAGGCCCACTCGACCTCGACCAGCCGCTCGGGCTTGCGCTGCAGGTCGGCGGCGTTGGTGCAGTCGGTGCGGTGCACGCTGACGCCGCCGCCGCGGGTGACGAAGCCGAGGATGTCGTCGCCGGGCACCGGGGTGCAGCACTTGGCGAGCTTGGCCCAGACGTCGCTCATGCCGTGCACGACGACGCCCGGGTCGCCACCGGACGAGCGGCGAGGGATCGAGCGCCGGGTCGGGATCGCAGTCTCGGCGATGTCCTCGGTCGCGCCCTCCGCCCCGCCCAGCGCGGTGATCAGCTTCTCCACCACCGACGTGGCGGACAGCTGGTGCTCCCCGACCGCGGCGTAGAGCGCGGTCACGTCGGCGTAGCGCAGGTCCTTGGCCAGGGTGCTCAGCGCCTCGCCCCCGAGCAGCCGCTGCAGCGGGAGACCCGCCTTGCGCATCGCCCGAGTGAGCGCCTCCTTGCCGGCCTCGACGGCGTCCTCGCGGCGCTCCTTGGTGAACCACTGGCGGATCTTGGTCCGTGCGCGGGAGGAGCCGACGAACTGCAGCCAATCCTTCGACGGTCCGGCGGTGGGCGACCGCGAGGTGAACACCTCGACGACGTCGCCGTTGGAGAGCTTGCTGTCCAGCGAGACCAGCGAGCCGTTGACCCGGGCGCCGATGGTCCGGTGGCCGACCTCGGTGTGCACCGCGTAGGCGAAGTCGACCGGCGTGGACTCGCCCGGCAGACTGATCACGTCGCCCTTGGGCGTGAAGACGAAGACCTCCTGCGGGCCGAGGTCGTAGCGCAGCGTCTCCAGGAACTCGCCCGGTTCCTGGGCCTCGCGCTGCCAGTCCAGCAGCTGGCGCAGCCACAGCATGTCGTCGGGCGAGCCGGCCTTCGGCGCGCCGAACTCGCCGGCGCTGGGCTTGCCGCCGGCCCGGGCGCGCTCCTTGTACTTCCAGTGCGCGGCGATGCCGTAGTCGGCCGTGCGGTGCATGTCGTGCGTGCGGATCTGCAGCTCGACGGGCTTGCCGTGCGGCCCGATCACGGTCGTGTGCAGCGACTGGTACATGTTGAACTTCGGCATCGCCACGAAGTCCTTGAACCGGCCGGGCACCGGCTGCCAGTGGGCGTGCATGATGCCCAGCGCCGCGTAGCAGTCGCGCACCGAGTCGACCAGGACGCGGATGCCGACGAGGTCCCAGATGTCGGTGAAGTCGCGGCCGCGCACGATCATCTTCTGGTAGATCGAGTAGTAGTGCTTGGGCCGGCCGGTGACGACCGCCTCGATCTTCGCGGCCTTCAGCTGCTCGGTGACGGCGCTGGTGACCTCGGCCAGATAGGTGTCCCGCGACGGCGCGCGCTCGGCGACCAGCCGGACGATCTCGTCGTACCGCTTCGGGTACAGCGTGGCGAACGCGAGGTCCTCGAGCTCCCACTTGATCGTGTTCATGCCCAGCCGGTGCGCCAGCGGGGCGAGGATCTCCAGCGTCTCGCGCGCCTTCTTCTCCTGCTTCTCGGGCGGCAGGAAGCGCAGCGTGCGCATGTTGTGCAGCCGGTCGGCGAGCTTGATGACCAGCACGCGCGGGTCGCGGGCCATCGCGACGATCATCTTGCGGATGGTCTCGGCCTGCGCCGCGTCGCCCAGCTTCACCTTGTCGATCTTGGTCACGCCGTCGACGAGGTGGGTGACCTCCGAGCCGAACTGGGTGGTGATGGTGTCCAGCGTGACGCCGGTGTCCTCGACCGTGTCGTGCAGCAGGGCCGCCACCAGGGTGGTGGTGTCCATACCCAGGCCCGCCAGAATCGTGGCGACGGCCAGCGGGTGGGTGATGTACGGGTCGCCGCTCTTGCGCTTCTGGCCGGCGTGGGCG
>Ga0126307_10001353_pt1 | contig 16169 bp, 15 predicted proteins | sample Plot28_FD_89955 | JGI IMG/M metagenome (GOLD analysis project Ga0126307, IMG submission 89955) | Serpentine soil microbial communities from UC McLaughlin Reserve, CA, USA - Plot28 | ecosystem: Environmental > Terrestrial > Soil > Grasslands | place: USA: UC McLaughlin Reserve, Lake County... | reverse complement strand
TCATGGGGTCAGGGCTGGGCCTGCTGGTGTCCCAGCTCAACAACTACACGCTCGCCCCGATCTCGGACGAGCGGGTCAGCGAGGCCGCCGGGGTCAACTCGGCGGCCGGATCGTTCGGGCTGTCGTTCGGACTGGCGTTCGCCGGCGCCATCATGCTGGCGACCCTCTCGATCGCATTCACGACGGCGGCCGAGGACAGCACCGTCCTCTCATCGGAGCAGCAGCACCGCGTCGCCGTCGCGCTGGAGGAGGACGCGCAGGTGATGAGCAACACGCAGCTCGAGCAGGTGCTCGCCGGGCAGCCGGCGGAGATCCAGGAGGAGATCATCGGCATCAACACCGACACGAGGCCGTTCGCCCTCCAGGTGGCGCTGCTCGTGCCGGTCCTCGCCGGGCTCGGCGGGCTGCTCAACTCCTTCCGCATGGTGCGCCTCACCGATCCCACGCCGTCCGGCTCCAGCGAAGGCATCACGCTGGGCTGAGCCTCGCCGTGAGGAGATGTCACGCTTGCTCCGCACCGGGGCAGGGTTGGGCATGCCGGTGAAGCCGCCTGTGGTGGTGCCGGCGCGGAGGTATGGGTGAGCAGGCGAGGGAGGTGGCGGCGGTGAGCACGGGCGGCGAGGGGCCGCCGGTGGAGCCGCTGGACTATGACTCCCTGTCGATCGAGGAGCTGGGGTACAGGCTTATGGTCGCGGAGACGGCGCCCGTCCGGCGCTGCACCACCTGATCAGACCGCTCGAGGAGCCTGTGATGTCGTTCGTGGTCCCTGACGCCTGCACGTTGCCGACGGTCGAGCGGCCGCTGCGGCTGAATGAGTTCGACGATCTGTTCGCCGCCGCCGTCCGCCAGGTCGACACCATCGGTGCGACCCACGCCCGGATGCGGCTGACCGGTCCGGCAGGGCTCGAAGCGAGGGTACGTGACCTGACTGCGCGTGAGGCGAAGTGCTGCTCGTTCTTCACTTTCACCACCACTCCGGAGCCGGCCGATGATGGGGAGGCGTTGACCCTCGACGTCGCGGTCCCCGCCCACTACGCCGATGTACTGGAGTCCCTCGTCCTGCGGGCGAGCACCGCCTCGGCGGGACGGACCTTATGACTGCGATCCTGCTGAACCTGGCCGAGCTGGCGGCCCGCGCCGACGTGGGCGCAGGCGGTGGCGTTCACCACGAGGGGGCCTGGGGTCGTGCGACTACCGGATGGGATGGACGGTCCAGCTCCGCCCGGCCGTGTCGCTGGTCCAGACCGTGGGGGCGGGCGGGTCGACCAGCGCCACCAGCGCCGTGGCCGAGCGCGCTCCGACGTACCGCCAGCCGATGCTCTTCGAGGGCGTCGGGACGACCGACCAGGTCCGCCCGCCGTCCCGGCTGACCGCCAGGCCGCCGCCCAGGTCGGGCACGGCCGCCGCGGCCGCCAGCACGGTGGCGGTGCCAGCGGTGACTGCGGTCAGGCCGTTCGGCAGTCGGAGCGCGGCACCTGGGACGGTGGTCCAGTGCCGGCCCAGGTCGGTGGACTGTCGGATGGTCAGGTAGACCGAGCCGGCGGCGCCCTCGGCGCAGTAGGCGGTCAGTGTGGCACCGGACGCCGGCGCCACCACGGCACCGCCGAGCGGTTGGCAGGGCTCGGTCATCCGGGTCCAGCCGCCGGTGCGGCGGTGGACGTACCGCGCGCCGTCGAAGGAGAAGACGGTGAGTCCGGCGCCGGTGGACACCGCACCGTCGAGGCCGCCGACGGGCCGGGGCTCCAGGCCGGGCACCGGGCGGAACCTGTCTGCGGAGACCGGGGAGGTCAGCAACCCCGAGCGGCACCCGCCGAGCCCGACGCAGTGGCCGACCACGGCGTACGCGGTGCGACCGTCGATCTCCAGGTCGAGCACGGTGTCCAGGCCGCCGACCCGGCGCCAGGTCCGGGCGCCGTCATGGGTGGTCCACAGCCCACCGCCGTAGGCGTAGCCGTCCTGCCCGGTGGCGAACCTGATCTGACGGACGGTGTCCCGTGACTGCGCCATCGCGGTCGGGGCCGGCGGAGGCAGCGGCGCACGCGGCGCTGGCACCCCCCGCCAAGTGCGCCCGCCGTCGAGGGTGCGGACCACCGAGGTGCACGGTGGCCGCTGGCACGGAGCGTCGCCCAGCACGTACGCCGCCCGGTCGGAGACGAACGTCACCGACCAAGCCACGAAGCCGGTGGGCACCGGCCCTCCGGCCAGCACCGGGCGACGCTCGACAGCGCCCGACGACCGCACGGGCGGCGTCACCGCGGTCGCCACCGGTCCGGGCGGGCGGGCAACCGGCGGGACGACATCGGCGCTCGCTGCCGGCTCCGGCTGCTGGGTGCGCCCGTCACAACCCGCCGCAGCCAGCATGAGCCCGAGACCCGCAGCGACGGCAACGGGCAGGTGATGGATCGTGCGGAACCCGGTCGGCTTCATCTGATCGTCCACTCTGGGTACGGCAGCGACGCTGCCCCGGTGAGTCGCTGGTGGTGATGCACGCCGTACCAATGGAGTTGCCGCCCGCGGTCGGAATGGCACGATCGGGCACCAGCGATGTTCACCACGAGCGCGGACGCCGTCGGATGGCCAGGTAGCCGAACGCCGACCACGAAGCGGGCTCGGGTGGCCGCTATCCCGGTCTGGTTCCTGCTCGGAAGTCGCCTCGTCCCGTCCCGGGCGTGTCCCGTCTGTTCGCGGCCGAGCCGGACAGGGCCCGACGTGTCTCGGCCGTCAGTGGGAGACGTCGAGGACCACGTGCCGGTAGCTGCGATCAGTCGTCACGAAGACGCGGAACGGGAGCCGGTCCCGGACCCCAACCGCTGCGGTCGTCTGTCCCTCGAACGAGCCGGCGAACGCGACCTGCCGCACCGAGCTCCACCCCGCCACCCGGCTCGGGGCCACCAGGTCCTCCCCAACGGCTGGGACTCTGCTGCCCGGCCGGTGCCCTTGGCTGTCGGTGCCGAGTATCGAAGCCCTCACCACGACCTCCAGGGCGGCTCCGCCGGCCACCGGGACCGGCTTGCCGCTCCCGTCGGCTTGCACCAGCGGCACATACCGGACCGAGTAGCCAACGGCGTCGGGACCGTTGACGTCGAAAACCACCCGGTCATAGCAGGGGTGCTGTCCGACCCGCACGAGGTAGAGCGGCGCCGCGCTCATCACCGGGCTTCCAACCTTCGGTTCGGCCCCCCAGGGCTGCGTCACGCATGCCGCACCGCTCCTCGACGGTCCCGCAGAGACGGTGCCCGGGATGGGGAGCGCCGAAGGTGCGGCGCTCGGCTCCGGACCTGCGATCGCGCTGCTGCTCGGCCCTGGCATCCCCGATCCGCCCGCGGCCGTACCCCTCGCACGGTCCGAACCGGCACAGCCGCAGGCCAACGCGGCAGCACTGCCCAGTATCAGCACGATCCCTGAAGGCCGCATGGCAATCCCCAACCCGCTGTCGCGTCGCTGTCAAACTTCAGGACGTCTCAACGGGCCGGCACGTTGCCTGCAGGTCCGGGTCGACCGGAGACGCTGCCACGGCGACCGGCACTCATGGCCGATGTGTGCTCGATGTGTGCTCGATGGGTGTAGACATTCGCGGTGGACGTGCTCGGGGTGATGCGTGAATGGTGGGCGGGCTCGGCGCGCCGGTTGGAGGGGCGCCTGGTCGGGCTGACGGACGAGGAGCACTTCTGGGAGCCCGGCCGTCCCTCCTGGTCGGTACGGCGGGACCCGGCGGCACCGAGCGGGTGGCAGATCGACTACGACTTCCCTCCGCCGGACCCGCCGCCGGTGACCACGATCGCATGGCGGTTAGTGCACCTTGCGAACGGAAACTGGATTCGGGCCGAACACGCATTTGGGCCGGGCCTGCGGATGTTCCCCGACCTGGAGGTGCCGGGGACTGCGGGTACCGCTGTGGAGTACTGGATCGCCAGTCGCCGGCAGGTCGAGTCGGTTCTTGCCGGTGACCCGGACCTGGACGAGCCGCGCCCAACTCCGCTGGGCGACGCAATACCGGTCGGCGAAACGCTGCGGATACTGCTGGACGAGCAGGTGCACCACGGCGCCGAGATCGGCGTTCTGCGTGACTTCTATCGGCTCAGATTCGCGCGGGCAATCACCGACGATGGCCCGGAGGCACACTCGTCGCCCTGATCAGCTCGCGGATCGGCCAGTGCCTCAGCCGCCGACCGCGCCGGTGGTCAGCTGCCGGAGGTCACTGAAAGGAGTCGGGTAGCGGGATCCCGAATCGCTGGCAGAGGAGGGGGACGTCGTGGCCATCGACGGCGCGCGGGGGGTACCCGGTGCGCCATCGCACGGCCCAGTCGGGCGCCTCACAGCGCACGGCTGTGCCCAAGATGACGCCGCGGCCGGAGAGCGCCTCCGCGGGATAGACCTCGCCGTCAACGACCGAGCCGTAGTTCAGAAATCCGTCGGGACGTGTCTCGTAGAGGTGGAGGTCGACTCGCTGCCGCACCCCGTCATGAAGGACGAAGTTCCACGGCCGGTCACCGGGCCAGGGAAGTATCCGGTCGATGCCGCGTTCGGCGAAGGCGATGAAGAGCCGCTCGAGGTGAGCTGCTGGTAACCACAGGTCCAGGTCGGCGTGGTCGCGGGTCTGCTCCTGCAGGAGGGCGTCCACCGCCCACCCGCCACCGACGCACACGTCCACCCCGTGATCATCGAGACCGCCGAGCAGGTCGACCACGTCCTCGGCGGCCATGGCGTACTTGCGCAAGGCGTGCTCCCTCCTGCGCAGCATGCTCGCCGCTGACCGCTGCGGTACAGGGTGCCTGAAGAACATCAGCTACGGCCGCCGGCCCGTCTCGTGCGCGACAGCAACGATGGACGTCGGACGGTCAGCCAGATCCTCGAGCGGGCCGCGTTCGCTGGGTTCCCGTTCCCGCCTGAAGTGATCACGCTCGCGGTCCGCTGATACCTCCGCTGGCCTGTCCTACCGGGACGTCGAGGAGCTGCTCGCCGAGCGCGGCATCGCCGTCGACCACGTCACGGGTCTACTGGTGGGTGCAACGGTTCACCCCGCGGTTCGCCGACGCCGCCCGCCCGTACAGGCATGCGAGCGGAGATCGGTGGTTCGTCGACGAGACCTACATCGATGTGCGTGCGCGGCGTCAGTGTCGCTTGGTTCGTGTCACACGAACGCGCGAAGATCGCTCGATGGGGCGCTTGAAGCAGATCGTGATCGACTGCGATACACCGTCGGCACTCGCCCGGTTCTGGGCGGCAGCATTGGACGACTTCGATGTTCGACCCTACGACGACGAGGAGATAGCCCGGCTCGCGGAGCGCGGATACACGCCTGAGACAGATCCAGGTGTCATCGTCGATGGACCCTGCGTCGAGATCTGCTTCCAGAAGGTCGACCTCGAGCGGCGATCGAAGACACCTGTCCACTTGGACATCGCGTCATCCCACTGGCTTGCGGAGATCGACCGCCTGACGGAGCTGGGAGCCACAGTGGACCAGCGGTTCGAGACGCACGCCTGGATGCGAGACCCCGAGGGCAACGACTTCTGCGTAGTGGACGCCGGTGACCGATGACGGCTGAGGAGGCTGGCGAAGATCGCCGCGTAGCCCGAAAGACCATCCGGGCGGGCGGCGTCGGCGAACAACAGAGTGAAAAACCGCTGCAGCCACCGGTACGCCGTCACCATGATCGACCTCGACACCGCGCCCGGCCAGCAGCTCCTCGACATCCCAGTAGGACAACCCGTACCGGGGGTACCGGCGGACCGCGCCGGTGATCACCTCCGATGGGAACCGGAACCCGGCGAACGCAGACCGGTCGACGCGGGGACTGGCGGAGCGAGCTCGGCGCACCGGCCCAGCTTCTCCAGCCGGGACCGACCGCCACCACGCGGGCTCGGCCGATGCAACAGCCCTACTGCCACCTCGCCCCGTCGGGCTGTTCCACGACGGGCCAGGACCGGCGCTCCGGGATCAGCCAGCGGCCAATGCGCAGCACGAAACGAAGTCTCCAGTCATCCGGGGACCGAACTTCGCGGATAAAGGCACCGGTGCTTCTCGCGATCGATGTGGTTGCGGCCGCAGCGGCGGTGGGCTCTTGCAGGCGCGCCGCGTTGTACCAGGCCATTCCGCGGACCAGCCGGATGCCGTAGTTCGAGAAAATTTCGTCTTGTCGGGCGAGCAGCCGGTCAAGAACGGCCAGGCCGCGCGAATAGCGCGACGCGACCTCCTGCTGGATCTGATCGATCGAGCTGCCCAGCACCGCGTTCATCCTGTGAAAGTCATCGATGTGGTCGCCAGCGTCCTGCAGCTCAGCCATCCCTTGCAGTGCGACCGGCAAGTCATAGGACATGTGCGCCATCATCGCGAACAGCGCGTCCTCTAGGACATAGGACCGCACGCCGGTGGTCGCGGCGTAGACGTCTTGCCATGGCTGGGACACCTCGTCGGGGAGGTCGACGGCTTGCATGCGGCCACTCTGGCCGTCATGGGTGGCCATCCAACTATCGATGCCATCCATCGCGGCGAAGTACTGGGCGGCTAGCGCCTGCGCAAGCCCGGACACCCACTCAGGGCGTCGGAACGGAGGATCGTTGGCCCGCAGGCTCAACTCCAGGGTGGTGGTCAGGCGCAGATAGGTGTAAGCGAAGACAGCGCGGGGATCATGCGCGGCGTCGTAACGGGTCAGATAATTGGCGATCCTCCCAGCGACGCGCCGCACTTGATCTGCTGGGGTCTCTGCCGCGACGGTCATCGGACCCTCCCTGCGTCGCTGTTGCCCGGCCCGACGATCCCCGTCGCGGCGCCCGGCAGTCAACGGTGGACCTTGCCCGCCTCTTCAACCGCCTCCGCCCAGGGACAGACCAGCGATCCGGCCAGATGTCGGCCGTCGTTCGCGACATGGTAGGTGGCCGTCCATTGGTCCCCGAGCAGCGGCATGTGGTAGGTGGACGCCTTCCCGCCGTCGCGGATCTCGGCCGGGTAGGTGAAGCTGCGCGTTAACACACCCGGCAGCGGGCCGAAGCGCTCAACTGCTTCCACCTCCACGCGGGTCCCGTCAGGATCAAGCACGTACCGCTCGCGGAGGAGGTAGAGGGTCAGCCGTAGCTTGGAAATCCTCACCACATTCTCCGCGACACCGAAGGTGCCTTCGTCCGGCTTGGCAACGATTGTCGAGTCCAACTTGGACTCTCCAGCCAGGCGTTGGCTGACGTGCATCACACGGACGAGAAGCCCGTTGACCAAGCCGATTCGACGCTTCCGCAGCACGCGCCACGATGTTACTCGGAAGGCGAAGGATCCCCGCCACACCCCTGCTCCGGTGGAGAAGTAGTAGACGTGGCTTGGGAATTCGGACCTGGCAGCTGAACTTGGGATGATCGTCATTGGGATGCCCGTCGAAGTGCTACATTGCCAATCAAATCCTATGATGAGACTTCGAGTCCTGCAAGAGGCAGGCATCCTCACCTACCAAATTGCTCCGTCTGCTCCATAACAATGCCCGATAGGGAAGCTCCACGTCGACGTCAGGCGCCAGCAGTCCCGCCTTCTGTTCCGGCGGAATCTAAAAGGTACAGATCGTCGGTTCGACCGCTGGCTGGCACGAGGCTGTTGCGTCCTCATGATCGTCTACTGTGGTTGGTGCGAATCGTAGTGCTGGGTCGGGGTTCGGGCGGATTGGTGCTGGTTGATGCTCGCCTGAGCCGGGCGACGGCCGCCCGCCGCCACTCGTCCAGGCCCGGAATGGACGGGTCTGACGTCCGGCGTGACGGGGCGAGCGTCCAGTCTGAAGGCGGCCTTGCTGCGGTCGCCCTCGCCGGCCAGGCCTTCGCCGTGGTCGCGCCGGTCGGGGGCCCGCGCCGGGACGAGTTCGCCGCGGCCGTTGAGGCCGCGGGTCTCGGCGAACGCAGCTGGCGGTGTCCCGGCTCGCCCGGCGCCCCGTCCCGCAGCAGCAAGCGTCGACGATCGCCAGACTTGGCTGGTCGTGCGGGTGACGCCCGCGCGAGGATGGCCACGAGTCGGCCATCAGCTGTATGGGAGGCCAGAGTGGACCGCCAGTTGGTTCAGGCGGAGATGAAGCGGGCCAGGGCGGAGCTGCAGGCGCTGGCGACGCAAGCATCCCCGGCCGATCTGCGCCGCGGTTCGGCCGGGACCCGCTGGACGAACGAACAGCTGCTGTTCCACCTGGTGTTCGGATACATGGTCGTCCGGGCCCTGCTCCCGCTGGTACGGCTGTTCGGCCGGCTGCCCGACCGGGCCGGGCGCATCTTCGCCGGGCTCCTGAACGCCGGTCGCCGACCGTTCCACGTCGTGAACTACCTCGGCTCGTGCGGCGGTGCGCTGGTCTTCCACGGCCCGCGACTGGTCCGGCAGATGGATCGCACGGTGGCGGCGCTCAGCCGCAAGGTGGACCAGGAGACCGAGGAGGCCCTGGGCCGGACCATGCACTTCCCGGTCGACTGGGACCCCTTCTTCCGTGACCGGATGACTCTGCTCGACGTCTATCACTACGGCACCCAGCACTTCGACTTCCACCGACAGCAGCTCACGCTCGGCTTGGCGGGCGGCAAGTAGGCGCACAGCAGCGCCTGGGTGGAGTCGGCCAGCACGGTCGGCGACACCCGAGCGCGCGACTGGCCGGGCTTCGCCATCTTCACTCGAGCCCGTCGCGCGACTCCGCGCCGAGGCTGGAGCCGATCGTCACTGGCGGGGCGGCGTGCTCGTCGCCACGCTCGGCGCCCGGCCGACGCTGGCGATCGCCGGCGCGGCGATGGTCGTGATCGCGGTCGTCAGCCGGCGCGCGCTCCGGGTACCGTCCGTGCGGTGGCGCCAGGAGACATCGCTCGGCTCTATCACGAGCTGACGAGCTACGGGCCCGAGAAGGACTTCCCGCCCAAGGCCGCCGACCACCCGCTCGTCCTGCAGGACTTCGTCGCCAACGACATCCCGACCTGGCCGCCGCAGGTCAAGGCGTATCCCGATGGGCTGCCGCGCGTCGAGCTGCCGCGCGAGTGGCCCACGGTCGACGTCCCCGCGACCGCGGTCCTCGCCGGCCTCGCGCCGGCGCCGCCGCTGACGCTCGCCTCGCTGGCCCGGACGCTGTTCCTCTCTGCGGGTGTCGTGCGGACCAGCCCGCGCAGCCACAACCGCACCGTGCTCTTCCGCGCCGCCGGCTCCGCGGGCGGGCGGTTCCCGATGGAGCTCTACGTGTCGGCGCGGGGGCTCGACGGCCTGGCCGACGGCGTGTACTGGTACGACCCGGTCGGTCACGCGGTGCTGCAGGTCGGGCCGCCCGCCGGCGGGGCGGCGACCACGCTCGTCGTCACCGGGATCCCCTGGCGCACCGGCTGGCGCTACACCGAGCGCGGCTTCCGGCACATCTACTGGGATTCGGGCACGATGCTCGCCCAGATGCTCGCGCTCGCGCCTGGGCGACTGTTCACGACCTTCCCCGATGACCAGGTCACCCGGTTGGTCGGTGCCGACGGCGTGCAGGAATGGCCGGTCGCGCTCGTCGCGCTCGAGGACGGTTCGCCCGCGATCGAACCCGGTCGTGCGGCGACCGCGGGCACGATCGATCGGGACCCGGTCGAGTTCCCCCTGGTCACGAAGGCGCAACGGGCGGGCGACGGGGACGTGCTCGGTGAGCCGTGGCCGGCCGCGCCGGCGCTGGAGGTAGAGCCGCCGCGGTCGCGCGACCTCGACGCCGTGATCCTCCAGCGCGGCTCGACGCGGCTGATGGACGCGGGCGCGACCGTCCCGCGCGCCGGCTACGAGTTCGCGCTCGCCTCGGCGATGCGCGGGATCGACGTGCCGCACTACATCGCCGTGCACGGCGTCGACGGGGTCGAGCCGGGGCTCTACCGCTGGCCCGCTCTGGCGTCGCCGCTGCGGCGCGGCGACCTGCGCCACGAGTTGCTCGTGGCCTGCTGGGACCAGGACCTCGGGCGCGACGCCGCGTACGTCGTGATGGCCGCGATCGACCTCGTCGGGCTCGATGACCGTGCCTACCGCGCCGCCCAGCTCGCCGCCGGGATCGTGGCCGGCCGCCTGCACCTCGCCGCCTACGCGCTCGGACTCGGCGCGTCCGGGATGTCGTTCCTGGACTCGCAGATCGAGCCGCTGCTCGGGAAACCGGTCGCTGGGCTGCTGTTCACCTGCGTCGGCGTCCCGACCTACCGCAACACGGCCGGCGGCCCGCCGGGCCAGCCGGTCTCCGTGCTGACCCCGACAGCAGGCGAGACGCCAACCTCGTAGGGTCCCGACCCGAGTTGCGCTTACCTTCGTCCCCCCGACGCTCGGCGACTTGGAAATTGCGTTGCGCCGGCGGCCCGGGTCCGGTGTGCTCGGCTGCAGTCGCTCGACGGAGGAGGTGACCGCGATGCGTAGGTCCCCGTTCCCGCGCCGCGGCGCCCCCGGGAGGGGCTGACCGGCGGCGCCTCCCCTGGAGGTTCCCGCATGACCGCGCTCTGCGTCCGGCCGGCCACCGCGGACGAGCTCGAGCTCGTCCTGTCGATCCCGTCGGACACCCCGTACGACATCCGCGCAGGCTGGGCCACCGGCGAGTACCGCCCGGAGTGGACTTGGCTCGGGCTCGCCGGCGACCAGCTCGTCGCCCGGGCCGTCTGGTGGGGCTGGCCCGGTGCCGGGTCCCCGACGCTGATGGAGTCCCTCGACCTGCCGGACACCCCGGACCGGATCGGCATCGGCGCTGCGCTGGTCGCTGCCGGGATGGCCGCGCTGGTCCCGCCGGGAGGCGAGCGGTTGGTGACGCTGCCCGCGCCCCGCGGCTGGCGGGACTACCCCGGGCCGACCGCGGCCCGGGTCGCCGCCATCGAGAAGGCCGGCCTGAGGCTGCTGGTGGAGCGGTTCACATTCTGGTGGAACGAGGGCGACCCGGTGCCGCCGCCGTCCACCCGGCTGGTCTACCGGCCGGTCGAGCCGGCCGAGCTGGTCGACGTGGTGACCCGGTGCGAGGACGGCACCCTGGACGCGCACAGCCGGTGGTCCATCGCCCGGATCGGCGCGCGGGCCACCGCGCAGGGCGAGGTCGAGGAGATGCTCCGGTTCCTCGGACCGGTGGACTGGTGGCGGCTCGGGCACACACTGGCGGGCGAGCTCGTCGGTTTCGTGGTGCCGACGATCAACGCGAACACCCACAACGTCGGCCTCATCGGAGTGGTCCCGGAGCAGCGTGGCCACGGCTACGTCGACGACCTGCTCGGCGAGTGCACCCGGCTGCTGGTCGAGCACGGCGCGGTCCGGATCGTCGGGGGCACCGGACCTGACCAACTCGCCGATGGCCGCGGCGTTCCGGCGGGCCGGCTACACCGAGAGCGAGCGGATCCGGCTCGACCTCGTCTGAGCGCGCCGGGGGGTCGGCGGACCGTGTGGGCGCCGAGGATGTCGTCCGCGCTATGCGACCTGCGGGTATGTGTACTCGTTGATCAAGCCACCGAGTCGCCGAGCCTCCCGTCGGATGGCGGCGTGTGGGCCGAAGCGGCGGAACCCCGGCGAGCGACTCGGCCCCCGAGTTTCACCGGGAACAAGCTCCGCCAGTTACCGTCGGTGGCGCTTGGCCGAGCATTCGCGGCGAGGGTTACGGCGGTCGGAGCAGCGCCGAGCGAGTCGACGATCCGGCGCATCTTGCAGGCCGTGGACGCCGAGGCTCTCGACGCGGCGATCCGGCCGGCCGCTCCTCGATGTATTCGAACGCTGGCGAGATGACTCCGTCAAGGTGCGGGGCGGCCGCCCCGTGAAGGCAGCAACGGGTGCGGAGGGATCATGTCGGCTGGAGCCGCTCTGGGAACCGTGATCGGGCTCGCGTTCCTCTTCGGTGTTACGGCGCTGCTGTGTTCGGCTGTCTGTGAGGCTATCGCGAACGTCCTGCAGATGCGGGCCAAGTACCTGCTGCGGGGGCTGCGGACGATGCTGGACTCCACGGTCACCAAGAGCACCTCCCCGCGTTTCAGCGAACCCGGCGCCCGGTCGGTCGCCTCGCCGGTAACTGATGAGCCGATGCGGGATCTGCACCGAAGGACGACCGACCCGCAGGCCGCCACGGCGGCGGCGAACTCGGTGAACACCATGGCCATGGCGGCGAGCGCCGAGGCGGCTGTGGTGGGCGGAGCCGGCACCGCCGCGCCAGCCGGCTCCTTATCCGGCGGTGGGACGCGGGAAGGCGCCGGGGCCGCCACCACGATGAGCAGTGAAGAGATTCCCGTCCCGCTGCGGGAGGGCGGGCTCACTCTCGCCCTGTTCGGGCATCCGATGCTCCGATCGCTGCAGACCAGCCGGGTGGGGCTGCTCGGCGGCACCCGCCGCAACCCGTCGTATCTCTCGCCGGCGACCTTCGCCCGGGTGCTCATCGACACCCTGGTTCCTGACGAGCAGGGCGAGACCACGCTCGCCGCGGTCCGGGCCACCGTCGAGAAGCTTCCGGATGGGCTGCCGGCTAAGAAGAGCCTCCTCAGCCTGCTGCGAAGGTCCGGGGACGACCTGGCCCGCTTCGAAAGCCTGGTCGAGGATTGGTACGACGAGCACATGAGCCGGATCTCCGGCTGGTACAAGCGCTGGGCCAAGCTCGTCCTCGCCGTCGTCGGCGCGGTCGTCGCGATCCTGGCCAACGTCGACACGATCCAGGTCGCCCGCCAGCTCTACGTGAATGAACCGGTCCGTGCCGCTGTCCTCAGCCAGGTGAACGAAGGAAACCTCTGCCAGGACGAGGCCGACCCGGCACAGCGGAGGACCTGCGCCAAGGACGAGATGGCCAAGCTGGAGGCGTCCGGCCTGCCCCTGTGGTGGTCGAGCGGCACGAACCCGGGCGATGCTGGCGACTGGGCCGTCAAGATCCTCGGCTTCCTGCTCACCGCGTTCGCGGTGTCGTTCGGCGCGCCGTTCTGGTTCGACGCCCTGTCCAAACTGGGCTCCCTGCGCACGGCCGGTCCCAGACCCGATGGCGGCCGAACTGAGACTTGAGGCCGCGTTAGCGGAAGGGGTCGCTGCGGCGGTAGCCGCGCGGGGCCGTGATCGTCGACGACAGCAGGGCGCCTGACCGCTCGGCGGCCGGGGGAACCGGCGGCCGCCCGGGCGGGTGTCTTCCACGGGCGCCGCGCACGACCGCACGGTCATGCCGCTCGTCGGGCGTGCGGGGGGGATCCCCGTGGCATTCAGGGGACACCTGGCGGGATGCGTCGTGGCTTCGGCGGGTGGGGTTTCGAGACAGGTCTCAGCGCGCTCAGCGCGGCGCGACCGAGTCGGCGCTGGATGCGCCGGGTCGTGCTGTCCGGCGGGGCAAGTAGGCCGGCGGCGTCAGCGATCGTCATGGATAGGACGGCTGTCGAGGTTGGGCGGCAAATGCCTCAGTTGATCGTGCCGGTCGTGGGTGGTGGCGGAAGTGTTCGATGCGGGTGCGTTGTTGGCGCATGTTGTGCGCCGCCCGACGACTTCGCTCCGAAGCTGGTCGACCTGACCGACGTGCGTTGGCGACGTCTGGGAGCGCACCGAACCGGCCGCGCGACCGCCTTCGTTCCTCCCAGTGCTACGGCGACCGGGGTCGCTAAATCCGCTGAGGCGTAGTAGCGCTGGAGCGAGGACGAATAGGCCAACCGCGAGGGCAGCGACGGCGAGCATGGCTCCCCGTAGTCCGACAGCGTCAGCCCACAGTCCGACGTAGACCGGTCCGAGTAGGAACCCGAGGTAGGACACGGTCGTGACGACCGAGGTCGCGCGGCCCCGGCGGGACTCGTCGACGTTTCGAGAGACGACGCCGATCAGGGTGGGAAACAACACTGCGGTTCCGGCGGCGGCCGCCGCAAGACCCAGCCCGGCGATGAACAGCGTGGGTGCCGCGGCGATGAGGACCGCACCTGTCGCGGCGGCCAACGCGCCAGTGAGGAGAACTGTCCGAGCGTGGACGGCCTTGAGGCCACCGGCGGCGAACCGCGTGATCGCGACCGTTCCCGCAAACACGGCGGGTGCGACAGCGCTCAGGCCCGCACCTGAATGCAGCTCGTCGTGGGCGAAGACCGCGCTCCAACTCTGGTGCGCGTTCTCGCTGGCGAACGCCAGCGCGCCAAGCACCCCGATGAGCAGAAACGGGACCATTCTGCACCGTCCAGACGGTGCGGCATCCGCTGCCGCGATGCGGTCGTGCCCGTGGGCGGCGACGCCGGCCGGAAGCGTCTCGAGCAGGCAGGCACCGGCCATCAGTGAGACAACGGCTACGGCGATGAACGGGACCGCAAGCGGTAGTGACGCGGCCCACGCCAGCCCGGTGGCGAGACTTGCGAGGACCACCAGACTAGAAAAGATGCCGTGGGCCCTGGTGATGACGGGCCGGCCAGCGATCGTCTCGGCTCGTCCAGCGACCGCGTTTTCGGCCACGTCAGCCGCTCCGCTGGTGGCGCCGACGAGGGCCAGTCCGACGCACAGGCTCGCCAGGTTCACCGCGGTCAGCGCCAACCCGGCACCGACCCCACCAAGGGCACAGATGACAAAAGCCGCGACCCTCAGCCCCCATCGATCGAGTGCTCTGCCCACCAGCAGCATCGCGGGAAGGGCACCGGCACCCACGAACAGCAGCGCGAACCCGAGCTGGCCGTCACTGATGCCGGCCTGCTGCTGAACCCGCGGCACGGAAGCCCCCCACACCCCCCAGAACGAGCCGAAGGCGGCAAACGACACGAACGCCGAAGCGATCATGTAGCGTGCCGAACCGGTATGGGTCCGGGTCATGCGTGTAACGATACACAAGTAGGCTGGACGCTATGGAACCGCCTCCCGGCTCGAAGCGAGTGACTCTCGCGCAGGTGGCCGAGCTGGCAGGCGTGTCGGTCATGACCGCGTCCTATTCCTACAACCGGCCGAACCGCGTATCGGACCAGGCCCGGTCGAAGGTGCTCGCGGCGGCGGCCCAGCTGGGGTACGCCGGACCTGACCCAAGTGCCCGGTCGCTGCGCCGCGGCAGCACCCGCACGCTCGGTGTCGTGATGGGCGAACATCTGAGCTACGCGTTCGACGATCCGCAGGCAGTGTCCTTCCTGGCGGGGATCGCTGATATTTGCGCCGATCGCGGTTATGGCATGACGATATTGCCGATCACTGGCGCTGCTGATGACGTCCCGCGGATCCAGGGCGCCGCCGTGGACGGTTTCATCGTCTGGACCACATCCGATGATGATCCGATCCTGGCGGCCGTGCAGGCGATGAAGCGCCCCGCGGTGGTGCACGGCGGGCCGGCAGTGCCCGGGTTGGGACTAGTGAGCATCGACAACCAGGCAGCGGCATACGCAGTGGGTGCTATAGCGTTCGCGGGCGCCAGACGTCCGGCGATAGTGAGCCAACCCCTTTCCCGAGATCGGATCAGCACGATCATGCGCGGCGTGGACACCACCGACGTCTTGTTTCCCGTCACACGGCAGCGGCTGGAGGGCTACCGGCAAGCGGCCGAGGGCACCGGCGTCGCCTGGCGTGACGTGCCCATTGCGGTATGTGCACGCAATGACGCGGCCGAGGCCGAGGCAATCACGGCAACCCTACTGACTTCGGCCGAGCCGGCCGACGCGATCGCCGCGATGAGCGACGAACAAGCCTCCGGGGTTGTCCGCGCAGCCCGCGCCGCCGGCCGCCGCATCCCCGACGATGTGGCAGTAACAGGCTGGGATGACGCAGCCGTGGCGGCACAGCTCGGGCTGACGACAGTCGCACAATCGCTCCGCGAACAGGGCGCGGCATGCGCGCACGCCGCGCTCGGACAGAAACCGAACTCCGAGACCGCACCGTGGTCCGTCGTTCGTAGAGGCAGCACACGATGATCCAGCGGCGACCGCGTCCGGCCCGTCAATGGTGGTAACGGGATTGGATGCCACACTCTAGTTTCGGCCGGCGAGGAACGCGTTCGCGCGGTCGGTGATAGCGGTCAGGACCCGGCCCGTGGCGGCCAGGTCGTCGGCCGAATGATCCTGCATGAGCCGGGCGGTCGCGGGCCCCATCGCGGCGCGAAGCCGTAGGTACAGCTGGCTTCCGGCGTCGGTCAGGCGAACGAGACCGGGCGGGGTCGGGGTCTGTTGCGGCCAGCGTGGGCGAACGCGGACTCGCGCTGCTCGCCAGCCGCTGGCGCACCCTGCAGCACATCACCGTCAGCCCACGAAGAATCGGCACCATCGCCAAAGCCGTCCTCGTACTCACCCACTTCGAGCCCG
>Ga0126307_10001352_pt1 | contig 16177 bp, 19 predicted proteins | sample Plot28_FD_89955 | JGI IMG/M metagenome (GOLD analysis project Ga0126307, IMG submission 89955) | Serpentine soil microbial communities from UC McLaughlin Reserve, CA, USA - Plot28 | ecosystem: Environmental > Terrestrial > Soil > Grasslands | place: USA: UC McLaughlin Reserve, Lake County... | reverse complement strand
GGGCCGGACAGCGACAGCCGCGTCTTCACCGGCAGCTTCGTGAGCTCGGCGCGGATCTCGGTCATCGGCCGGTTGAGGTCGATGCGCACGACGTCGGTGTCGCCGACGCCGTCCAGCTGCTCGGCCGTGGTGTCGGGCAGGAAGCGAGCGGGGTCGCGCTCGAGCTGCTCGAGGAAGACGCCCTCCGGGGTGATCTTCCCGAGCGCCTGGCGGTCGGCGGAGCAGGAGACGGCGATGGCCACCGGGCACGACGCGCCGTGTCGCGGCAGCCGCACGACGCGCACGTCGTGGCAGAAGTACTTGCCACCGAACTGCGCGCCGATGCCGAAGCCGCGGGTGAGCTCGAGCACCTGCTGCTCGAGCTCTATGTCGCGGAAGCCGTGGGCGGTGGGCGAGCCGGTCGTCGGCAGGGCGTCGAGGTACTTGGCCGAGGCGTACTTCGCCGTCTTGAGGGCGTACTCCGCGCTGGTGCCGCCCACGACGATCGCCAGGTGGTACGGCGGGCAGGCCGACGTGCCGAGCGACCGCAGCTTCTCGTCGAGGAAGGTGAGCATCCGCTCCGGGTTAAGGACGGCCTTGGTCTCCTGGTACAGGAAGGACTTGTTGGCGCTGCCGCCGCCCTTGGCCATGAACAGCAGCTCGTACACCGGGTCGGGGCCGGACGGGGTCGCGTAGATCTCGACCTGCGCCGGGAGGTTGGAGCCGGTGTTCGTCTCGTCCCACATGGTCAGCGGGGCCAGCTGCGAGTACCGCAGGTTGAGCCGGGTGTAGGCGTCGTAGACACCGCGGCTGATCGCCTCCGCGTCGTCCCCACCGGTGAGGACGCGCTCGCCCTTCTTGCCCATGACGATGGCGGTGCCGGTGTCCTGGCACATCGGCAGCACGCCGGCCGCGGCGATGTTGGCGTTCTTCAGCAGGTCCAGCGCGACGAAACGGTCGTTGCCGCTGCTCTCCGGGTCGTCGACGATCCGGCGCAGCTGCGCCAGGTGCGCCGGCCGCAGGAAGTGGGCGATGTCGTGCATTGCCTCGTCGGTCAGCCGGGTGAGCGCCCCGGGAGCCACCCGCAGGAACCGCCGGCCGCCGGCCTCGAACGTCTCGACGCCCTCGTCGGTGACGAGCCGGTAGTCCGTCTCGTCCGGGCCCAGCGGGAGCGGCTCTGAGTAGGTGAACTCCGGCACTGGTCCAGCGTACGGCCGTGCCCTACCGTGCGGACATGAGCGGTGACCGTGCCCCCGGCCGGAGCTCGACCGAGCCGGCGAGCAACCACCTGGACGAGGACCCCGAGGCCCTCGAGGACCCGGTGCACCGCGGCGACGCCACCCACCAGCACGACGCGCACCTGAAGGAGGCCGCTGCGCGTGCCGAGGCGGCGGCGAGGCGGGACGGCACGGCCGCTGCCGGCGGCTGAGACGACGGGGAGCACGCATGGCCTTCGGGGGATCGGGGAGCCGGACCTGGCGCGCCGTGGTGCTGCTGCCGGTCGTCACCGGGGTGACCCTCGCGGGCTGCACGCTCACGGGCGACGGCGACGGGGACACCCGGGTGCGGTCGGCCGCGCACGCCCAGGTCGATGGTGCGGAGGATCTGCGGGCCGGGGGGCACCGCTTCGCGGTGCGGTGCGCGGGTGACGAGCACGACCCGCCGGTGCTCCTCGTCTCGGACCTCGCGACGCCGATGGAGCGGGACTGGGACTCCGTGCAGGGACGCATCGGGGCGTCCGCCCGGGTGTGCGCCTACGACCGACTGGGCGTCGGCGGCAGCGGGCGGGCACCGCAGTCGCAGACCTTCGACGACATGGGCACCGACCTGCGGGCCGTCGCCGACGCGCTCGGGCTGGAGCCGCCGCTGCTGCTCGTCGCGCACGGGATCGGTGGCATGGTCGCGGTCACGGCGATGCAGCAGGACCCCGACCTGGCCAGCGGCCTGCTGCTCCTCGACGCACCCGGTCCCAGCTACCCGCAGGCCGTGCTCGACACGCTCGCCGGCTTGCGGCGTGCCGCACCCGAACGGGACAGCTGGGCCCGGCTGCTGCGGCCCGAGAGCAACCGGGAGCACCTGGACGGCCGCCGGGCCTTCGCACAGGCGCAGGCCTTCCGCTCGCTCGGGGCGGTGCCGATGGTCGCCCTGACCCACAGCATCGCCGAGCACCTGCCGGGCGCGCCGCCGCGGCGGCAGGCCGGCCTCGAGTCGGCCTGGGAGGCCGGCCAGAACAGGTGGCTCGCGCTCGCCGCCGCCGGGCGGCTGGAGCGGGTCGACCTCGCCGGCCACGACATCGCGGCCGACCAGCCCGACGTCGTCGTCGACCGGGTGCGCGAGCTGCTCCCGGCCGGCGGCTGAGACGAAGCGGGCGCCGCACTGCGCCGCTTGGACCCGCCGGGGCTCAGCGAGCGGCGGAGAGCCAGCGGACCACGTCGGCCGCGTGACGGTCGGGCGGGAAGACCGGGTACCAGACGTGGCTCACCCGGCCGTCGTCGACGAGCAGGGTCAGCCGCCTGACCAGCGTCTGGCCGGCCGCCAGGAAGGTGGGCAGCCGGGCGGCGCGCGTCAGGGCCAGCGACACGTCGGAGAGCAGCGGGAAGGGCAGCCGCAGCCGCTCGACCGCCTCCTGCTGGTAGGCCGTCTCCTGGGTCGACAGCCCGAGCACCGTCGCGCCGAGCGCGGCGAGCTCGGCGTGGTGGTCGCGGAAGCCGCAGGACTCCGGGGTGCAGCCGCGCGCCCCGGGGATCTGGTCCCAGTCGGCCACCAGCGGGTCCTCGCCTGGGACGCCGGTCCGCGGGTACGCGTAGACGACGGTGCGCCCCGGCCGGGTCGCCAGGTCGACGGTGCTGCCGTCGGTGGCGGCGAGCGGCACCAACGGCAGGTCGCCGCCGAGCAGGTGCGCTGCGGCGCCGTCGTCGAACGGCGCTGGAAGTCCCGGCGGGAGGACCTCGGGGTCGTGCGCGGTGCCGCTCACCGAGTGCTCACCACGTCGCGTGCATCAGGACGCTGGCGGCGTCAGGTGCCCGGCCTCGAAGTCGATGGCGGAGTACGCCCTCAGCTTGTCCAGCCGGTGCTCGCTGCGGATCACCCGTGTCGTCCCGCTCCGCGACCGCATCACGATGGACTCGGTGCGGACTACCCCGCCGCTGTAGCGGACGCCGCGCAGCAGCTCGCCGTCGGTGATGCCGGTCGCGACGAAGAACACGTCCTCGCCGGACACCAGCTCGTCGGTGACGAGGACCCGCGACAGGTCGTGGCCGGCGTCGAGGGCCTTGGCTCGCTCGTCGTCGTCCTTGGGCCACAGCCGGCCCTGGATGACACCGCCCAGGGTCTTGATCGCACAGGCCGCGATGATGCCTTCGGGCGTGCCGCCGATGCCGACGAGCAGGTCGATGCCGGTGCCCTCGCGGGCGGCCATGATGGCGCCGGCGACGTCGCCGTCGGTGATGAACTTGATGCGCGCACCCGTCGCGCGCACCTCGTCGATGATGCCCTGGTGGCGAGGCCGGTCGAGGATGACGACGGTCACGTCGGAGGGCGACTCCTTCTTGGCCCGCGCGACGCGCCGCACGTTCTCGCCGACCGGGAGCCGGATGTCGACGACGTCGGCCGCGGCCGGGCCGGTCGCGAGCTTCTCCATGTAGAACACGGCCGACGGGTCGAACATCGACCCGCGCGGCGATACCGCGAGCACCGACAGGGCGTTGCCCATGCCCAAGGCGGTCAGCCGGGTGCCGTCGATCGGGTCCACGGCGACGTCGCACTCGGGACCTCGCCCGTCACCCACGTGCTCCCCGTTGAAGAGCATCGGGGCCTCGTCCTTCTCACCCTCACCGATGACGACGACGCCGCTCATCGAGACCGTGTGGATGAGCTGACGCATCGCGTTGACGGCCGCGCCGTCGGCGCCGTTCTTGTCCCCCCGGCCGACCCAGCGACCGGCGGCCATGGCCGCCGCCTCGGTGACCCGCACCAGCTCGAGGGCGAGGTTGCGATCGGGGGCCTCGGGCTGCGGGGCGAGCGCGGCGGGCGGCTCGGTCGAGAGGTCCGGGTGCTCCGGCTGCTCCGGCCGGCCCGGCAGATCCGGCTGGTTTGTCACGTCGTCCACTCCCTCGTCAGCACGGTCGTCGGCGTCCCGGTGATCGTAGGCCCGTGGTCCGATCCGGCCGGGTGCAGCCGCACCTGCGGCTGAGACCACTGCTTACAACCGCAGATGCGGCTAGCATGCTCCACCGTGACGGTCTTCAGCATGCGCGAGGCGGCCGACCTGCTCGGCGTGAGCGACGACACCGTGCGGCGCTGGGCCGACTCCGGCCGGATCGCGACGACGACCACCACCTCGGGCGGCCGGGCCGGGATCGATGGCAGCGTGCTCGCCGCGGCCGCCCAGTCGATGGCCGACGACCCCGACCCCGGTGCCGCGGTGAAGCAGTCGGCCCGCAACCGGATGCGCGGCATCGTCACCCGCGTCGTCCGCGACACGGTGATGGCCCAGGTGGAGATGCAGGCCGGACCGTTCCGCATCGTGTCCCTGATGAGCCGCGAGGCGGCCGACGACCTCGGGCTCGAGCCCGGCGTCCTGGCGGTCGCCGCCGTGAAGTCCACCAACGTGGTCGTCGAGATCCCCGGGGGTCGCGGGTGAGGACCCGCCGGGGCGCCGGGCTCGACCTGATTGCGTTGACAGCGCTGACGGCGCTGACGGCGCTGACGGTGCTGACGGCCTGCGGCTCGGGCGACGACAGCCTCGACCGGGCTCCCAGTGGAGGCACCGAGCAGGCACACGGTCTGGGCACCGTCACCGTGCTCGCGGCCTCCTCGCTCACCGAGGCGTTCGGCGAGCTCGGCGACGAGCTCGAGGCGCAGCACCCGGGCACCAGGGTCAGGTTCAGCTTCGCCGCGAGCTCGGAGCTGGCCACTCAGATCACGGCCGGCGCGCCGGCCGACGTCTTCGCCTCGGCGAGCCCGTCGACCATGGACCAGGTCGTGAAGGTCGGTGACGCCGACGGCGACCCGACCGTCTTCGTGCGCAACCGGCTCGAGATCGCGGTGCCCGCCGGCAACCCGGCCGACGTCAGCGGCCTCGCCGACCTCGCCGACAAGAGCCTGACCATCGCGCTGTGCGCGCCGGAGGTCCCGTGCGGGGCGGCGGCCGATACCGCGTTCGAGGCAGCCGGCGTCACACCGGCGCCCGACACCCTCGAACCCGACGCCAAGGCGACGCTGGCCAAGGTCTCGCTCGGCGAGGTCGACGCCGCCCTCGTCTACCGCACCGACGTCATCGCGGCGGGCGACGACGTCGAGGGCATCGACTTCCCCGAGTCCGCGGACGCCGTCAACGACTACCCGGTCGTCGCGCTGGCCGAGGCACCGAACGCCGAGGGAGCCGAGGCGTTCGTCGACCTCGTCCTCTCCGACGAGGGGCGGGCGGTGTTCGAGGCGGCGGGCTTCGAGCTGCCGTGACCACCCGACGTCAGCTGGCCGGCGGTCTGCCCCCGGTGATGGTGCCCTTCGCCGTCCTGGCGGTGCTGTTCCTCGCGCTGCCCGTGGTGGGCCTCGTCGTGCGCGCGCCCTGGCGCACCATCGGCGCCGAGCTCAGCCAGCCGGAGTCGCTCGAGGCGCTGCGACTCTCGATGGTCTGCGCCAGCCTGGCGACCCTGCTGTGTCTGGCCCTCGGCGTCCCCCTCGCCTGGGTGCTCGCCCGCGGGGACCTGCCGGGTCGGTCGCTGCTGCGCGCGCTGGTGACCGTGCCGCTCGTCCTGCCGCCGGTGGTGGGCGGCATCGCGCTCTTCACCGCGCTCGGCCGGCGCGGGATCGTCGGGCGCTGGCTCGACCAGTGGTTCGGCATCTCGCTGCCCTTCACGACGGCGGCCGTCGTCGTGGCGGAGGCCTTCGTGGCGCTCCCGTTCCTGGTGATCGCGGTCGAAGGTTCGCTGCGCGCGGCCGACCAGCGGCTCGAGGAGGCGGCCGCGACCCTGGGGGCCGGCCGGTGGTACGTCCTGCGCCGCGTCACGCTGCCGCTCGTGGCACCGGGCCTGGCCGCGGGCACCGTCCTGTGCTGGGCCCGGGCCCTCGGCGAGTTCGGCGCGACCATCACGTTCGCCGGGACGTTCCCGGGCACGACGCGCACGATGCCTGTCGAGGTCTATCTCGCCCTGCAGCGCGACCCGTCAGCCGCGATCGCGCTCTCGCTGGTCCTGCTCGTCGTGTCCCTCGTCGTCCTCGCCGGCCTGCGCGAGCGCTGGCTCGGGACGTCGCGATGACGCCCTCGGGACGCTCGTCGGGCGGCTCGTCGTCGGGGGGCTCCGCGACGTACGACCGCACCGTGCTCGAGGCCCAGCTGGTCGTGCGCCGCGCCGGCTTCACGCTCGACGTGGCGCTGTCGGTGGCCGGCGGCGAGGTGGTCGCGCTGCTGGGGCCCAACGGCGCCGGCAAGACGACGGCGCTGCGTGCTCTCGCCGGGCTGGTGCCGTTGGATGCCGGCTTCACGCGGATCGGCCAGGAGATCGCCGAGGACGCAGGGGCGCGGGTCCGCACCCCGCCCGAGCGTCGTCGGGTCGGCGTCGTCTTCCAGGACTACCTGCTGTTCCCGCACCTGTCGGCCCGGGAGAACGTCGCGTTCGGGCTGCGCGCCGGAGGTGTCGACCGCTGCGACGCGCGCGGCCGCGCCGACGCTGCCCTCGCCCGCTTCGGCCTGGCCGAGCACACGGCCAAGCGTCCGGCCGCGCTCTCCGGCGGTCAGGCCCAGCGGGTCGCGCTGGCCCGCGCACTGGTGGGCGAGCCCAGGCTGCTGCTGCTCGACGAGCCGCTCGCGGCGCTCGACGCCGGCACCCGGATCGAGGTGCGGGCCGACCTGCGCCGCCGGCTGGCCGACTTCGCCGGCGCGACCCTGGTGGTGACGCACGACGCCGTCGACGCCTTCGTCCTCGCCGACCGCCTGGTCGTGGTCGAGGACGGCCGGGTGGTGCAGACCGGCACGCCGTCGGAGGTCGCCCGGCGTCCGGTGACGGCGTACGTCGCCCGGCTGGTCGGCCTGAACCTCTACCGCGGCGTCGCTGCCGACGGCACGGTGACCCTCGACGGCGGCGGCTCCCTCGTCGGCGCCCACCACGACGACGGCGCCGTCTTCGTGTCGTTCCGCCCGTCGTCGGTCACCCTGCACCGCGGGCGCCCCGACAGCAGCGCGCGCAACGCATGGCCGGTCACGGTGGAGGCGCTCGAGCAGCAGGGCGACACGGTGCGGGTGGCCCTGACCGGGCAGCCCGACCTCGCGGCCGACGTCACACCGCTGGCCGTCGCCGAGCTCGGGCTGGCGCCGGGGGCCAGGGTCTGGGCGGCGCTCAAGGCCACCGAGACCGAGGTCTACCCGGCCTGAGCGACAATGGCGGGGTGAGCACGCCGGTGGAGCAGGACCGCGAGCAGGACCGCGAGCAGGCTCGCGAAGCGGCGACCCGCGCGCGCGGACGCAAGACGGTCGGCGACATGGTGCGCTCGCTCGCGGTGGTGCTCGTCGTGGTCGGCGTCATCGTCGCCCTCAACATCGCCGAGCAGCCGGAGCAGGTCGTGCGCGACGTCGATTACCCGGCGGCGATCGCGCTGGCGAGTCAGCGAGCGGCGTACGACGTCCTGGCCCCGGACCCGGTGCCCGGGGGATGGCGGGTCTCGAGCGCACGCACCGAGCCGGACGGCGACGGCGTTGCCTGGCACGTGGGCCTGGTCACCCGTCGTCAGGAGTACGCCGCCGTCGAGCAGAGCGACGGGGACCGGCGGCCCTTCGTCGACCGGTTCGTGCCCGGCTCGCGCGCCGACGGGACGGAGCGGGTCGCCGGCCGCACCTGGACCCGGCGGGCCGGCGGCACCACCGACGACAGGGCCTTGGTTGTCGAGTCCGGCGGCGTGACGACCCTGGTGACCGGCAGCGCCTCATGGGCCGAGCTGCGCGAGCTGGCTCGCTCGCTGTGACCCGGGCCGTCCGTCAGGCCGGCGGCCCCTCACGTCTGGGTGTCTGCCCCGCGGGAGCCGGCGGCCGCGGCGTTCAGTCGCTCGCGCGCCCCGTCGAGCCACTGCTGGCACAGGGTGGCCAGGGCCTCACCGCGTTCCCAGAGCGCGAGCGACTCCTCGAGCGTGGCGCCGCCGGACTCGAGCCGCCGGACCACGTCGACCAGCTCCTCGCGCGCCGCCTCGTAGGTCGTCGGCAGGTCGCTCCGTGCTGTCGCAGGTGTCAGCGCAGTCTCGTCGGCCACGTGCCCCACCCTACGGACCGGCGGACCGGTCGCCGGAGACCTGCACCGACAGGTCGCCCTCGGCGAGGCGGGCCCGCAGCGGGTCGCCCTCGGCGACGTCGTCGGGTCGGCGCACGACGGCACCGTCCGCGGTCTGCAGGACGGCGTACCCGCGCTGCAGGGTCGCTGCGGGCGACAGCGCGGTGACCCGGGCCCGGGTGTGCCCGAGGTTGTCGCCGGCCCGGTCGAGGGTCGCCGCGAGCGAGCGGCGGGCCCGGTCGCGGGCGGCGAGCACGTCGGCCCGTCGGGGCTCGACGATCGAGCCGGGATCCGCCATGGACGGGCGGGACCGGATCGCCCGCAGCGCCGACTGCTCACGATCGACCAGGGCGCGCGCCGCGCGCTCCGTGCGCTCGCACAGGCGCACCACACGCTCGGTCTCCTCGCCCACGTCGGGCACCACGCGCTTCGCCGCGTCGGTCGGGGTGGAGGCGCGGACGTCGGCCACCAGGTCGAGCAGCGGCGTGTCGGTCTCGTGGCCGATGGCGCTGACGACCGGCGTGAGACAGGCGGCGACGGCCCGCACCATCGCCTCGTTGGAGAACGGCAGCAGGTCCTCGAGCGAGCCGCCGCCCCGGGTGACGACGACGACGTCGACCTCGGCGTCGGCGTCCAGCCGGGCGAGGGCGGCAGTCACCTCGGTCACCGCGGCCGGACCCTGCACGGCCACCTCCTCGACGCGGAACCGGACGGCCGGCCAGCGCCGCCGGGCGTTCTCCAGCACGTCCTTCTCCGCAGCCGACGCCCGCCCGCAGACGACGCCGACCACGCGGGGGAGGAACGGCAACGGGCGCTTGCGCTCGTCGGCGAAGACCCCCTCGGCCGCGAGGACACGGCGCAGCCGGTCCAGCTGGGCCAGCAGCTCGCCGACCCCCACCTGCCGGATCTGGTCGGCCGCCAGCGACAGCGTGCCGCGCGCCGCGTAGAACTGCGGCCGGGCATGCACGACCACGTGCGCGCCCTCGGCCAGCGCGGCGGCCGGGCCGTCGAGCAAGGCCACCGAGCAGGTGACCGGCAGTGACATGTCCGCACTGGGGTCGCGCAGCGTGAGGAAGACAGTGCGCTGGCCGGGCCGCCGGGTGATCTGCGCCACCTGCCCCTCGACCCAGACGAAGCCGAGGCGGCCGATCCACTCCGTCATCAGCTGGGTCACCCGGCGTACGGGAACCGGCTGCTCCGCCGAGGTCTCCAGGCCCACGGGGCGCGAGGCTACCCCGCCCGCTCGCCGGTGCAGAGCGCTGCCGGGGTCGACCTACCATGGAGGCATGCCCTCGACCGAGAAGCGTGTCCTGCTCGCTGCCCCGCGCGGCTACTGCGCCGGGGTGGACCGAGCCGTCATCACGGTCGAGAAGGCCCTGGAGACCTACGGGCCGCCGGTCTACGTGCGCAAGCAGATCGTGCACAACAAGCACGTCGTCGAGACCCTGCAGGAGCGAGGCGCGGTCTTCGTCGAGGAGAACGACGAGGTGCCCGAGGGCGCCACGGTCATCTTCTCCGCGCACGGTGTGGCGCCGGTCGTGCACCAGCAGGCCGCCCGGCGGCAGCTGAAGACGATCGACGCCACCTGCCCGCTGGTGACCAAGGTCCACCACGAGGCCCGGCGGTTCGCCTCGGAGGACTACGACATCCTGCTGATCGGCCACGAGGGCCACGAGGAGGTCGTCGGCACCTCCGGCGAGGCGCCGGACCACATCCACCTCGTCGACGGACCGACCGACGTCGACAACGTTCAGGTGCGCGACCCGGAGAAGGTCGCCTGGCTGTCGCAGACCACGCTGTCCGTCGACGAGACCCTCGAGACCGTCCGTCGCCTGCGCGAGCGCTTCCCGGCACTGCTCGACCCGCCCAGCGACGACATCTGCTACGCCACCCAGAACCGACAGGTCGCGGTCAAGGACATCGCGGCGCGCAGTGACCTGGTCATCGTGGTCGGCTCGACGAACTCCTCCAACTCGGTGCGCCTCGTCGAGGTGGCGCTCGAGTGCGGCGCCAACGCCAGCCGACTGGTCGACAAGGCAGCCGAGCTCGACGACGCCTGGCTGTCCGGTGTGACGACCGTCGGCGTGACCAGTGGCGCATCGGTGCCCGAGATCCTTGTGCGTGGCGTCCTCGACTGGCTGGCCGAGCGCGGCTACTCCGACGTCGAGGAGGTCGTGTCGGCCGAGGAGAGCCTGCTCTTCGCGCTGCCGCCGGAGCTGCGCCGCGACATGCGCAAGGCCGCGATCGCCTGACGGCGATCATCTGTAGGCGGGTGCCGGCTTGCGGCCGACGTAGACGACATCCGGCTCGGTGCGCGCCAGGTGCACGTCCACCGTCTCGGTGCGTACGTCGTCGAGCCGGTCGCGCAGCAGTGCCTCGAACTGCTGCGACGCGTGCGCACTCCACACGGCGAGCTCCCCGCCGGGCTCGAGCGCGTCCAGCACCAGCGCCAGCCCGGCGGGCGCGTAGAGCTCGGCGTTGCCCTCGAAGACCGACCATCCCGGCCCGTTGTCGACATCGAGGCAGACCACGTCGTAGCGACTGGTGGTGCCCCGCGCGACCGCCGCCAGGTGGTCGCGCAGGTCGGCCACCACGACCCGGACCCGCGGGTCCGTCAGCGCCTCAGCGGTGATGTGACGCAGGTGCGCCGCGTGCCAGGCGACCAGGTCCGGCTCGATCTCCACCACGTCGATCACCGTCAGCCCGGGATGACCGACCGCCTCGACCAGGGAGAAGCCGACGCCGAGGCCGCCGACCAGCAACCGCCTCGCGCGGGGATGGGCGTCCAGCGCGGTGCGCACGAGCAGCCGCTCGGACCGGCCGTCGCGGGTGTCCATGAGGAACACCCCGTTGCTGACGACCTCGAGGTGCTCGCCCACCCGGCGCAGCACCAGCTCGCCACGCGAGGTCGTCGTCCGCTCGAGGACGACCGGGGAGTCGGGCTGGTCGATCAGCGCCGGGCCAGCCGGACGACCAGCCGGCCGGCCACCACGGCGACGGCGAGGGCGGTGCCGGCGAACAGCAGCGGCGCGTTGACCGCCATCGTCGTCCCGACATCCAGGCCGATCTGCCGGGTGCCCTGGTTGAGGCCGCTGCGCCAGGCGATGGTGGTGGCGGCTCCGGCGAACAGCAGAGGCGGCAGCACCGCCCCGACCGCGAGCGACCGGGTCCGCAGCAGCAGCGGCACGCCTGCGGCGGCGAGCACGAAGAGCACCGCACTCGGCAGCCCGAAGGTGCCGTCGCGCGCCAGGTCCAGCACCACCCCGGGCATCAGCACGAGCGTCGCCACGGCCAGGACCGCAGGCGTCGGCAGCCCTCCGCGCCACAGCGACCGCAGCGACGGCCGCCCGGACGACGCCATCGGCTGAGCCGCCGCTTCGGGCCGGGCGCGGGTGGCGACGGGGCCACCGGCCCGCGGGGACAGCTCCGGCGGCAGAGGGGCGGCCGGACGTACGGCCGGGTCCGCCGCGTCCGGCTGCGCGGCGGGACCTGCGGCGACGGCTGCCGGAGGCGCCAGGTCCACCGCGACGGCCGCAGCCGCCACTGCCTCGGCGATCCGCGCGGGCGGCACCGGCAGCGGCACCTCCGAGGGCCCGCGCAGGTCGACCTCGAGGGGCAGTGAGTCGGGCGGCGGGACGAGCGACACGAACCATCCCTCCGGCTGCGTCGGCGCCGTGACGAGCGGGCTCTCGGCCGGCAGCTCGCCGGTCCCCGACAGGTCCGAGGTCGCGGTCACGCTGCCACGGTAGGCGGGAGTGATCACCGGTCGGGGGAGACACGCCCGACGAGTCTCCCGATGACCGGTGTCGGCGGCCGGTGCCATGCTCGGGCGGTGACCCCGGAGGAGCTCGCGCACCTGCGCCGGGCCCGCGACCTGATGGACCGGGACTACGCAGCGCCCCTGGACGTGCCGACGATGGCGCGGGCCGCGCTGATGTCGCCGTCGCACTTCGCGCGGCAGTTCCGGGCGGCCTATGGCGAGACGCCCTACGGCTACCTGATGACCCGCCGGATCGAGCGCGCGATGGCGCTGCTGCGCCGCGGTGACCTGACCGTCACCGAGGTGTGCGTGGCGGTGGGCGCGACCTCGCTGGGGTCGTTCAGCAGCCGGTTCACCGAGCTGGTCGGGGAGTCGCCGAGCGCCTACCGGTCCCGCGACCACTCGGCGGGCGCCGTGGTGCCGGCCTGCATGGTCAAGGTGCTCGGTCGACCCCGGCGGGCCTGATCGAGCAGTTTCGGAGAAGCCGTCACGGCGCCCCGGTCCTAGCGTGCGGGCATGACACTTCGCCTCTCGCACGCGTTCATCACCGTCGACGACCCTGACAAGGCACTGACCTTCTACCGCGACGTCCTCGGGCTCGAGGTCCGCCAGGACGTGCCGTTCGACGGCTTCCGTTGGCTCACCGTCGGCCCGGCCGACCAGCCCGACCTGCAGATCGGCCTGCTGCCGCCCGAGATGGGTCGGTCCGAGGGCGACGCCGCGGCGTTGCACGGCCTGCTCGCCAAGGGCGTGCTGTCGGCGCCGATCTTCCGCTGCGACGACATCGACGCGGAGTTCGCCCGGATCAGCGCGGCCGGCGCCGAGGTGCTCCAGGAGCCGATCGACCAGCCGTACGGCGTCCGCGACTGCGCCTTCCGGGACCCCTCGGGCAACATGATCCGGTTCAGCTCCGTGCGGTTCGACTGACCGGGCGGCCTACGGCAGGGAACGCAGCTGGCGCTCCTCCCCTGACTCCTCCGGGGTCAGCAGCAGCTCGGGCGCGCTCAACGGCCGGGTAGCCGCGATCACGGCCTGCGGCTCGACCAGGTCGGAGTCGGTGACCTGGAGCTCGGCCATCCGGCGTGCCTGCACCAGGACGGTCCGCTCCAGGGAGCCGACGACCTTGTTGTAGTCGTCGACCGACCGGGTCAGCGACCGGCCCAGCTTGTCGACGTGCTCGCCCATCGTCCCGAGCCGCCGGTAGAGCTCGCGGCCGAGCTCGAACACGGTGCGTGCGTGGTCGGTCAGCGCTTCCTGCTGCCAGGTGTAGGCGACGGTCCGCAGCATCGCGATCAGGGTCGTCGGTGTCGTGATGAAGATTCGGGCCGCCATGGCGTCGTCGAGCAGCTGGGGATCGCGCTCGAGGGCCGGCGCCAGGAACGCGTCGCCGGGCACGAAGAGCACGACGAATTCCGGGGTCGGCTCGAACGAGCGCCAGTACTCCTTCGCCGCCAGCCCGCGGACGTGCTCGCGCAGGTGCCGGGCGTGCGCCTGCATCCGGGCCTCGATCTGGTCGGGGTCGCGCGACTCCGCGGCGTCGAGGTAGGCCGCGAGCGACACCTTGGCGTCGACCACCACCTGCTTGCCGCCGCCCAGCCGCACGACCAGGTCGGGCCGGAGCGTGCCGCCGTCGCCGGTCACCGACTCCTGCTCGCTGAAGTCGCAGTGCTCGACCATGCCGGCCAGCTCCACGACCCGGCGCAGCTGCATCTCGCCCCAGCGGCCACGAGTCTGTGGTGCCCGCAGCGCCGTCACCAGCGACCGGGTCTGGTCGCGGAGCCCCTCGCCGGTGGCCAACAGGGCGCGCACCTGCTCGGTGAGGGCGCTGTAGGCCGACACCCGGTCGTGCTCCAGCTCGCGCAGGTGGCCCTCGACCTTGCCCAGCGTGTCACGCAGGGGCGCCACGCTCACCGCGAGCTGCTGCCGGTCGGCCGCCGACGCGTCGGCCGCCGCCAGCCGCTCGCGCAGCACCGCCCGCTCGGCCTCGGCCGCCGCAGCCCGGCCGCCGGCGAGCGACCAGCCGACCAGTGCGCCGATGCCGACCCCGACCAGCAGCAGAAGGATCTCCATGTCCACTACGGTGCCGCACACCCTGGACACAACCCCGCAGGCGCGGCCCGGCGACCGTGCTCGAGGCTCGCCGAGCGGTCACCACACGGCGATTCGGCCGGACCGGCCGGCGTCCGTACCCTTGAACCTCGTGAGCCTCACCATCGGGATCGTCGGCCTGCCCAACGTCGGCAAGTCCACCCTCTTCAACGCCCTGACCAAGAACGACGTGCTCGCCGCGAACTACCCCTTCGCGACGATCGAGCCCAACGTGGGCGTCGTCGGGGTGCCTGACCCGAGGCTGCAGGTGCTGGCCGGAATCTTCGAGAGCGTCAAGACCATCCCTGCGACGGTGTCGTTCGTCGACATTGCCGGCATCGTCCGCGGCGCGAGCGAAGGAGAGGGGTTGGGCAACAAGTTCCTCGCGAACATCCGCGAGAGCGACGCGATCTGCCAGGTGATCCGGGCGTTCCGCGACCCCAACGTCGTCCACGTCGACGGCGAGGTGTCGCCGAAGTCCGACATCGAGACGATCAACACCGAGCTGATCCTCGCCGACCTGCAGACCCTGGAGAAGGCGCTGCCGCGCCTCGAGAAGGAGTCGCGGCTGGCCAAGGACAAGGACAAGTCCGCCCAGCTTGCTGCCGCGAGGCAGGCGGACGAGCTTCTGCAGACCGGCACGACGCTGTACGCAGGGGCAGCCGCCGCGGGCATCGACCCGGCCGACCTGCGCGAGCTGCACCTGCTGACGGCCAAGCCCTTCCTCTACGTGTTCAACCTCGACGAGGACGAGCTGTGTGACGACGGGTTCAAGGACGAGATGCGGGCACTCGTCGCCCGGGCCGAGGCGATCTTCCTCGACGCGAAGATCGAGGCCGAGCTCGCCGAGCTGCCTGCCGACGAGGCGCTCGAGCTGCTGCAGTCTCTCGGCCAGGAGGAGTCGGGGCTCGACCAGCTCGCGCACGTCGGCTTCCGTGCACTCGGCCTGCAGACCTACCTGACGGCCGGGCCCAAGGAGTCGCGCGCGTGGACCATCCCGGTTGGCGCGACGGCCCCCCAGGCGGCCGGCGTCATCCACACCGACTTCCAGAAGGGCTTCATCAAGGCCGAGGTGGTCTCCTTCGGCGAGCTCGTCGACGCGGGCTCGATGGCGGAGGCCAAGGCGCGCGGCAAGGTGCGCATCGAGGGCAAGGACTACGTGATGGCCGACGGTGACGTCGTGGAGTTCCGCTTCAACGTGTGATTAGCCATATTTGTGCCGGTCAGCGCCTTAGCACGGGTGCTGGTCCGCATCTGGTCCGCAGGACGACCCACGGCCGTGGCGACCAGGGCCTCGGCGGCGGCCCTGGTGCGGTCCTCGGCGGTAGGCCATAGGTGCGGCATAGGTGTTGAGGGTGGTCGTCGCTCTCGCGTGCCCCAGAGCACGCTGGACCGTCACCACATCGAACCCAGCAGCGATCAGACCGCTCGGGTAGTAGTGCACGAGTGCGACGTTTGCAGAGCAGTGTCTGCGAGACGGCCACGTAGGTCACCCCATCGGGGTCCGCCGGTTGCCCCAGCCTCACCCGTGCCGATGTCCTGCAGGTCATGACCGAGGCGGTGACCAATGCTGTCCGGCATGGTTCTCCGCCGGTCTCCGTGGAGTTGGTGAACGGTCCAGCTCATCTCCGGATGGAGGTCACCGACGGGTCGGATGTGGTGCCCCGAGTCTCAGAGGACGGAGGCGACCAGGAAGGGCGGTCGAGGCTGGCTCTCGTGGAGGCGCTGACCGAGAGCTGGGGCGTCACCCTCGACACCGGCGGCGGCAAGACGATCTGGTTTCTGTTCCGGAAGGTTGCCAATGCAGCGAGTGCGTCCTGATGGGTCACCGGTGAGCGGAAAGCTGGCCGGCAGGACATACCTGGAGCGCAAGCGTCCGGTCGGTCGCCCTTGTCAGCTGGGGGAGCTGGCGGCGGCCCGCGGAACGTCCTGGTCCGCCGCAGCGACTGCAGCGAGGTGGTGCGGCCGTTCCGCGGGGCTCCGGCGGACCTCTCCGGGTCGTTCAGCGCAGGACGTGATGTGACTGGACCCGAGAACGCGGAGCCGATCGCGACGGTCGTTAAACCTCAGGGTTTCCGTAGTATCGCCGCGC
>Ga0126307_10001351_pt1 | contig 16179 bp, 13 predicted proteins | sample Plot28_FD_89955 | JGI IMG/M metagenome (GOLD analysis project Ga0126307, IMG submission 89955) | Serpentine soil microbial communities from UC McLaughlin Reserve, CA, USA - Plot28 | ecosystem: Environmental > Terrestrial > Soil > Grasslands | place: USA: UC McLaughlin Reserve, Lake County... | reverse complement strand
TCGGCGACACCGTCGGCACCGTCGGCGAGACGCTGGACGACACGGTCGGCACCGTCACCGACGCGATCCCGGGCCTCAACGACACCGTCGAGACCGTCGGCGACACCGTCGGCGACACCGTGGGCACCGTCGGAGACACGCTCACCGACACGGTCGGCACCGTCACCGACGCGATCCCGGGCCTCAACGACACCGTCGACAACGTCGGCGACACGGTGACCGACGTCACCGACACGGTCGGCGGCACCCTCGCCGACCTGCTTGAGTCGCTGCAGGGCACGTCGCTGCTCGACGTCAACGTCGACCTCGACGCCGCGCTCGACCTCGCGGCGCCGATCACCGCCGCCATCGCGGCGAACGCGAACGCGGCACTCCCGATCGACGCGGCCGTGACAGCGAACCTGCTGTCCCCCGACGCCGTGGCGCTCGCAACGGCCGATCAGGACGCGGTCCTGCAGCAGACGCTGCTGGGCGACGCGATCGCGACGTCCGATCAGGACTCCGCGATCAGCCAGGGCGAGACCAGCAACGGCAGCGACCTGCTCGGCAGCGCGCCGGACCCGTCGGGTGCCGCCGCTGCCCCGGCCGGCGCGACGGGCGCCACCACCGGGGACCTGCTCTCGGGGAGCTCCCTGCTGAGCATCGCGGCCGACCTCGACCTGGATCTGGACCTCGCGGCGCCGATCGGGGCCGCCCTAGCGGCGAACCTGAACGTCGCCGCGCCGATCGACGCGGCCGTCAGCGCGAACATCCTGTCGCCTGGCGCCGTCTCGCTGGCGACCGCCGACCAGGACGCCATGATCGTCCAGACGCTCCAGGGTCTGGCGAGCGCGACGACCGACCAGTCGTCGATGATCGACCAGGGCGAGCTCACGGGCACCGGCCCGACGACGCCGTGACCGGCTCACCAGCGACCAAGCGCGCTGGGCGGCTTCCGGCCCTGCGTGGCGCCATACGGCGCCACGCAGGCGCGCCGCTGCCCGACGCAGCCTGATCCGGAAGGCGGCGCCATGAGCGCAATCGCCGCGCCGGCTCGCGGACCCGAGGCCAACCCGTCGACGATCCGGCCTGGCCTGGTCGAGGATCGCCCGCAGCCGGCCGACGGCTTGGAGCTCGTCGGGCAGTTCGAGGGCTCCGGCTACAAGGACCCCCCGTATCTCGCTCGCCGCTCCGACGGTCAGGTCATCCAGCTCTCGCGTCTGCTGTACCTCGTGGCGGAGGCGGCCGACGGCCGGCGGAGCCTGCATGCGATCGCGGACCGGGTCGGATCGCGCATCGGCCGGCGGGTGAGCGCCGACAACGTGCGCTTCCTCGTCGAGCGCAAGCTCCGGCCGCTGGGCGTGCTCGCCGGCGCCGACGGGTCCACGCCCGAGCTGGCGCAGCGACCTGCCATGCTCGCGCTCCGGCACCGCCGGCCGTTCCTGTCGGCACGCGCGGCCCGCGTCCTGGGCACGGCGTTCGCGCCGCTCTTCGCGTCCCCGGTCGTCGCGGTCGTCCTCGCAGCGCTGGCCGCGTTCGGCGTATGGCTCTACGGCTTCCATGGCGTCGCCGGCGGCCTACGCAGCGTCCTGTACGAACCCACGCTGCTGCTCGCGCTGCTCGTCGCGGTCATCGCCGCCACGCTGCTCCACGAGATCGGTCACGCGGCGGGCTGCTGCTACGGCGGGGCGCGGCCGGGTCCCATCGGCGCGGGCGTCTACCTCGTGTGGCCGGCGTTCTACTGCGACGTCACCGATGCTTACCGCCTCGATCGGCGCGGCCGCTTGCGGACCGATCTCGGCGGGATCTACTTGAACGCCATCGTCTCTCTGGTGGCGGGGGGTGCGTACTTCGCCACCGGCCAGGAGCCGCTGCTGCTGCTCGCCGTCGTGCAGCACATCACGATCCTCCAGCAACTGCTCCCGCTCCTGCGCTTCGACGGCTACTACATCGTCAGCGACCTCACGGGCGTTCCGGACATCCTCTCGCGGATCGGTCCGATCCTCCGCAGCCTGCTGCCGTTCCGTGAGGCCGAGCCGCCGGTGCGGCAGCTCAAGCCATGGGTGCGCGTCACGGTCACGGCCTACGTGGCCCTGCTCGTCCCGGTCCTGCTCCTGTTGATGGCATGGATCGTCATCGGCGCGCCGCGCGTGCTGGCCACGGCGTTCGACTCGCTCGGGCTCCAGGCCGATCGGCTCGCCGAGGCGTTCCGACGGCGCGAATGGTCCGTGACGGGACTCTCGGCCTTCCAGATCGCAGCGCTCGTGCTGCAGTGCGGCGCCATCTCGCTGCTGCTCGGGCGCATGGGGCGCTCGACCGTCCGTGGGCTGCGGCGCTGGTCGCAGGGCAGGCCGGCGCGGCGGGCGGTCGTGCTCGCCGGCGTGTCGGCGGCCGCCATCACAGCCATCGGCATCTGGTGGCCGAATGGCGACTACCGGCCCCTGCAACCGGGCGACCGTGGCACCGTTCCCGAGGCCCTGTCGGCGGTCCGTGACGTCCCCGCCAGCAACGGGCCGCGGAGCTTCGCGCCGCCTCCCACCGCGGCAGTCGTGGAGTCGGGCTCTCATTCGCCCGACCCCGGTGCCGCCACGCCCGACCCCGGTGCCGCCACGCCCGACCCCGGTGCCGCCACGCCCGACCCCGTCACCTCGGCTCCGAGCGGCGCTCCGCCGGCCCGGCATTCGGCGCAGAGCCCGCCGGCGGGCGGCGGCGACGAGAGCACGACGGACGGGGAGCAGGCCTACGCCGGCAGCACGATGCCGGGGCCGGGGCCGCCCACGCGGGCGGCCGAGGCCCCCGGCGAGCCGACGTCGCCGGGCGCCACGGTCACGCCGGAGCCGACTCCCTCCGGCGGTCCCGTCGAGAACGCCGCGGTGGCGATCAACACGGCTGACCGGAGCCTGGTCTTCCGCCTCGCGCTCGACCTGCGGCTCATCACGGACGGGGTGGTCGACGCGACGAACCTGGCCGTCGCCCAGGCGTCGTGTGTCGAATGCCGCACGGTCGCGATCGCCGTCCAAATCGTGATCGCGATCGGCGACGCCCGTGTCCGCGGCGCGACGAACGAAGCGATTTCCCTCAACGCCGCGTGCCCGGCGTGCGAGACGCTCGCCTACGCCTATCAGCTGGTCTTCGGCAGGGACGAGCCCGTGCGGCTGACGGAGGAGGGCCGCAACAGGCTCGCGGCGGTCATCGCCGCGCTGACGATCGTCGGCACCTCCGACGCTCCGATCGCACTGGTCAGCGACCAGGTCGACGTTCTGATGGGCGAGCTGCGAGAGGTGGTCGCGACCGAGCTGGTGCCGGTCGACGTGCCGGACGCCGCAGCACCGGAGCCGACGGCGACCCCGTCGCGAGAGCCGACCGCGACCACCTCGCCGCAGCCGACGGCGACGAGCTCTCCGGAGCCGACGACGACCTCCTCGCCGGAGCCGACGGCGACGAGCTCCCCGGAGCCGACGACGACCTCCTCGCCGGAGCCGACGACGACCTCCTCGCCGGAGCCGACGACGACCCCGCAACCCGACCAGACCGTCGCGCCAGATCCCACTCCGACGACGACCCCCGAGTCCACGCCGACGCCGACGTCGCCACCGGCGGAGACCGCGACGCCCACGCCCTGAGACGCACGTACGCCGTTCACGCCAACTGCGGCCGGAACAAGCCACCGCCGGGGCCGATTTGCCGGTCCAATATGAGCGCGCCGGATCACAGCGAGCGCTCTCGCCCTGGCTGAACCTCCGCCCCCCGTCCTGCGTAATGGCCCATGCGCAGACAACCGGAGAAGGAGGGGCAATGCGCAAATCGATCGTCGTGCTGGGCGTTGTAGCGGGGATGGCCTTCGCGCCCGCGGCCTGGGGTCACCCCTCGGAGAACCGCGCCGAGCAGGCCTTCCATGGAGGCCCGCACTGCCACATCAACCAGCAGTCCGGCAACTTCGCCTACCCGTCGCACCGCGCGCATGTAGCGACCGGCACCCCGGTCGGCGTCTTCGCCGCGGAGCCGTGTCCTGAGTAAGCCGCCGGCGGTCACCGCCGCTGCGACGCCGTGCAGGCGCCGCAGCGGCGCCCTCGGCGACGATGCGAGTGACCGTCGTGCGAGGCGACTGCCGTGCGCTGACTTCGCCGCCGGCCACCAAGCTCACCGTCATCGGTCCATCGACCTCGCCGACGGCGGCCGTACGGCGTCACGCGGGGCAGCCGCCGCCCGGCGCACCGCGTCGAAGGACACCAGCCTGACCTCCGAGATGCGGATCGCGTCGGCCACCCGGGCATCGCAGAGCACCCGAAGCTCCTCGGCACGCTCGGGCCCGTAGAGCGGATCGTCCACCCCGGGCTCGCCCGGGTGGCACACCAGCTCGGTCACGCCCGCCGGCAACTCGCAGATGATCCGGACGAGCGTGTCGACCGCGATGCCCTCGGGGAACGGCGACCCGTCGGAGGAGCGGCCGTAGAAGGACCCGCACGAGTGGACGTCCGGACACTGCCCCCGGAGCGGAACGCCGAGCTCGGCGGCGAGGCGCGCGGCGACCGTGTGGGGGCCGCCCTCCCGGTGTACGTGCTGATGGGAGTCGATGTGCGTCGGCGAACGCCCGGCGAGCCGCCGGAAGCGGTCGAGCTGCGCGCGCGCCTCGCGCTCGACCGCGCGCGCATCGTCGAGGGCCACGACCTCGTAGGTTGCGACCCAGCCGCCGTCCCGCGGCGCCCATTCCCCGAAGTCCAGGTGCAGCCCGACGGAGAGGCGGGGATGTCGCGCGAGGGCGTCGAACGCCGGCTCGGCCCCGGCGCCGCGGACGAGGGCGCTCGTGCTGGTGACGATCCCTTCGGCGTGCGCGCGCAGGATGCCGGCGGAGATCTCCTGGCTGCGGCCGAAGTCGTCGGCGTTGACGATGAGGACCCGCGTCACAGGCGCGCCTCGACGGCGACGCGGAAGGCCACGCCCGTGGGGACGGCCACGGCGACCGAGAGCAGGACGCTGCCGTCGCCGAGGTCGATGACCGACCGCAGCCGCGCCGGCACGTGTTGGGCGTTGCGCTCCCAGTCGCGGTAGTCCACGGACAGCCGGTAGCGATCCGGCGACTCCAGTCGCGGGACGCGGAACTCGAGGTTGCCCAGCTCGAGGTCGCGATCGGTCCCGTTCGCGACACGGGCGATCGACAGCGGCTCGAGGCCGTCGTTGCCTGCCACGTGGTCGACGTCGAGCCGCCCCGGCTCGACGACGTTGAAGTCGACGCCGTCCGGCCCCACCGTGACCAGCACGTAGTGGGCGAATCCGCCGCGCGGCGGCTGCGCGTACATCGGCGATCCGGCGCCGCCCACGGTCATGTAGCGCACGCCGGCGTGCTCCTCCTCGTGGTGGAAGTGGTCGTGGGCGGCGAACACGGCCCTGACCCCGTGGCCGGCGAACAGCTCGCGTAGGAGCTCCGCGTCGTCGGGATTGAAGTCGCCCTGGAACCACGAGTGCATCGGGCGGTGCATGAACACGAACGTCCCCGCGGCGTCCCGGTGTGCGGCGAGGTCCTCCCGGAGCCAGTCCAGCTGCTCGCCGTGCACGCGGCCCTCCAGGCAGAACTCATCCGTGTTGAGCCCGACGAAGTGCCAGTTGCCCACGCTGAACGAGCCGAAGAGGTCGTGGCCCTGCGCCCGGAGCAGCTCGATCGCGGTCGGGTCGGACTGCATCTCGTGGTTGCCGGGCACGTTGTACAGCGGCACGCCGGTGGTGTCGGCGAGCGCCCGGAACCGGTCGATGTCGTTGAGCATCTCCTGGCGCCCGGCGCCATAGCCCCACATGAAGTCGCCCGTGTAGAGGACGAACGCGGGGCGCAGCAGCCGCATCTCCCGGAAGATCCGGTGCGTGACGCGCGGGAACCCGCAGTTCGGGAGCGTGGGGCGACTGTCCCCCCCGGCCACGAACCGGAACGCCTCGCGGGACTCGAGCGCCGGCTCGGTCACGCGCGTGATCGGGCGCATCGCCCGCGGCGTGCGCTGCGGCATCCGCGGAATCTAGCCGAGGCGCATGGCCGCCCGGCCGGCTTCCGCGAGCCAGTCCTGCTGGTGCTCGGCCGGCGGAGACCAGGTCTCCGACCACCCCAGCCACTGCAGCGCGAGGTGCAGGCGGCAGGCCTCGAGGCCCCTGGCGAACGTCGCGTCGTCGAGCTCGCCGGACGCCGCCTCGCGATACGCGCCGGCGATGCGCCGGCGCCCGTCCTGGCTCCAACGGCCCGCGGTCAGCGCGGCGAGGTCGACGAGCCCGGGCCCGACGCCTACCTGCTCCCAGTCCACCGGCGCGACGCGGCGCGGTCGTTCGGCGTCGTCGACGATCACGTTGGCGGCGTAGAACTCGCCGTGGATGAGCGTCGCGGGCAGCGCGAGCAGCCGGTCGACCACGCGCTCGTAGCCGCCGGCGATGCCCTCGAGGACCCCGACCGCGTCCTGGTCGCCGCGCGCCGCGGCGATGCGGACGGCCCGCTGCGGCCAGCGGCGATACCACTCGGCGTCGTAGCGGATCGCTCGCGGCGCCCGCCCGCGGGCGCTCGACAGCCGTTCGTGCATGGCCGCGAGCCAGCGGGCGACGTGCTCCCACGTGGTGCGCGCGCCGACCTGGTAGAGCTCGACGCCGCGCACCCGCTCGAGGAAGAGCCACCCCCGCTCCGGGACGGCGCCGTGGAAGCGCGGGGTGCCGAGCTCCGCGGCGTCGAGCACGTCCCTGTAGACCTCGATCTCGCGCAGCGGGTCGTGGATGAAGTCGGGCTTGACGTCCCGGGCCAGCGGGTGCAGCGCCGAGCGCGCGAGGTGCTTGAGCACCAGCGCGAACCGGCGCCCGTCGCCGAGCTCCACGTCGACCTCCTCGAGGGCGAAGCTCGTGCGATACGGGGAGGGCCGCCGCTCGAGCGCCGTCACGGGCGCGCCGAGCGCGCGCGCCAGCTCGGCCCGCAGCAGCTCGTCGGCGATCATGCGAGCCGCTCCAGCAGATCGCGGAGCACGCGATCGGAGTCGAAGACCTCCTCGGCGATCTGCCGCGCGGCACGGCCGTGGCGCGCGTGGTCGCGGCCGACCTCCTCGAGTGCCGCCGCCGCATCGTCCACGCCCGTGAACGGCAGCAGCCCGTGTCCGACCGGCAGGTACCGGCTGTAGCCGGTCTCCTGGGCGACGACGGGGCGCCCGGTCGCGAGGTAGCAGGCGCTGCGATCGCTGAACCAGCCGCAGCGCGAGTGCACGTACCCGCTCTTGGCGATGCCGATCTCGGCCTTCGAGTCGGCGATGAACGCCGCGTAGGCGTCCGGCGTCCCGGCCGCCACGTGCGGGTCGCGCAGCCGCCACCCGTGGCGGCGCAGCGCGGCGAGGTCCTGGCGCTCGTCCGGATGGACGTCCATCGCGAGGACGAGCGGGTCGGCCACGCGGCCGGGGAGCGCGTACAGCGACCGGAGCGAGTGCACCTTCTGGCCGTAGAGCGTGCCGTGCCACTCCACGGAGCCGTAGCCACGGAGGTTGGCCACGGTGGTCACCGGGCCCGCGGGCGCCGGCCGCCGGAGCGGCCAGTGATCGAGGACGACGGGTTGTGGCGTCCTGACCCACTCCCGGCCGCATGTCGGCACGGGGCACTCGTCATCGCCGAGCGCCAGGCCCACCGTGACGAACCGGTCATGACGGTCGAATCCCATGTCCACGCCCTCGGCGGCGTGCCAGAGCTGGTTGAAGGCGGGGTCGAGGTCGACGAACACGCGTGCGCCGCGCACCGCGTCGAACAGGTCGCCGTCGAGCATGCCGGAGATGTTGAGGAGCACGTCGGCGTCGCGGGCGGAGGCGAGGAGGTCTTCATATGCCAGACCCACGGTCTGGCGGCTCCCCTCGACGAGCAGCCCGGCCTCGTTCTCGAGCCCGAACCGGCGCGTCACGTCTGAGAAATACGCCGTCGATCCGTCCGTCAGCACCTCGATCGGCTCGACGACGGTGACGCGGTGCCCGAGTCGCCGCAGGCCCAGGACGTACTGGAGCACCGCCCAGGTCGCGCCGCCCTGATGCGGCTCGCCGGCCACCATGCCGGCGACGACGATCCTATTGCGGCGGATCAGACCCCTGGGGCCTCAGGCGCGGGTGCGGGGGAAAGATCGGCTTGAAGGGGGTCTTCGGCAGACGCCGGGCTTTCACGTCGTCCATCCACCGCCTGAACTCCTCGATCGCGGTGAAATCCCTCAACACCCAGAACGGCAGCTCCAAGCCGTCGTCGCCCTCGATCTCCGACAGGGCGAGCATCCGATGCTTACCCTCGAAGAGTCGTCCGCTCGGTAGGAAGATCAGCGGGTCGTTGATGAAGCGCGGCGCCGTCCCGTTGTAGAAGAGCGACCACTTGCCGTCCAGCATCAACTCCTTGTATCGCTCGATCCTCTCGCGGTGCCCATAGCCCTCCAGGTCGGCCGCAGCCACGATCGTCCTGGCCGCCGGGGGCGTGAACGTCTCTACCTCGATCCGGATGTCCACCGGTAGAGATTCGTCCGTGTTGGAAGCCCGTCGAGCCGCTCGTCCGGCGCTGGCAGGCTCGAGATGTCGAAATCACTCGGCAGAGCGAGGATGACCGTGGAACCGACTCGCGAGGCCTCGTCGAAGACAGCGCGCAGCTTGTCTCCGCAGTAGTGAAAGCTTCGCAGGCCCACGACGACGTCATACCGGCCGACCGGCCACGGCACATCCCTCATGTCGTGCACGTAGTCGATGTCAGGCTTATCCAGCTTCCAGCGCTGGTTGAAGTCGAGGGTCTCGCTTCGATCGGTGAGGCGGATACCGAGCGAGCCGACCTCGAGCACCGACTCCGGCTCGAGTTGCTTCAGCCAGTCGATGGCCGCCTGGTGGTAGTGCCAGCGTCCGGTGTAATTGCGCCAGTTCTGGTGTGTGCCTTCAACGCGGCGGACGTACTCTTCCTTGGTCAGATATCGCATCGCGCGCGTGCCGTCGGAGGCCTCGGGGTCAGGCTCGATCGACCGCAAGGCTAGCGGCTCCTCGAGGCGTCCCGGTACATCGCCTCATCGTCGAGGCAGTACTCGAACGGCGTCCCGCGCAGCGCTGCCGCGATCTCCTCGTAGTTCTCGATCGTCTCGCGCAACCCGAGCACCGCCTGCTTGCGGTACCGCGGTTCGCTGTGCCCGAACGTCGGCGGCACACCGAGCCAGTCGGCGATCGAGCCGAGCACCTCCTCCGACGGCCGCGCGCCCAGCACCGGGAACAGCTGGTCGTACTCGATGCGCTTGTAGCGCGGTTGGTGGCTCAACGACCGGGCCACAGCCTCGTCTTCGGACCGGCAGAACTCGAGCCCCCACAGCACGCGACCCGGATCCAGATGGACGCTCTGGTCCCGATGCCCGGTCCCCGGCTCGGCGCGCTCCGTCCACACCCTCGTCGCCAGAGCCTTGTACCACGAGAGGTAGTACCGCAGGTAGTTGCGACGGGTGAGATTGAGGAGTCGAACGTTGCTGCGCTTCATGAACACGAACATCGACGGCTGTTCTGTCACCCCGCGCCACGGACCATCGAGATGGTGAGTCGAGTTGTACTTGACGTCGACGACCATGAGCTGCTTGTGGGTGAAGCCACGCAGGAACCGCATGTAGTCGCCGAAGATCTCCCCCTGCGCCTCGAGCGACTGGGAGCGGCGCACCGTACCCCTCGGGTGGTTCTCCAGGAAGTTCCAGAAGTTCGTCTCGACCTCGAGGTACGCGTCGGGGGACGGCCGCTCGTGGAACACCTCCGGGGTGCAGAAGATGTCCGAGTGGCTCTGCAGCACGTCGCGCAGCGGATTCGTGCCGCTCCGCTGCCGGGCCAGCAGGATGACGACATCGTCGAGGGCCATCGGATCCGCCACGGTATCCCGATCCGGGACCGCGTGCCTCGTTGCGGCCTCAGCGGCTAGGGTGCCGTCCTGAACGCCCGGCCCTTCCCTGGCGGACGATGCGAGCCGTTGTGCTTTCGACGACCTACCAACAGGTGATCGCACGCTTCCATGAGGTCGTCCGCAGCACCGTTCCGCGGGCCGCGACCGTCGCCGTGGTCAGCCGTGGGGACGGCGATCTCCTGAAGATCGAAGGCGCGCGGGGCTGGCATTTCCCGCAGCGAGCCGACGGCGTGTACCTCGGCTACTACCCGCCGGACAGCTCGGCGGCGATCCAGCACCTGGAGGCCCTGCGTGAGCGCGGCGCCGAGTTCCTGGCGTTCCCACCGAGCTCGCTGTGGTGGCTGGAGCACTACGACGGCTTCGCCCGCCACCTGGACGACAACTACGACCTCGTGGTCCGCGACGATGACGCGGGCGCCCTGTACGCGCTCGCCCAAGGTGCGGGCGCCGCCGTGCGCGCCCCCCAGCAGGCGCCCCATGAACGGATCCCGCCGCAGCCGTCGGTGGCCGTCCCGGATGACGCGCGCGTCATCTTCGACGAGCACTACTACGCCCAGCAGGCCGGCTCGCTCTTCGACTCGCCGGACGAGGCGCTCACCCATTACCTGGAGCGAGGCTCGCGGGAGGGTCTCGACCCCCATCCCCTCTTCGACGCGCGCTGGTACGTGGCGAATTATCCCGAGGCCGAACGTCCCAATCCCCTTCTGCACTTCGTCGAGCGCGCTCCGACCGAGGCGCTCGATCCCAACCCGTTCTTCGATACCGGGTACTACTACGAGCAGCGTCCCGAGCTGCACAAGCGCGGCGGCAATGCGCTCGTGCACTACCTCCGCAACGCGGTGAAAGGCGACGCGGCCAGTCCGAATCCCCTCTTCCGCGACCCGTACTACCTCCGGACGTACGCCGACGTGCGCGGCAGTGGGATGGCGCCGCTCGAGCACTACCTGCGTTTCGGTCGCGACGAAGGGCGATACGTCTCGCCGATCCATCGCAACCTCCTCGAGCGCCTTCAGCAGTCGTCGGTCAGCTCGCTCGTCCGCGGCCGGTGGAACGTCGGATCCGTCCTGGCATTCCTGCAGAGCGCCGGAGACGAGGGCCTCGACGCGTTGGCGCTCGCCGAGCGTCTCGCCGCGGAGTACCGGCTCGACGCGGTCATGATCGTGATGAGAAGGTCGCGGGCGGCCGCCCCGGGGCCCGAGGGCGCGAGGCTGCTCGTCCTCGAGGACTTCGAGATGGCCTGCGAGATCTTCCGGCCCTCGGCGCTGCGGCTGGTCGCCCATTCGCTCGTGAGTCAGAAGCCGGTCTTCGCCGTCTCGGAGGTGGCCGACGTCGTCGAGACGCTCGCCCGGAGCGACGTCCCGACGTACCTGGTGGCGGACCGCCAGAGCGGCTGGGAGCCGGCCGGGGGCCAGCTCCGGCACGCTCGCGGCATCGTGACGGCCTCTCGGCGGATCGCCCAGGTCGCGCGGGCGCACGGAGCGCGCGTCTCATGCACGGGACGCGGCGTCGCTCAGGTGGAGCGGCTCGTGAAGCTCGCGGCGCGCGACCTGCGCCTGGTGAAGCCGGGAGCGCGCGCGAGCGGCGGATCGCCGACCAAGGTCGTCATCCCCTGCTCGGACTGGAGCGTGAGCGGCGTCAACGCCGCGATCGAGGCGGTCGGCCGGCAGTTGATCGAACACGGATGGGACGTCGAGATCCTGTTCACACGTGAGCCCGAAGCGGTCCTCGAGAGCGCGCAAGAGGCCCAACTCCCCCTGCTGCCGTTCCGCTTCCTGGAGCGGGCGCGGCCAGGTGTCGACGGCATGTGGGAGGCGCTCATCTCCGAGATCGAGCGGGCAGCTCCGTGCATCGCGTTCCTCGCCTATGACTTCATCGGCAACTGCATCGTGCCCGCACTCACCGACGACGTCGGCGTCATCGCATGGCTGCAGGCCGACGACGGCGACTACTACGAGCAGACCTACCGGCTCGGTCGTTACTGCAACGCCATCGTCTGCGTCTCGACCCATATCCGCCAGACCCTGGCGGCGATGAACCCCGCCCTCGGCGAACGCGCGCATGTCATCCACAACTCGAGCGTCCGGGCCGACGAGGTGCTGCGGCGCCGGCGTCGCGGGGCGACGCGCATGAGGCTCGTCTACAGCGGGCGACTGGTGCAGTACCAGAAACGGATCCTGGACTACGTCGACCTGGCACGCGCCCTCGACCGCACGGGCGTCGACTACGAGATCTCGCTGATCGGATCGTTCGTCGCCCGCGAGGGGATGCAGCCGATCTTCGAACGCGAGGCGGCGGAGCATCTCGCCGACGGGCGCATCCGGGTACCCGGCCGGCTCCCGCGCGACCGCATCCTCGAGGAGCTGGCCGGACATGCGTTCTTCGTCCTGGTCTCGGACTTCGAGGGGCTCCCGCTCGCGCTGGTCGAGGCCATGGCGCGCGGGTGCGTGCCGATCGTGGCCAACAGCGACAGCGGCATCCCCGAGCTGGTGACGAGCGGCCACGACGGCGTCATCCTCGACAGCCGCGACTACGGCCGGTGGGCGGAGCTGATGGTCGAGCTGTGGAACGACCGGACGGCCTTCAGCCGGATGTCGCAGAACGCTCGGGCGACGGTCCGCGAGCGCTTCACGATCGAGACGATCGGAAGGCACTTCGACAAGCTGTTCCGCGAGGTCGCGGCGGACGTCGCGTCGGGTCGATACACGCGCCCCCCGGCGCTGCACTGGGGCCTCGACCGGTCGCCTACGGGCGACGTTCTCGCAGCGCCGTCGCTCTACCGCCCGGGTGCGCTTCGCCACTTCCCGGGCCTGGGCTGAGCGCCGGCGACCTCACGGGCCGATCCCCAGGTCCTCGACGAGCCGCCCCAGCACCCGATCGGAGTCGAAGCGCTCCTCCGCGAGCGAGCGCGCGGCACGGGCGTGGCCCTCCGGGTCGGCGGCGATGCTCTCGGCGCCGCGCACCGCGTCCTCGAGGGTGCGGAAGCTGACCAGGCCCTCGCCGGTCGGGTAGCGGCGGCTGAAACCCGTGTCCTGCAGCAGGACGGGCTTGCCGGAGGCCAGATAGCGGACGCTGCGGTCGCTGAACCAGCCGCTGTGGGTGTGGACGTAGATGCCGTTGGCGACCGAGAGCTCTCCGGCGGACCGGTGGACGTAGCGCCGGAAGCTCTCCGGGTCGCCGGCCACCTCGCCGGGGTCGCGCAGCCGCCACCCGTGCCGGAGGAGCGCCTCACGGTCCGCGTGGTCCTCGGGGTGGATCTGCAACGCCAGCTCGACCTCCTGCGGGATCCGCCGCGGCAGCTCGACGATCCGGCGCCACTCGTGGTGCTTCATCGGGAACGTCACGCCCTCGTGCTCCACGGTGCCGAACGGGTTGCGCCACGTCGTGACCGTCGTGAACGGCGCCGAGGGCTGCGCGGCGACCACCGGCCAGCGGTCGAGCACGACCGGCGGCGGCAGCGGGCGCCAGACGATGCCGAGGGTCGGTATCGAGCAGTCCGGCGACCCGATGTTCTCGCCGACGGTGAAGTACGCATCGTGGCCGGCGAGCCGCGCCGCGTCGCTGCCCTGCGCGGTCCAGATCTGCGTGAAGCCCGGGTCGAGGTCGACGTACACGCGACGTCGCGCGGTCGCGAGCAGCTCCGCCACCGCGATGTTGCCGCTGATGTTGACGAGCGCGGCGGCCTCACCGACGCGCTCGCGCGTCTCCTTCGGCGAGAGGCCGGTCACCGCGGCGCCGGTCTCGTCGAGCAGCGCCGCGGCGCCGCGGAGACCGAACTCGGCGACGGTCCGCTCGAAGTAGTCGACGGCCGACGCCGGCGTACGCTCGCGCGCGACCTGCTCGGCGAAGACGACGTCGAAGCCGAGGCGCCGGAACCCTTCGACCCAGCTCATCCGCACCCAGGCCTCGCCGCCGTTGCCGGGCTTGTTCGCCAGCGCGCCGGCGACGACGATCGTCTCCATCTACTTGACGGCTTCGACGAACAGGCTCTCCGACTCGCGGTTGTCGAGCTCGGTGATCTCCGGGTACTCGGTGCTGGTCTCTCGGAAGCCGACGTGGTGGACGTCGCGGAAGCCCGCCTTGAGCGCGATCTCCTCGACGAAGTCGGGAACGAAGAGGGTGCGGCTGTAGCCGTACCACACGAGCTGCGTGACGAGCTTGGCCCCGAGGCTCCGGGCGTCCTCGTCGGGAACGACGAAGTAGTCGCGGTCGCCTCGGCGGTAGGCGTCGACTCCCTTGAGCAGGTCCGGCAGGCCCAGCCGCAGGACTCCGCCGGTCTTCAGGACGCGGCGGAGCTCGGAGAGGACGGCGACTTGCCCTTCGAGCGGCACCTCGGGAAGGGCGTGGACGCTCACCGCGTAGTCGATGCTCTCGTCGTCCAGCGGTAGGCCGTCGCGGATGTCACATGGCAGATCGATGTTCGGTCCCTGCTTGATGTCCGAGTTGATCCAGCCCGGACCCGCGTCCGTGCCGCAGCCCCAGTTCAGGCGTCTGACGGCGCTCATCCGATCATCCTCCCAACTCGCCGAGCAGCGCACCGACGACCCTCGGCGCGTCGAGATGCGCCTCGGCCAGCTCCCGCGCCGCGGCGGCGTGGCGCGCCCTGCGCGCGACCACCTCCCCGACGGCCGCGACGGCGTCGTCCAGCGACGAGAACGCCAGCAACCCCTCGCCGACGGGCAGCGCCTTGCCGAAGCCCGTGTCCTGCGCGAGAACCGGCCGGCCGGCGGCGAGATAGCACGCGCTGCGATCGCTGAACCAGCCGCCGCGCGTCTCGACATACATGTTCTTGGCCACGCCGAGCTCGGCGGCGGACCGGATGACGTACGCCCGGTAGGCGGCGATGTCGGGGGCGGCCTCGCGCGGGTCGGCGACGTGCCAGCCGGCGGCGAGGAGAGCTTTGCGGTCGGCCTCGTCCTCGGCATCGATGCTCAGCGCGATCTCGAAGCGCTCGCGGCTGCGAGCCGGCAGGTCGACGAAGCGGCGGAACTCGTGTACACGCAGCCCGTAGCGGCGCCCGCCGAAGTCGACGGGGCCGAACGGTCCGCGCCACGTGGCGATCGACGTGAACGCGCCGCGACTCGGCGCATCGGTGACCGGCCACGACCCGACGTCGACGGGTGGAAGCGTCGGGATCCAGCGCAGGCCGCACGTCGGCACCGCGGACCCCGGCTGTCCGACCCGGGTCCCGACGGTCACGACGTCGTCATGTCCGGCGAAGGCGTCGTGCAGGCCGAGTGACCGCCACATCTGCGGGAAGCCGGGGTCGAGGTCCAGGAAGACGCGGCGCGGCGCGGCGGCCAGCAGCTCCTCGTCGTCCAGGTAGCCCATGACGTTGACGAGGAGCTCGGAGGCGCGGACGTGGTCGAGCACGTCCGCGCGCCGGCGCCCCACCGTCTCGCCCGACGCCGTGAGCGCCGCCCAGCAGCCCCCGAGCCCGGCCTCACCGAGCACGGCGGCGAGCCAACGCTCCTGCATTCGCGCGTCCAGCGCGGGCTCGAGGCGGTCGACGAAGAGGACGTCCCATCCGAGCCGGCGGAAGCCGAGGAGCCACTGCACGAACACGGCCGCGTGCCCGCCGACACCCGGGCGCTGCGCGAGCGCGCCGGCGATCGTCACGCGATCGGGCACCGCGCCGCCTCCCGTGCCCGCAGCCATGCGCCGTAGCGCCGCGCCTGCGGGGCGATCGTCGGCTCGTCGGCGCCTCGGAGCCAGTGCAGCACGACGTCGTCGACGCGCCGCAGGTCCCGTCCGTCGTCGGCGAGCCTCCGGACGAGGTCCGCGCCGGCGCCGGCCCCACCCGGGTAGCCGGCGCCGTAGCCACCCGCCGCGTGGAAGGCGTCCGCGTCCACGACGAGGCAGGGCTCGTCCGCAGGATGCGCCGTGCAGCGCCTTCCGAGCTCGTCCGCGAGTGCCGGGACCGCCGGCGGCCCCCCGGCCACGAGTGTCGTCAGCCAGCGGGCGGCCGGCGGCAGGATGTCGCCGCCCATCAGGACCAGCACTCGCCCGCGCGCGTGGGCGGCGCCGGCGTCGAGCGCGACGGCACGGCCGCCGGGCGCGGCGAGGGTGACGAGGCGCATCCGCATCCGGTAGAGGTCGGCGAGCTCTGGCACCGCCTTGGTCGCGGGCTCGGCGAGTCCGGGGCCGTCGATGACACAGACGAGCTCCGCCGCGCGCGCTTCGGCGTCCGCGGCGAATGCGGCGAGCTGGTGCTCGAGCAGATCGAGGCGGTGATGCAGCGCGACGACGATCGAGATCAGCGCGTCGCCGCGCCGCGGGCCGTGATCGCTGACCGTGCTGACCGCGGCGCGGTCGGCGACG
>Ga0126307_10001350_pt1 | contig 16179 bp, 14 predicted proteins | sample Plot28_FD_89955 | JGI IMG/M metagenome (GOLD analysis project Ga0126307, IMG submission 89955) | Serpentine soil microbial communities from UC McLaughlin Reserve, CA, USA - Plot28 | ecosystem: Environmental > Terrestrial > Soil > Grasslands | place: USA: UC McLaughlin Reserve, Lake County... | reverse complement strand
GTACCAGGAGCCGCCGGCCAGGTCGAGCACGCGGCCGAGGTGGGCCTCCTCGACCAGCAGGTTCTGGGTGTTGCGGGCGATCCGGCGGGAGAAGGCGTCGGGCAGGCCGAGTGCGGCGTCGAACGGCTGCACCGTGAGGACGTCGGCCCCGCCCACCCCGCCGGCGAAGCAGGCCACCGTCGTCCGGAGCAGGTTGACCCACGGATCGTGCCGCGTGGTCATCACCGACGAGGTGACCGCGTGCTGCCGCTGGGCGCGCGCCTCGGGCGAGGCACCGCTGACCTCACCGACCCGGTCCCAGAGCCGGCGGGCCGCGCGCAGCCCCGCGATGGTCGTGAACTGGTCGGCGCTCGCGGCGTAGCGGAACTCGAGCTGGCCGAACGCCTCGTCGACGGAGAGGCCGCCCTCGGTGAGCGCCCGCAGGTAGGCGGTGCCGGCCGCGAGCGAGCAGCCCAGCTCCTCGACCGCCGACGCCCCCGCGTCGTGGAACACGGTCGCGTCCACGACGACCGTCCGCAGTCCGTCATGTGCTGCGGCACGGCGGGCGACGTCGGCCAGGCCCGACAGGTCCTGCTGCTCGCCGGAGGACGCGTGCAGGCCCAGGGGGTCGAGCCCGAGCGAGCTGCCAGGGGCGAGGTCGGTGCGGCCCTCGACCAGCGACAGGAACGCCTCGGCGGCCGACTGCCCGCCCTGCACCGTCACCGGGGCGAGGTCGAGCAGGACGTCGGAGAGGACCTCGCCCAGGGCGTCGACCGGGATCGCGCCCTCGCCGAGCACCAGCCACAGCGAGGTGACGCCGTTCTCCAGGTCGGCGGCGATCGCCTCCTTCGTGGTCGCCACGTCGGGGTGCGCGTGCCGTTGCCGGACGTCCCACCCGCCGGGGACGCCGCTCTCCGGATGCGTGCCCGCCCGTGCACCCCGGACGAACGGCGCGAGACCCGGCACGCCAACCGCCGTCGGCAGGTCGCCCGCGTCCTCGGCGGTGTACAGCGGCGTGACGGAGACGCCGGTGGCGACCGTGCCCACCAGCGCCTCCTCGACGGGGTCGGGGAGGTCCTCACGGCCGGCCTTGCGCAGGACGCCGGCCACGAGTTCGCGCCACTGGTCGCGGGTCGCGGCGTCGAACTCGGCCGCGAGCGACAGGTCCTCGGGGACCGCGTGCTCCGCGGGCACCTCGGCGTCGGCGTGCGCCGGTCCGTCAGCCCGCTGGTCGGTGGAACTCATCGTCGGGTTCCCGTTTCTCGTCGACTGGTCGTCGGGCAGCAGTGTCCCCAGGCGCGGGGCGGCGGGTGCGGGCGGGTGGCGGCGGGCTGCCCGGACCGGGGTCGGCGTCGGCCTCCAGCGCGTGCAGGGCGGTGCGCGCCAGCAGCCGGATCCCGACGCCGATCGCCCGCTCGTCGACGTCGAAGGTGCCGCGGTGCAGGTCGAGCGGGGGCCCGCCGCCGTGGGTGCCGAGGCGCGCCAGGGCGATGGGGAGCACCTCGGCGAACCAGCCGAAGTCCTCGCCGCCCATGCTCTGCGGCGTCACGACGACGCGTTCGCTGCCCACCGTGCTCAGCGCGGCGGCGCGCATGAGGGCGACGGCCCGGGGGTCGTTGACCACCGGCGGCAGCCCGCGCACGTAGTCCACCTCGCACCCGGCGCCGGTGGTCGCCGTCACCCGGCCGACCAGGGTGCGCATGAGGTCCTCGGCGTTCTTCCACGCGTCCCGGTCGAGCACCCGCACGGTGCCGCGCAGCGTGCCGCGCTGCGGGATGGCGTTGGCCGCGATCCCCGCGCTGACCGCGCCCCACACCAGCGACATGCCGGAGCGCGGGTCGACCTGCCGGGACAGCAGCCCGGGGAGATCGGTGATCAGCCGGCCGAGCGCGTCGACCAGGTCGACGGTCAGCTGCGGGCGGGCGGTGTGCCCGCCCGGACCGGTCAGCGTGACGTCCAGCCGGTCGCAGGCCGCGGTGATGGCGCCGGTGCGCAGGCCGATCGTGCCGACCGGGAACGACGGGTCGCAGTGCAGCGCGAAGGCCCGCGAGGCGCCGTCCAGCACACCGGCCGCGACCACCTCGCTCGCGCCACCGGGAATGACCTCCTCGGCGGGCTGGAAGACGACGCGGACCGTGCCGGGCAGCCCGTCCAGCGCGGCCAGGGCCTGGGCGACACCCAGCGCGATCGTGGTGTGCACGTCGTGCCCGCACGCGTGGCAGAGGCCCTCCTTGGTGGATGCGTAGGGCACGTCCTTCGCGTCGCTGAGGGGGAGGGCGTCGATGTCGGCCCGCAGCACGACGATCGGTCCCCCACTGCCGATGTCGACCACGAGACCGGTGCCGGTCGGCAGCCGCCGCGCCTTGAGCCCGGTCTCGCGCAGCCGCTGCTCGAGGTAGGAGGTGGTCTCGAACTCGGCGAACGCCAGCTCGGGGTGGGCGTGCAGGTGCCGGCGCGTGGCGATCAGGTGCTCGTCGTTGGCGGCCACCCAGTCGTCGACCTCGGAGCCCAGCTTCTCGACGACGGGGGTCATGCCGCGTGCCCTCCCGCACAGTCGGCCGGGCCGGGCACCGGGCCGGACCAGCCGCCCGCGGGACCCCCGGACGGCAGGCCGTCCCGCATCTCGGCGAGCAGGCTGTCCACGACCGGCTTCAGGTCTCCGCCGGATGCGGCCGCCACGGCCCGCTGCCGCTGGTAGGAGGCGCCCACCGCGAGCACCCGCTCCACGTCGGCGAGCTCCGCCTCGCAGCCCAGCCGCTTGGCGGTCGGCGTGAGGTCCTCGACCAGGTCCAGGATCGACTGGCGCACGGGGCGGACGGTGCCCTTGTCGTCCACGACGATGTCGGCGTCCAGGCCGTAGCGGGCCGCCCGCCACTTGTTCTCGCGCAGCACCCAGCTCGCCGGTGTCGGCAGCGTGTAGCCGCGGTCGAGCTGGCCGTCGAACTGCTCGACGAGGCACTGGGAGAGGGCGGCGACGGCGCCGATCTCGTCGAGGGTGGGCAGGCCGTCGCAGATGCGCAGCTCGACCGTGCCGAAGCCGGGGTGCGGGCGGATGTCCCACCACACCTCGCGCACGCTCTGGATGGCGTTGGTGGAGATCAGCGTCTCCATGTAGGTCTCGAACTCGTCCCAGCCCGACAGCTGGTAGGGCAGTCCCGCGGTCGGCAAGCTCTCGAAGACCTTGGTGCGCGCGGACGCGAGCCCGGTGTCGCAGCCCACCCAGAACGGCGAGGACGCCGACAATGCGAGGAAGTGCGGCACGTACTGGCACAGCGCGTTGACGATCGGCACCGCCTTCTCCGGCGCCCGGACGCCGACGTGCACGTGGACGCCGAAGATCTGCAGCCGGCGGGCGAGCCACTGCATGCGCTCCACGAGCAGCAGGTAGCGCTCCTTGGGGGAGATCAGCTGCGTCTGCCAGTCGGTGAACGGGTGGGTGCCGGCGCAGATGAGGCCCAGCCCCCGCCGCTCGGCCGCCGCCGACACCTCGGCGAGGGTGCCGGCGAGGTCTTCCTTGGCCTCCTCCACGGTCGTGCAGATGCCGGTGATGATCTCGATCGTCGACTGCAGCAGCTCGTGCTTGGCCTTGGGATGCTCGTCGGCGCCGTCGGGGCGGATCTCCTCGAGGATCTCGATCGCGCCGGCCGTCAGCTCCCGCGACGCGAGGTCGACCAGCTGCAGCTCCCACTCCACGCCGAGGCTCGAGCGCTCGGAGGACTGGAACGGAATCTGCACGTCAGGAGTCTAGGTTCGTTCACCTCCCCACACCGCGCGGATCACCCGCCCGTGGACGGTCGCAACCGGGCCGCAACCGTCCATAGCCGGGCCTCAACCGCAGTCGCCTGTCCTGGGTGGGCAGCCGGGATCGCCCCGGCCGCCGCACTCAGGAGGCACCGGTCATGTCCAGGACTTCATCCCCCGTCCGTCGCACCGCCACGGTCGTCGTCGCATTCGCCACCGCGACCGGGCTCGCCTGGGGCGGCGTCACCGCCCAGGCCGATCCGCCCCACCTGAACGTCGACCCGTGCGCCGAACTGCTCGCCGAGGCCGCGCTGTGGCCCGGGGAGATGTCGGACGGCACCCGCCTCCACTCGGATGCCTTCGACAGCTACCTGAGCCGGCAGCCGGCCTGCCAGTCCGGGACCTGACCACTCCCGGAGCAGGCCCTGGCCCGTCGCAGCCCGCGGCGGGTCAGGGCAGGTCGCTGCACGTGGGCGCGTACTCCTGGTCCGGCAGGTAGCGGTTCCACTCGGCCGGCGTGAGGTCCCGCGCGACGATGGAGCAGGCCTCGTCGAGCCAGACCGAGGGCTCCATGGGGTAGCGGCGGCCGGTGCGGTTGCCGGCCAGGACGACCAGCTCGTCGATCGCCCCCGGGATGAGGTGGGCGTAGCCCTCTCCGGGCTGGCCGGATGCCCGCAGCGGGCGACCTCGCATCAGCCCGCGTTCCGTGTCGAAGAGGGACACCGTCCCGTCCCGGCCGGACGTCACGACGGTCCGGCCGTCGGCCAGCCATTCCGTCTGGAGCAGCCATTGGTCATGCACGGTGGCCGGCTCCCATGCCGGCTCCCAGGTCGCGGTATCGAAAACCTGCAGCAGCCCGGTCTGGCCGCCACCCGCGAGCATCCGCCCGTCCGGTGAGTACGCCAGGTTGGCAGTGATGTCGTCGACGAGCAGTGGCACCCTCCGTTGCAGCTCGAGGGTGGCCGCGTCCAAGAGCACGATCTCCGGGTGCGACAGGCTCGCGACGGCGAGTTGCCTGCGGTCGGGACTCACGTCGATCGACTGGACCGCGGCGTCGATGTCGATCCGCCCGTCGACCTCCCAGGTCCGGGTGTCCACAGTGGCGATGTACCCGTCCGGCGGGCCGACCGGGTTCCCCTGTGCGTCGACGGGAACGCCCGTGTCGGCGCCCAGCAGGAGGGTGGAGCCGTCCGGTGTCCACCCCGCGCACCACACGACGGTGGGGGCCGGCTGTTCCGTCGCGACGTCTCCTTCGGAGGGCAGCACGATCTTCGCGATCACGTCCCGGGTGCGGGCATCGAGCACCGTGGTCCCGAAGGCCCAGGTGACTGCCACCATGCTCCGGTCGGGGCTCACTGCCACGGAAGAGCCCATCTGCGCCTGCTCGTCGGTGTCGCCGACCACGACCTGGTCCACGACCTCCCCCGTCTCGGGATCGAGGAACGTGGCAGCGACGCTCGCCGACCCCGGGCCCGGGCCCGCGTAGAGATCCTCGGTGACCGCGGCGCCAGTACGTGTCGGCGCGACGAGCAGCCGGCCCGGTTCCACGATCTCCGGCCGGTTGGATATCCAGCGCCCGTCCTCCAGACGGGGGTAGGACCGGCCGAAGCCACCGTCGGCACCCATGTCCCAGGTGATGATCGTGTTGTCCAGCGACATCGTGATCAGCCTGCCCCGGTCGGCGTCCAGGGCGACATCCACGACATCACCGCGGTGACCGGTGAGCACCTCCCGCTGAGACCACTGGTCGCTCTGTGGGTCGACGTCCCAGACGACCACGAGCGGCCCGTCGCCGACGGTCACCGCCCACGTCCCGTCCGGGGCGACGGCGATGTCCCGGACCTGCTCCTGGTGGACGCCAAGCTGCTGGACCGGAGTGCCGCTGCTGTCGAAGAGCGTCACCGCGCCGTCCTCCCACAGCTGGGCCGCACCCGAGGTCAATGCCGTGAACCCCAGACTCTCGACCGAACGGGACTGCACCTCGAGCAACGACGTCCGTCCTTCAGCCGGAACAATGATCGTCGGGGCAGCAGCGCCCGTGTTGTCCCACAGGACGGCCGTCCCCCCGACGTCGGCGAAGTCGACGGCCATCCTGTCAACGGATCCGGGGAAGGCTCCCCCGATCCCGGAGTCGCGCACTGCCCCGTCTCCGGCGTCGATCTCGACGAGGCTCCACCGCGTTGCCGCGTCGTCGTCCTCGACGACCGGGGGGCGCACGAGCAGATGGATCCGGCGACCGTCAGAGCTGAACCCGCCGTTGACCGGGGTCCCGCCGATGCCGGCTCCCTCCACGACGAGGCGGGTGGACCCGTCCGGCGCGACGGTGCGCACCCACGGATCGCCCGCTCCCTGCCCCGCCGCCAGCAACACGTCGTCCGTCGGCGACGGGGCGACCACCCGCCACCCGTCCATGTCCGCGGCGACGTCGACGACGGTCGGCGGAGGGGTCTCGACGCCGACCTGCCAGGCCATGAGACTGCCGGCGTCCAGGAACAGCACCCGGCCGTCGCCGGCGAGGTTCATCTGGTAGGGGAAGCCGTCGAACGAGACCACCCGTTCCAGCCGCTGGTTCTCGGCGAGCGCGGCGAGCAGCCCGTCCTGCGTCTCGGGCGTGTCCGCGAGCCGCACTGCCTGTGCGGCGAGCAGCAGGGACAGGTCGAGCCTGCCCGCAGTCGTCGAGAGTGCCGCGAGCCGGTTCGCATCGGCGATCAGCGAGGCGCGCTGCGCGTCCCGCTGGGCGCGCACGGCCAGGAAAGTGGCGACCAGAGCGACGACGAGCACTGCCCCCAGCCCCATCGCGAGCCGGCGAGTGCGCCGGCGGCCGGTCGCTTCTCGGCGGGCCCGGTCGCGCGCCTCGGTCAGCTCCGCCTCGCCGCGCGCCCGCGAGGCGTCGAGGAACTCCCCTTCCAGGGGCGTCAGGTCCGCGTCCTCGCCGGATGCCCAGTCCAGGGCACCGGCGAGGCGGGCGCCCCGGTACAACTCATCGGCCGGCCTGCCCCCCTCGGCCCAGTCGCGGGCCGCCGGAGCGAGCGTCCGGCGCACGGCCCGACCCGCTGCGTCGTCCTCCAGCCAGCGGGCCAGCCGCGGCCATCCGGTGAGCAGGGCCTCGTGCGTGACCTCCAGCCGGTCGGCGTCCACCGCGAGCAGCCGGCGGCTGACGAAGGCCTCCACCACCGCCCGCGTGCCGGCGCGCCGGTCGTCGTCCAGGTCGAGTTCGGCGAGCGGGACCCGGCGGCGGACGAGTGCCCCGCCCTCGTCGACGTCGGCCAGCCGGACGAAGACGCGCCGCGCCTGCTCCTGCGCGAGCGGGCCGAGACGGGCGTACGTGGACTCGGCGGACCGGGCCAGGGCACCGGCGACGCCGCCGGCTTCGAGGTAGCCCGCGAGTGCGAGGACGTCGCCCCGCCGTCGTTCCCAGGTTCCCACCAGCGCCGTCGACAGCAGCGGGAGGGCTCCGGTACGGCCGAGCACGTCGGCCACCACGGCGTCGAGCAGGGCGGGCTCGACGGTCAGCCCGACGGCACGGGCGGGCTCCACCACGATCTCCCGCAGTTCGTCCTCGGTCAGTGCGGAGACCAGCACCAGCGCCCCGGCGAGGGCCTCGGTGAACGCGGCGTGCTCGGCCAGCCGGCCGACGTGGTCGCCGCGCAGGACCGCCACGCACCGCACGACGATCCCGTCGTCGAGGAGGCCCAGCACCGCGTCGAGGAAGGCGGCCCGCTCCGCCGGGTCGACGCCGGGCGCCCAGAGCTCCTCCAACTGGTCGCACACCAGCAGCACGGGGGCGGTCGGCGGCGACTCCCCGGTCAGCGGTGCGAGCACGTCCACCGGGTTGCGCCCCGGGGTGACGATGACGGGCCGCCAGGACTCGCTCCCGGGAAGGCTGCCCCGCGCCAGCTCCGGCACCAGACCTGCTCGGACGACGGAGGACTTGCCGGCGCCGCTGGGCCCCGAGACGACGACGACCCCCGCGTCGACCAGCCGGGCCACCAGTGCCGCGACCAGCCGCCGCCGCCCGTGGAAGAGGGGTGCGTCCTCGACCTGGTAGGCGGCCAGCCCCTTGTAGGGGCAGGCTCCCGCCAGGGCCGGCCCGGGCGGCGCCGCCGCCGGCCCGCGCTGCGGCTCGAGGGCCGGGTCCTGCGCGAGGATGGCGGCCTCGGCCTGCCGCAGACCGGGGCCGGGTTCCGTTCCGAGCTCATCGGCCAACAGGGCGCGCACCCGCCAACCGGTCGCGAGCGCGTCGGCCTGCCGGCCGGCCCGGTAGAGCGCCAGCATCAGCAGCCGCCACCAGTCCTCGCGCAACGGGTCCTGGGCGACCAGCGCCTCCAGCTCGGGGAGCACCTCGGCATGCAGCCCCAGGTTCAGCCGGGCCTCCAGCAGTCCGGCGAGGGCACCGCTGCGCAGCTCGGCCAGCCGGCGCCGTTCCGGCTCGGCGAACGCCGCGTCCGGCCAGTCCGCGTAGGGCTCCCCGCGCCACAGCTCGCAGGCGGAGGCGAGCAGCCGGGCGGCCTCGGCCGGGTCCCCGCCGGCCAGTTGAGCCCGCCCGCGGGCGGCGAGGTCGCCGATGCGCAGCGCGTCGATGTCGCCGCGGCCCACGGTCAGCGCGTAGCCCTGGCCCCGGCGGACGACGTACCGGCCGGTCGAGCCGTGCGGCCGGTCGGGCTCCAGCGAGCTCCGCAGCCGGACGAGATGCGCCTGCAGCGACTTGCGGGCGGAGACCGGTGGCTCGCCGTTCCACAGCGCCTCCGCGAGGCGGTCGGTGCTGACGACCCCGGGCGCGCCGGCGACGAGCACGGCCAGGAGCAGGCGCTCCTTCGCACCCGGCACCGCGACGGGCGCGAGTTCGTCGGTCAGGACCTCGAGCGGTCCGAGGACCGCTATCCGCATGGGGACGACCGTAGGACGCCCGGCCCCGCCTCAGAGGACTTCCGGTCGCGACCCGACGAGCTGTATCCGCCGGCGGCCCCCCGGACTCCTCGTGGTGTCGGACCTTCCCGACGCGGACCGGGCGGAAGCCCCCGTTCCCGGTCGCACACTCCCCCTGAGGACCCCCTAGACCACCCGCCCTGTGACGGCCCCGCAGCCCGGACGGCCCGGTCCTCTGCCCCGAGAGGTACCGCTCATGTCCATCCGCCTGCCTTCCGCCCGCCGCACCGCCTCCGTCACCCTCGTCGCCGCCGCCGTGCTGGTCGGCGCGTCCGGCGGCATGGCGCTCGCCGACCCTCCGGCTCTCAACCGGGACGACTGCGCCGCCAGCCTGGCTCACGCCGGGGAGTTCCCGGGGACGATGTCCTTCGGCAGCGGGAGCATCCGCCTCGTCTCCGACGCCTACGACGGCTACCTGTCCCGCTCCGCCGCCTGCGCGCCGGACCCGACCACCCGCTGAGCTGCAGCGCCGCAGCGCCGGGGAGGCAGCGACTGCCTCCCCGGCGCTGCGTTAGCGTCCCGGGCGTGAGCCAGCCACCCGGACCCGGTCCCGCCACTCTCGCCGCCGAGGCGGCCGAGGACCTCACCACCGCGCTCGGTGGACCCCACGACGTCGCGGTGGTGATGGGCTCGGGGTGGGCGCCCGCCGCGGACGCCTTCGGGCCGGCCCTGGCCTCGGTCGGCATCGGCGAGCTGCCCGGCTTCGCGGCGCCGACCGCGGTGGGTCACGGGGGCGAGGTCCGCTCGGTCCTGGTCGGGAACCGCCGTGTGCTGCTCTTCCTCGGCCGCACCCACCTCTACGAGGGGCGCGGCGTCGAGCCGGTGGTGCACGGTGTCCGCACCGCCGCGGCGGCCGGCGTGCGGACCGTGATCCTGACCAACGCCGCTGGAAGCCTGGCACCCGAGCACCGGGTCGGGCAGGCCGTGGTCGTGGCCGACCACCTCAACTTGACGGCCCGGTCGCCGCTGGTGGGCGCCACCTTCGTCGACCTCACCGACCTCTACTCCCCGCGGCTGCGCGCCCTGGCCCGCGAGCTCGACCCCGAGCTGACCGAGGGCGTCTACGCGGCGCTGCCCGGACCGCACTACGAGACACCGGCCGAGATCCGCATGCTGCGCACCCTCGGTGCCGACCTGGTCGGCATGTCGACGGCGCTGGAGGCGATCGCCGCCCGGGCCGCCGGTCTCGAGGTCTTCGCGCTGTCGATGGTCACCAACGCCGCCGCGGGCATCACCGGCGAGGTGCTCGACCACCAAGAGGTGCTGGCGGCGGGCAGGGCAGCGGCCGGCCGGTTGGGAGAGTTCCTGATCCGGTTCATCGGACGGCTGCCATGAGCGGACAGGGGCGTGAGCATCGCAGCGAGGAACGAGCGAGGAGCGGAGCGCCCCGCGGGAGCGAGGAGACACCGTGAGCGGTCTCGTCCTGCTGACGGGCGCCGCCGGACGCATCGGCACGGTCCTGCGCGGCGGACTGCCCGAGCGCGGCTGGGCGGTGCGGTGCCTCGACGTCGTCCCCGTGCCCGACGAGCGGCCGGGCGAGGAGCAGGTGGTCGCCGACGTCACCGACCTGGCCGCCATGACCGACGCGTGCCAGGGCGCCGATGCGGTCGTGCACATGGCCGGCGTCGTCGGCGAGTCGACCTGGCCGGCCATCAGCCACGCCAACATCGACGGCACGTACGCGACGATCGAGGCGGCGCGGCGGGCCGGCGTCCAGCGTGTGGTGCTCGCCAGCAGCAACCACGCGACCGGTTTCACGCCGCGGCCGGCCGCCGGGCTGCTCCGCGAGGAGGACGCCCCGCCGCGCCCCGACACCTACTACGGCGTCGCCAAGGTGACGATGGAGGCGCTGGGCTCGCTCTACTCCGACCGGTACGGGATGGACGTCGTCTGCCTGCGCATCGGCAGCGCCTTCCCGGAGCCCACGACGGTCCGGATGCTGGCCACCTGGCTCTCCCCCGCCGACACCGTCTCCCTGGTCGACGCCGCGCTGCGGGCGCCCTCCCCCGGCTTCTCGGTCGTGTGGGGCGTGTCGGCCAACACCCGCAACTGGTGGGACCTCACCGCCGCCCGGGCGCTCGGGTACGAGCCCGCCGACGACGCCGAGGTGTACGCGGAGGCGCTGATCGAGGCCCACGGCGAGCCCGACCCCGCCGATCCGGTGCTGGCCCGCGTGGGCGGCCAGTACACGCTGCCCGGGTTCGACGCCGAGAACATCGAGGCCGCCGGAGGCCGGTTGTGAGCGACCTGCTGGCACGGGCTCGGGCCTGGGCCGACGCCGATCCGCACGACGGCGACCGCGCCGAGATCGAGGCGCTGATCGAGGCCGAGGACGTCGACGAACTCGGCCGCCGGTTCGCCGGCCCGCTCACCTTCGGCACGGCCGGCCTGCGCGGCCCGCTGCGCGCCGGCCCGGCCGGCATGAACGCCGCCGTCGTCACGCGCGCCGCGGCCGGGCTGGGCCGCTGGCTGACCGGCTCGGGGCACCCGGGCGCCGGGGTGGTGATCGGGTACGACGCGCGTCGCCGGTCCGACGAGTTCGCGCGGATCTCCGCCGAGGTGCTCACCGCCGCCGGGTTCGCCGTCCAGGTGCTGCCGCACGCGCTGCCGACTCCGGTGCTCGCCTTCGCCGTCCGGCACCTCGGCTGCGCGGCCGGGATCATGGTGACCGCCAGCCACAACCCGCCCGTCGACAACGGCTACAAGGTCTACCTCGGCGACGGCGCCCAGCTGGTCCCTCCCGCCGACCGGGAGATCGAGGCCGCGATCAGCGCCGTCGGCCCGGCGCGGGAGGTCCCGCTCGCCGGCGAGTGGCTGACCCTGGGGGACGACGTCGAGGCCGACTACGTGTCCGCGATCGTCGCCGCGCTGGAGCCCTCACGGGTGCCCGGTCGCGCGGACCTGACCGTCGCCTACACCGCCATGCACGGCGTGGGCGCGGGGACGACGCGGTCGGTGTTCGCCGCGGCCGGGCTCGCTCCCCCGCACAGCGTGCCCGAGCAGGACGTGCCCGACCCGGCGTTCCCGACCGTCGTCTTCCCCAACCCGGAGGAGCCCGGCGCGACCGACCTGCTCAAGGCCCTGGCGGAACGGGTGGGGGCCGACGTCGCCATCGCCGAGGACCCGGACGCCGACCGCTGCGCCGTCGTCTGCGGTGGCCGGCAGTTCACCGGGGACGAGGTTGGTGCCCTGCTGGCCGACTGGCTCGTGCGCCGCGGGGCGCGGGGCACCTTTGCGTCGTCCCTGGTCAGCGGGTCGCTCATGCACGTGCTGGTCGGCGCGCACGGTCAGCCGTCGGAGGAGACCCCGACCGGCTTCAAGTGGATCATGCGGGCCGGGTCGCCCGAGGCGCCGCTGGTGTTCGGCTACGAGGAGGCGCTCGGGTACTCGGTGGCGCCGTCGGTCGTGAAGGACAAGGACGGCATCTCGGCGGCGCTCGCGGTGACCCTGCTGGCCGGCGAGCTGAAGGCCGAGGGCCGCACGCTGCTCGACCGCCTCGACGAGCTCGCTGGCGAGCACGGTTTGTTCGTCACCGGGCAGCTGTCGGTGCGGGTGGAGGACCTGTCGCTGATCTCCGGCGCCATGGCCCGGCTGCGGGCGCAGCCGCCTCCGAAGCTGCTCGGCCGGGAGGTCGGGTTCACCGACCTGGCCCTGGAGTCGCCGCCGGTCGACGCGGTGCGGCTGCTCGGCGACGGCGTCCGGGTCATCGTGCGGCCCAGTGGCACCGAGCCGAAGCTGAAGGCCTACCTGGAGACGGTGGTCCCGGTGCACGAGGACGCCGGGATGATCGCCGCCCGCGGCCGGGGCGAGGACGAGCTGGACCAGCTCCGCGCTGAGATGTCAGCCGCGCTGGGCGTCTGACGCGCCGCCGTACTGCTCGGGCGCCTCGCCGTCGTCCTCCTCTTTCCGCTCCCTCTTCCCGCCCATGAGCACGGCTGTGCCGTAGACGACGAAGGCGAAGGTCATCGCGGCTGTGACCCCGTACCGCCCACGAACGGCCGCCATCACGGCGACGACCAGCAGCGCCAGAAACGCAAGCAGTGTCCGCCACCCGCCTTCGATGACGGGCCTGGATCCCGGATCGCGGCGCCGGGCGGTCACCCCGCCACTCCTCGGGTCCACAGCCAGATCCGGACGGCGCAGGCGAGGCCGGCCAGGTGGACGACGGCCGCCAGCACCATGACGCCCAGGAACAGGGCGTCGACCGGACCCACCGGGACGAGGGCGTGCGCCGAGGTCCTGCCCATCACGGCGAAGGCGAGCCCCTGCAGCGCCAGCAGCGGGAGGAGGGCGGCCGCCTCCCGCGCCCGGCTCAGGACGTACGGACGATCGTCGGCGGAAAGCGGTCGACCGAGGATCACGGCACCCAGCACCCTGCGCCGCCGTCGCAGGGCGGCCGCCCGGGCATGCCGCGACGTCGCGTCCGAGGGGGAGCTCACGGCAGGTCACTCTGCGGCCCGCTGTCACCGTGGGAGGGGAGACACACCGGAGGCGCGGCGGGGAACGGGACGCACCGGCCCGGAGCGATGAGGCGTCGCCCCTGCGGAAGTCTGTCCGACTTCACCGCGTCCCGGGATCCCCCGGCTCGCGTCCGAGCGGAGGGCCGCCATGCGGAAGATCGTCGTCAGCCTGTCGATGTCCCTGGACGGGTTCTTCGAGGGACCCGGCCACGACCTGAGCTGGCACCTCGTCGACGACGAGCTGCACACGCACTTCAACGAGCAACTGGCCGCGATGAGCGTCTTCCTCGACGGTCGGGTCAACCACGAGATGATGGCGGAGTTCTGGCCGACGGCCGACCAGGACCCCGACAGCAGCGCGCCCATGGTGGAGTTCTCCCGCATCTGGCGGGAGAAGCCGAAGATCGTCTACTCACGGACCCTGCAGCACGCCGACTGGAACACGACGATCGTCCGCGACGTCGTCCCCGAGGAGCTCCGCGCGCTGAAGGCGCAGCCCGGCGGCGACATGGCCCTCGGCGGCGCCGACATCGCGCAGGCGTTCCGCTCGCACGACTTGATCGACGAGTACCGCCTCTACGTGCACCCGGTGCTGCTCGGCCGCGGCCGCCAGCTGTTCGCCCCCGCGGCCGCCCCGACCGACCTGCGCCTGGTCGAGGCCCGGACCTTCGGCAACGGCGTCGCCCTGATCCGCCACGAACGGGCCCGCTGACCTGCCGGACTCAGGCGAACAGCGGCTCGGCCGGTGCGCCGGGCGGAGGCCCGTAGCGGTTCGGCCCGGCGTCGCCGGCCAGGAAGCCGTTCTGCACGAAGGTGATCAGGCAGCCCAGGACGGGGACGAACCACCACCAGAGCCAGCGCGCCGTGAGTCCCCGGTCGTGCAGCCGGGCCACCGTCGAGCTGATCGACGGGACCGTCATGCCGATGGTGAGCAGCAGCTCCAGCGGGCCGCCCGTGATCGCGTAGGCCTCGCCGAGCTCCGCCGGGCCGAGGCCGGGGTAACCGAGCGCCGTGTCCGCAAACCCCGCGAGGACGTAGAGGGCCATCAGCGGGAGGCAGTAGTGCAGCCACCACGTCTCCCGGTTGATGCGTCCCCGCCGCACGTACCACTGCCCGAAGCTCATGACCTCCCCGTTCCGGTCCCGGCCTGGGACGCCGGCCGAGGATGCCCGATCCCGCCCGGTCGGCCGGACCGACACGCCCCGTTCCCGGTTGGGCCGGCTCAGCCGCCGACGGGCTCCCGGCAGCCGGTCTGCAGCGCCCGGGCAGCCGCGGCGAGCACGGCGACGACGTCCCGGCCGAAGGCGACGTCGCAGGTATGCGCCCCGCCGGTCAGCGCGGCGGCGCTGAGTTCGTCGACGGCGACGGCGTAGGCCTCCTGAGGGCTCCGGGTCTCCGGCAGCACGACCAGCCGGCCGGCGTCCCCGTGCACGTAGAACTCGATGCCCGACGACATCGGCGCGACCGTGTGCGAGAGCGACACGGTGGAGGCGGCGCCGGAGGCGTGCTGCAGGACGAGGTGGACGGTGTCCCGCAACCCCGCGCCGGCCTGCACCGAGACGACCGGCCCGAGCGTCGGGACCAGCAGCGAGAGGGCGTGCGGCCCGATGTCCCACAGCGCCCCGTGCTGGTCGCGCCACGGCGACGCCTCGAACGGGCTGTTCTCCCGCGAGCCCAACCACGAACCGTGCCCGCCGGCCAGCGTCGTGCGGGCAGCCTGCTCCAGCCAGGTCGACGTCGCCGACTGGAACCGGAACGTGAAGAACACGACCGACGCCACGCCGGCGTCGCGGACCGCCGTCACCAGCCGGTCGGCGTCCGGGAGGTTCAGGGCGATGGGCTTCTCCAGCAGCAGGTGCTTTCCTGCCGCCGCCGCCCGCTCGGCCAGCCCCACCTGGACGTCCGGCGGCACGGCCACCGCGACGGAGTCCACCTGGGAGAGCAGCGCATCGAGGTCGTCGTATCCGCCGACGTCGAACTCGGCACCGACCCCCTTGGCCTTGGCGAGGTCACGCCCCCACACGCCGACGAGTTCGGCCGCCGGGTGCTCGGCGAGCGTGGCGGCGTGCACGACCCGGGCCCAGAAGCCGGTGCCGAGCACTCCGAACCGCATGGTCAGACCGCGCCGAACTGGCGGTCGCCCGCGTCGCCGAGGCCCGGCACGATGTAGGCCTTGTCGTTCAGCCCCTCGTCGACGCTGGCGGTGAACACCCGCAGCGGCAGCCCGCTCTCCTCCAGCCGGCGCAGCCCCTCGGGGGCGGCCAGCGCGCACAGCACAGTGATCGACGTGGCGCCGCGCGCGGTCAGCAGGCCGCAGCAGTGCACCAGCGACCCGCCGGTGGCCAGCATCGGGTCGAGGACGAACACCTCGCGGTCGACCAGCGACTGCGGGAGGGAGGCCATGTACGCCTCGGGCTGGAAGGTCTCCTCGTTGCGGGCCAGCCCGACGAAGCCCATCTGCGACTCCGGCAGCATCCCGTGCGCGGTGTCGGCCATGCCCAGCCCGGCACGCAGCACCGGCACGATCAGCGGCGGCGCGGCGAGCCGGAAGCCCGTGGTGCCGGTGACCGGGGTGGTGATGGGCTCCTCGGCGAGGGCGAGATCGCGAGTGGCCTCGTAGACCAGCATCTGGGTGAGCTCCCGCAGCGCGGCGCGAAACGTGGCGTTGTCCGTCCGCTCGTCACGCATCTTGGTCAGACGGGCGCGGGCCAACGGGTGGTCGACGACGGTGAGCTGCACGCGCGACACCGTAGCGGCAGCGCCCCTCCTCCATCGCCGTCGCCTGGCCGCCGAACTGCGGAGACGCCGTGGTGGCTACAGCGGTGCGGGGAGGAGGATCTCGGAGCCGTCGGGGCGCCAGGTGCGCCATCGGCCGTCGGGTTGTCGCTCGACGCGGAATCCGTGGTGGACCTTGGTGTGGTGGCGTTCGCACAGCAGTGCGGAGTTCTCCAGGCTGGTGTCGCCGCCGTCGATCCAGTGGATCAGGTGGTGGACGTCGCACCACCAGCTGGGGGCGTCGCACCCGGTGAACACGCAGTCGTGGTCGCGGTGCTCGACGGCCCGGCGCAGGTGC
>Ga0126307_10001349_pt1 | contig 16187 bp, 14 predicted proteins | sample Plot28_FD_89955 | JGI IMG/M metagenome (GOLD analysis project Ga0126307, IMG submission 89955) | Serpentine soil microbial communities from UC McLaughlin Reserve, CA, USA - Plot28 | ecosystem: Environmental > Terrestrial > Soil > Grasslands | place: USA: UC McLaughlin Reserve, Lake County... | reverse complement strand
GTCCTCGACGACCCGCGCCGCTACTCCGACCTGCAGAGCTTTCTCGACGACTTCTACGCCTACGACGGCGACCCTTCCCTGGAAGCTCTCTCCGAGCGGGTCGAGATACTGGTCTTCAGGGCGCGAGTCCTCTCCACCAAACACCGTGACGATAGAAAAAAGTCCAAACGCCCGGTGCGAACGGGCCCCGTCTTCTTCGCCACGAACGCGGCCATCGAGTTCGCCCTCGGGACCAAGGACTTCTCGGGTCACCGCATCCCGATGCTCCTGCACGAGAACGGCAACGAGAGAGATAGTTCTCCACAGCGCACGCCGCTCTACGTGGACGAGGAGTACCTGCTCGGGCCCGAGGCTGGCCATCTGAACATCACGGGCATGAGCGGGCTCTCGACCAAGACAAGCCACGCACTCTTCACCATTGCGAGTACCTTCCAGACCGTCGAGAACAAGAAGGTCGCCGCGCTCATGTTCAACGTCAAGGGCGCCGACCTCCTGTTCCTGGACAAGCCGGTCGAAGCCCCCAAGGACGACCCCGAGCTCGCGGTGCGCTACGAGAAGGCCGGGCAACGGGGATTGCCACCCGAGGATCGGGAGATGTACGAGTCCCTCGGTATCGAGGTCAGGCCATTCGAGAACCTCAGGATCTTCGCCCCCTTGCGTTACGGGATGGAATCTGGGGAGCGGATCGTGCATGCTGAGGGTATCCCCGCGCGCAAGCTGAACACCTTGAGGAACGCGCGCGGAGAGGATTCGCGGGTCTACCCGATCATCTGGGAGCTCGGGGACGTGCTGCCCTACGCCGGCTACGTCTTCGAGCCATCAGACATGGACGACAAGTTCCGCGGCTTTATAGAAGAGCTACGCGACAGGGGCGTCAGAACGACGGCGGACTTCTATGCGTTACTCGATGAGATCGAAGACTACTTCGAGGCCGCCCGCGAGGATGGCAAGACCGTCTCCTCCTGGAACGGACACAACCACATGACGATCGCCAAGGTCCGAAATCGCTTCAAGGTGCTCCCGAACAAGTGCGGAGGCCTCCTGGCGCACGGGCGCGTCGAGCACGGCGACCTGCCGCGCGCGGACGGCCCGTTCGAGGACAACGAGATGCGGGTGGTGGACATCTCCCAGCTCACCGGAGTGCCACAGGACCTGATCGTCACGAGCGTTATCTCGAAGATCTGGGAGCTCGCCGAGACGGGTAGGCTCGGGGTGGACAAGCTCATAATCTTCATCGATGAGCTAAACAAGTACGCCCCTTCCGGCAACTCGCGTACGTCGTCCTTGAAGGACACGCTCGTGGATATTTCGGCTCGAGGACGGCACCTCAACCTCACGCTCTTCGGGGCGCAGCAGTTCAGGAGCAAGGTCGACGACGAGGTTATTGGCAACGCTGCGACGAGCCTCTACGGCCGCATCGGCGACGAGGAACTGACCAACTCCAGCTACCGCTCCTTCTCGGGTACGACGAGAGAAGAACTGCTCCAGCTCGAAAAGGGCCAGCTCCTTCTCAGGCATGCCCACTACGCCGTGCCGGTCTTCGGGCGCTTCCCGCGCCCACCGGTCCTCATGGGCAAACAGGGCACCGATATCTTCGGCGAGCAGCGCGGTGACCCGGCGTCTTCGGTCCTCGCCGTCATGCGCAACCTCACGGCCACTCCGCCAGGCATCACAACCATCCGCACCGAGATAGCGGGCGTCCCCGAAGAGCAGGTCTACGAGGCCCTCGACGCCGTGCAGGCGGCCCACCGCACGGGTCACGGCGCGGCCGACCCCTACAAAAACTTCCGCTGGAACCTCAAGCGTCCGGCGAGGACTTCGTCTGGCCGCCGCGATGCCTCCAAGATACTCTCCGGCCTGGATCGGATGAGGGATTAGCCCTGATCGAGGTCTCGCACGTCTCGCTTATCCGGCTATTCACCGGAGCCGGTGGTGGAAGGTAATCGCATCGAGGCGTAATGGCGTTACTTCTCTCGCACGCTACCGAACGTAGGCAGAGAGCCGACCACGGATACACCGCTGGTACGCGAGCGATTCCGTGTAATCTATAGGTAGAATGCCGACCTACACCATGCGGTTAGGATTGCTTGGATCTAGAGTAGAGGGGATCGCAGGAACATAGTCCGTATAGCCCACATCTCGGATACTCATTTGGGATACAGCCGGTACTCCAAGCTCCATCAGGAGACGAGCCGCAATCAGCGGGAGGTCGATGTACAGGAGGCTTACGGCCGGGCTGTCGACGCCATCCTGGAGCGGGATGTGGACCTGGTCGTTCACTCCGGAGATGTCTTCGACTCGGTCAGGCCTGCAACGCACGTGATCATCGGCTTTTTGAAACAGACTTTCCGCATCACCCGCCAGGACATCCCCTACCTGGTCGCAGCGGGCAACCACGAGACACCGCGCCTGCGCTCCACGACCGCGGCCCTCGAGTACGCGAACCTGGTAAACGCGATCTCTGCCCACGGCTTCGACATAGATTACGAGCTTGTCGAGGTGGATGGGACGACCGTAGGCGTGACGCTCGTTCCGCACGGAGCGGTCTTCGGGACGGGGGCCGTGACCCCGGCGCGCGATGCGGACGTGAACATACTCGTCACACACGGACTTGTGCCAGGTCTCGAGGCGCGCCAGCACGAGATGGGAGAGGCGAACCTGCAGCCTAGCATGCTCGAGGGCGGCTTCGACTACATAGCGCTCGGCCACTACCACGAGTTCCATGAGCACAAGCCGAACGCCTTCTATGCCGGGGCTACGGAACGTTTCGGGTTCGGGGAGGTCGATTCGAGGCCTGGGTTCGCCATCGTGGAGTTCGATAACAAAGGACTCGCGAGCGTGGAGCACGTCGAGCTAGAGGCTCGTCCGATGCTGGATCTGCCCAAGATCAGCGCCCGCGACATGGACGCCGCCGGCCTGACGGAGGCCGTGCACGAGAGGACCTCAGGCGTCGACCTCGACGGCGCCATCGTGCGCCTTAGGGCGTACGACGTAAGGCACGGGGTGGCGAGCGGCATGGACCGCGAGCTGCTGCGAGATCTGCAACGCCGCTGCCTGAACTTCTCCCTGGAGGTCCACGCCGAAGAACGGCCCGAGGACCTAGAGAGGAACGGCTCTTCGAGTGCCGTCTTCGGACCGCTTGGCGAGGAGTTCGCGGCGTTCGTCGCCGAGCGCAGGGAGCGCGGCGAGCTGGAAGCGAGATTCGCCGAAGAGTTCCTGGAGAAGGGGCGCGCTTATCTGACGCGGGCGGCTAGCGAGGAACCGGAGAGCGCCGCATGATCCTGGAGCGCCTGTTCATAGAGAACTACAAGCAACTGAGGGAGCCCGTAGAACTCTATCCGCCCGAGGGGGCGATAGGGATCGTGGGCGCAAACGGGGCTGGTAAGTCTACCCTCTTCGAGAGCATTTTGTGGGCCTTCTTCGGCTCCCGCGGGGGCGGGCCGCGCTTCGCCAACGAGTCTATTCCCTGGAGCGGCGGCTCGACGAAGGATCCGACCACCGTCGAGGTGACCCTGGCGACCAACGGCGGTTCCTTTACCGTGCGCCGGCGCCTGAAGAGCGGCTCGACGAGCACTGAGGCGTTGGACGCCCAGGGCAGGACGGTGGTCAGCGGGACGGCCGACGTGACGCGCTGGGTCGAGGAGAACCTGCTCGGGATGGACAGGACGGCCTTCGAGGCGACGTTCTACGCCCGCCAGAAGGAGCTTCGTTTCTTCGCCCATGACGAGGGTATCAGCAGGGTGCGTAAGATCAGCAAGCTCCTCGGTATAAGCAGCGTCGAGACCGCCCAGTCCTTTTTGCGCGAGGACCGCAATACCCTCCGCTCCGAAGCGAGGCTCCTCGAGGGCCGCCTCGCCGAAGCCGACCTCGACTCGCTCCAGACCGAGCTCGAGACCGCCGGCAAGGAGTGCGAGCGTCTCGAAACCGAGTTGGAGAAGGTCTCCGAAGAGCACGACGCCGCCGAGGAGGACCTCAAGTACGCCCGCCAGGCTCGCGCCGCCCTGGAGGGCACATACCGCGAACACTCGCGCCTCACGGCCGACCTGCGCGAGGCCGAGGCCGACAAGCGCCGCGCCGAAGACCGCCGCGCGGAGGCCGAGAGAGACCTTGCCGACCTCGTCGCCGCGGAGGAGGAGCTCGGTCGCCTGAAAACCCAGACCGCCAGGCTACCGGAGGTGGCTGCAGAGTTGGAGAAGCTGGAGGAGGACAGGAGGCGCTCCGAGCAACGCGACCGTGACCGCAAGGAGTACCTGCAGGCACAGCGGCGCATCTCGGACATAGAAGGCGAGGTCTCGGACCACCTGGAGGCGCTGGACGGGGGACGTGAGGAGGTCCTGCCAGGTTTCCACGCGCTCTTCGATCTGGACGGGCCCGAGTTGCTCTCCGAGAGCCTCGCGATATTGGAGCGGGCTGCGGGAGAGTTGGAGAAGGCGCAGGCCCGTCACGAGGAGCTACGGAGGCTCGCGGAGGATCACGACTCTTACACGGTCGCGGCAGAGACCCTCCGCGAGGCAGACAAGGGGTATCAGACAGCGCGGGAACAAGCCGCCGGGCTCGCTGAGGAACTCGAGGACCTCTCGGGCGGAGAGGACCTGGAGCGGGCGGAGCGCGAGCTGCGCGAGGAGGAGGAGAAGCTGCGGGAGCTCGCTGCGCTTCACAGGGGAAGGGCCAACGCCGACGAGCGGGAGGCCGGGAACGTAGACAAGGCCAGGGAGGCCATCGACAGCGGCGCGGAGGAGCACTGTCCCACCTGCCACAGGGAGTTCGAGAGCGGGGAGCAGGCGGAGATCTCCGACACCCTGAGGAGGCAGGCGGCCGCGATCCGTCGCCGCGCCGGCCGTGAGACCGAAGAGGCCGAGAAGCTCGCCGCCTCAGCAGACAAGACCGCAGAGAAGCTGGGGAAGGTCACCTCGAACCTGATCCGCTGGCGCGAGTTGCGCGAGGAGAGGGTCCGCGCCGAGCATCACGTAGCCACCCGTCTCGAAGCGCTCCAGAAGGCCAGGTCAGACCTGGAGGAGCTCGAAGCCCGCATCGAGGGCGCGGAAGCCCCCACCGACGCCGACCTCGAGGCTTCCCGCTCCCGCTGCGACCGTCTGAGAGAGTTGCGCGACGCCCGCCCTCAGATAAAGAGCCTCGCCGCCGAGCACTCGAAGCATGGACAGCGCATCGCTGAGCTCGCAGGGTCGCTCGAAGAGCTGGCCGGCCTCACCTACGACGCCGAAGCACACAAGGAGAAGCGGGAGGAGAGTGCCGGGCTGGAGCGGGCGCTCGGCCGGGTCGAGGAGTTGGAGCGGCGCCTGGCGAGGCGTCCCGAGGTAGAGAAGGCGCTGCAGGCGGCACGAGAGCTCGGAGAGGAGGCGGGGGCGACTGCGGAAGAGTTGCGGCATAGGATCTCCGCCCTCGACTTCGACGAGTCGGCCTATGAGGCCTCCGTGGAGCGTGTAACAGTGGCGGAGGAACGGCTCTCGAGGCTGAGGGACGCGCGGGAGGGACTCGGGGGCCAGTGGAAAGACGCAGACCATCGCATCGAGCTCGCCAGGACCGAGCTCAGGCGCCTCGACGACGACAGGAAGCTGGCCAACGAGAAGGCGGCGGCCGCCTCGCGCATGGACGAGATGGACGGTCTCTTCACCGAGTTCTTCCGAAGCCTGACGGCGAGGGCGCGTCCGATGCTCGAGGTCGAGGCGTCAGATCTCGTGCGCGACCTTACAGACGGCCGCTACCAGCGGATGGAGTTCGACGACAACTACCGCGTGAAACTCCTCGACCGCTTCGAGGACTCCTACGCTATCGAGCGCTTCTCGGGCGGCGAGTCCGACGTCGCCAGCCTCTCTGCTAGGGTGGCGCTCTCGAGGATCGTGGCCTCCCGCGGAAGTAACACTTTAGGCTTCCTCGTCCTCGACGAGGTCTTCGGGAGCCTCGACACCGGGCGGCGCAACAACGTGCTCCTCGCGCTCGAGCGCCTCAAGCGGTCGTTCGGCCAGATCTTCATTATCTCCCACGTCGCCGAGGTGCAGGAATCAGCCCTTGTCGACGAAGTCTGGATGCTGGAGGAAGACGAAGAAAGCAAAAGCACCGTCAGGCGCGTGAACACCCCCATGATGCCGCCTGGCGCCATCGCAAGCGCTGCCAGCAATACGTAGGTTCATGCTCCTTCGAGGCGGACTCTCGGTCCCAGATCACCAGCCAGCATCCCGGCGGACCCCGCATCGAGGTCCTTGACGCGCAGGGCCGACCCGCCTGAACCGGAGGCCACCTCGGCCACGAAGGTCGCTAGCTGCAGGCGGCGCTGGAAGGGGTTGCTGGTTACCCCGCGCGACTGCAGCCTGCGCCGGGGCGCTACGGCGGTCTTGCGCCCGAGGAGCCTGTGGCGCACCAGCAGACGCTCCCCTTCGAAGGCCCATCCGGCGTCCCTGTAACGGAGCCATCCGTATGCGGCGGACGGTGGGATCAAGAGTAGCGAGAGGAGCCAGAAGGCTGACCCGAACGATGTTAGGCAAACGAGCGCTGCAACAGAGACGAGAAGAGCGGGGCTCGTGGCCCTGAATACGTAGCGCCGCAGGGAGCGTCGCGGGAGCGGCTCTATGGCCGGAATGACGGCGAACTCGGGGGCCGCGCCGGCCAGAAACTCCTCCACCTCGTCGCGAGGTAAAAGCGGAAAGAGCGTGGCCGATACGCCCGCGTCCTCGCCGTAGCCAGCGCTATCGACGCGCAGGGAGGAGAGGCCGAAAGGCTGGCGCAGGACGCCCTCCGAGATCTTGACGGCCTGTATGCGGGAGAGCGGTATGGTCGCCTCCCGGCGCTCCAGAAGGCCGCGCTTGATGTACAGGAAGTCCCCCTCGCGGGAGAGCGTGAAACCCGTGTAGGCGAGTACAGTTCCGGCTATCGCAAGCAACCAAGCTAGGAGCAAGCCAGCGGGTACCAGGATCAGGGCCACCATGAGCCAGTTCGGCGCGAGGGTCTCGACGAGGCGCCGGGCGAAATCTACGGAGAGGAAGTTATCCAGGAACTGGGACCCGACCGCGAGCAGCGAGAAGGCGACCCCGATCTGGCCGCTGGTGGCCCCTGCGACCAGCAACTCGCGCGTCGAGAGACGCCGGAGTATCGTCGGACCTGTAGTCTCCTCCGACCTCTCTTTTTGGGAACCTTCGATCTCACGCCGCAGCGTCTGTGCAGCGTCCCGGTCCAGCGCAGCGAGCGAGGCGTCAGGGTCGCTCACGCCCCCGCCCGCCGTCTCGATCCGCACCTCGACGACGCCGAAGGCGCGCTGGATGATCCCCTGCACGGTATCCACCGACTGTACGTGCTCCAGCGGTATCGTCCTTTCGTTCTTCTGGAGGACGCCCTGGCGCAACCGGAAAGAGTTGCCGGTGACCGCGTAGGTCGTCGCCCGCCAGGAGAGAAGGCCCCAGAGCGCCGCCAGCGCCGACACGACGAGGATGCCGAGCAGGAAAAGCGTCACCGTCCACAGGCTGAACCCCTGGCTCATCAGTAGGACCACACCGGGGAGGACGAGCCCGCTGACCCACCGCCGGAGCGTCTTTATGGCCCCGACGAGCATGGCGACGGGGTGGAGATGCCTATCAGAGTTCATCCTGCTCCTTGGTCAGCTCGGCGATGCGGTCCCGCGCTCTTTCGGCGACGGGGGTCGAGAGCTCGGGTATCTGGTTCGGTCCCGCTGCGGTGTAGAAGACCACGGTCGAGAGCCCGAACCGGCGCTGCAGCGGCCCCTGCCTGGTGTCCACGTGCTGGATGCGGGCCAGCGGCACGAGGGTACGGCTGATCCAAAAGATACCACGCTGCAGGTCTACCTCATCGGGCCGAATCTCGTAGAGCCACCTCCTCCACCGCAACCCCGGCACTACCCCGACGACCACGCCGGCCAGTACGAGGACCGCAAGGGCGGGTAAGATTCCGAGAAAGAGGGACGTGCCGCCGAAGCGCGACAGCGCCGGGCCGGCGATGCCGGCTCCGACCAGGAGCGGCAGCATGTTGAGGGAACCCGTGATCCTCCACAGTGTAATCGCCCGCGGATCCAGCCTCTCTGCGGGTTCGCCCTTCAAGGATCAGGCCATAGGAACGGCGGGACGCCCGCGCAGGTCCTTCGCGGCGAGCTGGCCGCAGGCGGCATCTATGTCCTGGCCCCGGCTCGGACGAAGGGTCGCCGAGAGGCCGAGCTCCCTGGCGTGCCCGAGGAATCTCTTGGCATCCGCCTTCGAGGTGGCCGAGAAGCCCGTATCCGTCCAGTTGAAGCGGAGCATGTTCAGGTGGTAGAGCGGGTGGTCGAGGAGCTCTGCCAGGGCCTCCACGTGGCGCGGCTGGTCGTTGACGCCTGCGAGCAGGGTGTACTCGAAGAAGAGCTTGCGGCGCGTGCGTGCTACAAAATAGCGGGCCGCATCCATCAGCTCGGGGATGGTGTGGCGCGCTGCTACGGGCATGATCTCACGCCGCTCGTCCTCGAAGGGGGTGTGCAGTGAGATCGCCAGGTGGAACTGCTCGGGCTCGTCTGCGAAACGTCGGATCTTCTCCACCAGACCACTGGTCGAGACCGCGATGTGCCTCGCCGCCAATCCAAAGCCGTCAGGGTCGTTGAGGACCCTGAGCGCTCCGAGCGTCGCGTCGTAGTTGAGCATCGGCTCGCCCATACCCATGACCACGACGTTGGACACCTTCTCCGGCGCGATGTCTCGGGCGCAGACGAAGACCTGCTCGGCGATCTCGCGCGCCATGAGGTTCCTCTTGATCCCGAGGAGCCCTGTCGCGCAGAACGTGCAGCCCATCGGGCATCCGACCTGCGTGGAGATGCAGACCGTGCGCCTGGCCTTCTCGGGGATCATGACCGTCTCTATGGCGTGGCCGTCACGGGTGTAGAACAGATACTTTCTCGTGCCGTCGGTAGCCTCGGAGACGCGCTCCAGGGTGAGGGCGGCCGCCGGAGCCTCCGCGGAGAGCGCCGCCTGCAACTCTCTAGGCAGGTTCGTGGCTTCTTTCCAGTCCCGCACGAGAGAACCGGCGAGGGCTCTGTAGACCTGGCGGATGCGGTAAGACGGTTCGTCTCTCTCTTCGAGGACCGCCCGCACATCCGGTAAGAACTCCGCCGCATTCATGGTCAAGAGATTATACTGGGGGCCGCGTGTATACCAAATCGTCCGAGAAGTCGCCTTCGTAGCGCTCGAGAGACGGTCTTCCCGTAAACTGGTGTCGAGTGTGTCGATTCGCACCAAGAGGGAGTCTATGAGCCACGAGTCTCCAGAATGAGGCGTCGGGTCGCTGTCTGGCTCGCCTGGTCGCTCGCCGGCCTCTCTGTGGCCATGTTCATCGGGAGCATCGCACTGTTTGTGCTCGTCAAGGTTGCGCAGTCCCCTGGTGACCAGAACACCGTCGGCGGCGTTGGCAATCTGTTGGTGTACGTGCCGTTCCTCGCCTTCCCCATCGTCGGAGCCCTGGTGGCTTCGAAGCGTCCCGAGAACCCTATAGGTTGGATCTGCCTGGTGTCCGGCCTGTTCTGGATGTTCTTCGTCCTTGGAGACGCCTCCAACGCTTACGAGCTTGCGACTACCGGTAAGGCAACGTCGTCGGTGAGGCTCGACGCCCTGACCCAGGGAACCTGGGTACCGCCCGTGGGGTTGCTGGGGGTCTACATGATCCTGCTTTTCCCAGATGGGAAGCTTCCATCCAGAAGATGGCGTCCGTTCGCGTGGTTCGCTGGCGTGGTGATGGTCCTGATCCCCGTCGTCTTCGTTCTTGTTCCAGGGCCTCTAGAGGAGCATCCGGGGGTGCGCAACCCTTTCGGGTTGGAGGAGTATCCCTGGTTACCGCTCGTGGCTATATTCGTCGTGTTGCTGCTGCCCGTGTGCATGTTGGCTTCGGCCGCCAGCCTGGTGTCGCGCTACCGGCGCTCCGGCGAGGAGGTACGAGAGCAGATCAAATGGCTCGCCTTCGCCGCCTCGTTCGCGGGGGTGGTGTACTTCGGTGACCTGATCACCGAGTTGCTCTTCGCACCCGACTCTCTGATTACCAACGAGACGCCGCCGTTGTGGGTTTCGCTCGGGCGGAACTTGATCCTGCTGGGCTTTGCGGGGGTCCCGACAGCAGTGGGCTTCGCGATCCTCAAGTACCGTCTCTACGACATAGACATAATCATAAACCGCGCCCTGGTCTACGGCTCCCTGACCGTAATGCTTGGACTGGTGTACTTCGGGGGCGTGACGGTGACCCAGTCTGTCTTCCAAACGCTCACCGACCAGGGAGAGCTTCCGCAGCTCGCCATCGTGGCTTCTACCCTGGTGATCGCCGCCCTGTTCAACCCCTTGAGACGGCGGATCCAGGGGTTTATCGACCGGCGCTTTTACCGTAGCAAGTACGACGTTAGAAAGACGCTCGAAGAGTTCTCAGCGAAGCTCCGTGACGAGACGGACCTGGACAGTTTGAATGCGGAGCTGATAACGGTCGTACGGGAAGCTATGCAACCGGAACACCTCACTTTGTGGTTGCGCTCTGATACGCTCTCACCGGGCAAGGACGGACATGGGGAGCCCGAGACCGAGCAGCCGGGAGCGGTAGAGAGCTTGCACAGGCGGTAGAATCCATAGATGGACTTATCGGGCCTCAGCTTTCTGGACGTGCTCATCGCGCTCTTCATTGTCGTCGTGGTACTGCGCGGCGCGAGGACGGGCTTTCTCGCTGGCGTCTTCTCGCTGGTCGGCGTGGTCGTCGGGGCCTCTCTGGGGTCCAGGATCGCACCCTCCCTCATGCCCGATAGCGGAAACCCCGTCTACGGGGCGGGTATAACCCTGGGAAGCATCCTCGCCTTCGCCGTGCTCGGGGAGGTGGTTGCAAGGACGGTAGGAGGTTCTATCAGGAACCGTCTCTCCAGCCCGACCTCCGAGACCCTGGACGGCTTTGGCGGAGCGGCACTGGGGTTTGCGCTCTCCCTCGTGCTGGTGTGGGCCGTCGGCGTCTTCGCCCTCCAGTCACCGCCCCTCGCGGGACTGCACCCTGCGGTGCAGGACTCCAGGATCCTGCAGTCCCTCAACGAACGAATGCCCTCCGGGCTCCTCACGCGGGCCGTCGCCGATCTGGAGCCGCTGCCCCGGATCAAGGGCCCAGAACCACAGGTGTCAGCTCCCGAAGGAAACATAGTCAGGGACCCCGACGTGCGGTCGGCCAGCGCGCGAACTCTGCGGGTGACGGGTATCGCCTGCGGCTACGGGGTGGAGGGCTCGGGCTGGGCCGCGGGCCAGAACCTGGTCGTCACCAACGCCCACGTAGTCGCCGGGGAGACGGCGACGCGGGTGCAGGTCGGCGGGGCAGGACGTCTCCTGCCTGCCAAGGTCGTCGTCTTCGACGAGAAGAACGACATAGCCGTCCTGCGCGTAAACGGTCTCGGCCTGACCCCGCTGCCCCTAACGGCGCCCAGGCCAGGCGAAGCCGCGGCCGTGATCGGGTTCCCCGAAAACGGTCCGCTCGAAGTCGAGCCGGCCCGCACGGGGGCGACGCAACGCGTCATCTCCAGCGACGCCTACGACCGTGGCCCGGTGAAACGCGTCGTCACCAGCTTCCGCGTATACGTTAGGCCCGGCAACTCTGGCGGCCCCGCCGTCAACGCGAACGGGCAGGTCGTCTCGACCATCTTCGCCAGCCGCACCGACTCGGACAACTCCGGCTACGGGGTCCCCTCCCGAATAGTCCGCCAGCACCTCCGCGCCGCCGCCGGCCGCAGCATCCCCGTTAGCACCGGCGGATGTGCAAATTAGCATTTCAGCTGGTCAGCTTTCGCGTGCACGGGCCCTGGCTGACCGGCTGACAAGGCGGCAAAGCTGCCGGGCTGGCAAGCGAAGGCGTCAGCCTGAGCGTGCCGACTTGCTGAAATGCTTTACTTCGTCTCCTCCTGGATGATCTTCTCCAGCGCGAGTTGGCTCCTGTTCAGTTCGGCTTCGACGGTGGAGAGGCGGGCTAGGGAGGTCTCACGCAGCCGGTCGCGCTCGACCTCGCGGGCAACGGCCGAGGCCGCCTCCTCTATGGCCGTGACGGCGCTCTGCAATGTCAGCAGGTCTCGTTCGTCCACGGGAAGGATACTACCTGAAGCCGTACCTCTCGTTGTTGTGCTTCGCGCTCATGTACGCGTCGATCATGGCCCACAGGCCTACGATGGGGAGCAACAACCACCCGATCAGAACGGCCGTAAGCGCTCCATTTATGAGCTGGATGACCATGAAGATCACACCCTTTCCTATCTGGCCGTTGTAGATCTGACCCAGCCCCGCGACGATAAGGCTGAGGATGGCGGCTAGTATGGGATTACGCACGGAACTCTCCTCGTTGTCGACCGCAACTCTCTGAGAGAGGTATACGCGCGAGATCGTTACTCGTTTCGGCGCTTGTGCTCCTCTTTCAACTCGATGTATATGCCGTCGGTTCTTGCGCGGACGTAGAGATCTTTGAAAATGGAAGCGCAACGTAGCTTTTCCTGATCCGCATTCTCGAGGGGCCGGTTCTTGTTGCCGCCCTTGTACTTCGCGTACCGCAAACTCCTCGTCCATCCCATCTGCAAATACTTCCTGGCGACGTCCATCCCGACGAAGTCCTCGTCCGAGCGATACTCGAGGAACTTCCGGTAGATGGCCTCGGAAAACTCGCGGGCAACTACCTCGTCCTTGAACTTCCACAAAGGCAACAGCTCGTCCTTGTACGGTTCGGCGTGGAAGACGCCCTGCTCGCCATGCCCGATCCTGTACTCCTCAGGATGCTCCCTCAGGTCAACACCGTCGTACTGATAGCCCATGCACCCTCTATACCCGTTCCCACCCCAGACTCTACATACCCCTGCCGAAGCACTTGACTGAACGTTCTATCAAGAGTATAGTTCTTGATTGAACGATCAATAAAGGGGCATGGTGTCTGAGGAGCCGGAGCGGCGGGCGCAGATTTTGGAGGCGGCTTTCGAGGAGTTCTCGGCGAAGGGCTTCAAGGGGGCGACGATCAAGAGCATTGCGCGGGCGGCGAGTTTGCAGTCTCCGGCGCTCATCTACTGGTATTTCCCTGACAAGGAGGCCCTTTTCAGGGAGGTTCTGGGGTCCAGGATCCCTGTTCTGCGTACGGTGCGGGACCCTACCAGTTTGCTCGACCTTCCGCCGGAGGAGGTGCTGCCGACCATCGCCAGGAGATATCTCTCGACGTTCAACGATCGCGCCACCCAGAGGATGGCGCGGCTGCTCGTTGGGGAGGCCATGCGGCAGCCTGAGGTCTCGGAGGTGTTTGGCAACGCGGTCATCAAAAGGGTGCTCGGGTTCTTGAAGAGTTACATGGCGCGTCAGGTCGAGCTGGGCAGGCTCCGGCCGCACGACGTGCGGGCCAGCGCCAGGGCGTTCATCGGGATGCTTCTCCCCCAGGCGGGGGGCAAGATGTTCTTCTCGGCCATAAGGGAAGACGGACTTACCGACGAGGAGCAAATAGACGCTGCGGTCGCCATCTTCTTGCGGGGTCTTGAGGGAAAGGAGGAAAAAGGATGGATGCCATAGAGGTCTCCGGTCTGACCAAGAGGTACGGCAGGGTCGAAGCCTTGGGGGGCGCTGACCTCTCGGTTAGACGAGGCGAGGTGTTCGGGCTGGTAGGGCCGAACGGGGCAGGTAAGACCACCCTGATCAAAGGTCTCGTCGGGGCGCTGCGTCCCTCCGAAGGCGAGGCGCGGGTGATGGGATTGAACCCGCTAAAGGATAGGGCAGAGCTCAGGCAAAAGATCGGGTACATGCCCCAGGGCCCGGCGCTGTACGAAGACCTCACTGCCAGGGGCAACGTCGGGTTCTTCGGCGCTGCCCACCGCACGCCCGACCTCACGAAGAAGGTAGATGAGGTCATGAACTTTACCGACCTCTCGGGGCGGGCGAAGGACCCTGTTCACACCTTCTCCGGCGGGATGAAGCGGCGGGTCTCGCTAGCCTGCGCCCTCGTCCACCGTCCCGAGGTGATCTTCCTCGACGAGCCGACGGCCGCCGTGGACCCGCAGCTGAGGAGCCGGTTCTGGAGGACGTTCCGGGAGCTGGCCAGGGACGGCACGACTTTGTTTATCAGCACGCACCTGATGGACGAGGCGATGCTCTGCGACCGGATAGCGATACTCCGCAAAGGCAAGATCATCGCCAACGACACCCCGCGCGCCATCCTCGAGATGGGGAAGACCCGTCTCGTGGTCGGGCGTGACGGCGTCGAGGAGGAGGAGACCATCGGCGGGCGGCCAGAGGATCTTGCCGCCGCGCTTCGCCCCTACGGCCTGCAACCCGGCGTGACGGCCATCGACGTGGAGACAGACACGCTGGAGGCGGTCGTTCTGTCGTTGATCGAGAAAGAGGAGGTGGGCTGATGCGCCGGACGTTCATCGTCGCGGGGAGGGTAGTGAGGCAACTCTTGAGGAACCCGCGGTTCCTCGTGCTCTCCGTGGCCGCGCCGCTCGTGATCGTGTATCTACTCAAGATCTTCTTCGATACCCTGCCTCCGACCTTCGACGTGGCGCGGTACGCCGTGCCGGTGGCGGCCTTCCTCGTCCACTTCCTGGCGTTCTTGCTCTGCGCCATCGCGCTCGTGCAGGAACGTACGGCGGGCACGATGGAGAGGATGTTCATAAACGGCTTCAGGCGCACGGAGATAATCGCGGGGTACGTGCTCGGCTTCCTCGGGCTCGCGACCTTCCAGGCAGTCGCGGGGTTGACAGAGGCGATTTGGCTCTTCGAGCTGGACTACGACGAGGAGACGCTGGCGACGCTCTTCGTGGTGGTATGGCTCCTAGCCATAGCCTCCGTGATGCTGGGCATCTTCATCTCCACGTTCGCCCGCCACGAGGGCCAGGTCTTCCCCTTCGTCCCGCTGATCATACTCCCTTCCGTCTTCCTGTCGGGCCTGCTCGTTGACGTGGACGAGTTGCCTACCTGGGCCGACTGGCTGGGTCACGCATTCCCTTTGTTCTGGGCCAACGACGTGATCCAGGACGTCATCGAATCGGGCTGGACTTTCGAGGACATACAGGAGAGCCTCGCCGTGCTCGTCGGCTACAGCGTGGCGCTGCTCCTGCTCGCCTCGCTCACACTACGGGAGGTCGAGTAGCAATTGAAACCTTCCGTGCCTGGGGCGGCGTATGAGCGAGAAACGATCTGTCCTCGGCGATCAAGAAACCCGGTGTCAAGAACTGCGTCGAAGCCGCCGATGCCGTTACGCCAGTCTATCCGGTAGAAGAGGTTGGTAAGACCGATCAATCGTAGCGGACGGGCAGGGAGAAGCGCGGGTCATCGTGCAGCTCCCAGTACGCTTCGTGCAATTGTCTGGTCAGGGGACCGGGCTTCCCGTTACCCACGACCTCAGTATCCACCGTCGTGACCGGGATGACCCCGCCCGCGGTGCTCGAGAGCCCGGTTGTCTTGATCACTTTGTTATTGCCTCGACTTGCACAGACCGGTACAATGACTCAAGGGTCAAATTCTAGCCACAGGGAGGGGTTCAGAGGATGCAACGGCGAGGGGCGGTTTCCGCATTACTTTATAGGCGATTTCTCATCGTCGCCTTTGTGAGCTTGGTGCTCTTGCTGGTCGGGTCTGTGAGTGTTTCTGCTCAGGATGATGCCACTGAGCAGACCACACCTCAGTCTAGGAGCGACGAGCCGAGGGTCGAAGCACAGCAGACTTCGGAGCTGCCGGGGCCGGGTGCGAGCGAGGGTTGCGACAACCCTTGAGAGATCACTACGTTTACGGGTCAGGAGCGCCGGAGGACAGCAGCCTTCGAGGTGCCCAGCGACGTGATGCGTGTTCGGTATTTCATAGAACCCACGTCGGACAGCGGCGGATTTCTCGCCGTTGATGTCTTCAAAGAAAACGACAACCTCTTCTTCGAATTCTTCGTCACGGAGGTGGTGAACGGGCCGTCGGGTGGCAGCGAGAACATACTGCTCGACGAACCCGGCACCTATTTCTTGGAGATTGACCCCACTGACGTGAGCTACCAAATTGCTGTTGACGCCTGCGGAGGAGACTTGCCACCGCAGCAAGGCGGGTCAGACACCCCAGCCGGCGACCAATACAACGGCGGCGGCGGCGACGTAGACAACCCCAAGGACGTGATCCCCGACACAACGTCCAAGAAGCCGCTGCCCAACACTGGTGGCATGCCGCTGCTCGGCCTCGCGATCGGCGCTCTCGCCCTGG
>Ga0126307_10001348_pt1 | contig 16188 bp, 13 predicted proteins | sample Plot28_FD_89955 | JGI IMG/M metagenome (GOLD analysis project Ga0126307, IMG submission 89955) | Serpentine soil microbial communities from UC McLaughlin Reserve, CA, USA - Plot28 | ecosystem: Environmental > Terrestrial > Soil > Grasslands | place: USA: UC McLaughlin Reserve, Lake County... | reverse complement strand
GGGTCCTCGAGCCGTATGCGGTCCAGCTTCTGATCGCGTCGCTGACGGACCCGAAGCTCGCGTCCCTGCACGAAAGCCTCGACCGCCTTCGTGACGCAGCCGAGGCGGGCGACATTGGAGGCCTCGCCCAGCGGGACATCGATCTTCACAACCGTCTTTACGAGCTCGCTGGGCACGACCTGCTCCGGAAGGTGTGGGCCGAATCCATTTCCGGGAAGCTCCGCATGCTCCTCAACGTCACCGTGCGCACGCATCCGTTCCCGGCGACCGTCGACAACCATCGCCTGATCGTGGACGCGATCGCTGACGAGGACGGCCGGCGCGCTCGCAAGCTCATCATCGACCACATCGACGACGCACGCCAGCGCGCAAAGTCCGCGCTAGAGGACGCGGCCGTGGCTACGGGTTAAGCGTCAGTCGGCCCAACGCCTTCGACGATCGCGGCTGCTACGCGGTCGACCTCCGCCTCCGAGAGGTACGGGTGGACGGGGAGCGCGAGCATGCGGCCGGCCGTCGCCTCGGCGACGGGGAACGACCCTTTGCCGAGGCCGAGGCGTTCGAAGGCGGGCTGGAGGTGGAGCGGCGGGTTGTAGTACAGCCTCGACGCGATGCCGCGGCTCGCGAGGTGGTCGCGCAGGCGCTCGCGCTCTTCGACCAGGACGGTGTACGCGAAATACACGTGCCGGACGCGCGGCGCCTCGAACGCCGTCTCCGCCGCCGAATCCGCAAGCAGCTCGCCGTACCGGCGGGCATGTTCGCGCCGTGCAGAAATTCGCGTCTCGAGCGTCGGCAGCTTCGCCGCGAGGAGCGCCGCCTGAAGCGCGTCGAGTCGCTCGTTCATCCCCTCCTCGAGTACGCGCCACTGCGGAAACCCGCGCAAATTGGTCTCGTCGAGGACCATGTCCTCGGCGTGTCCGTAGTTCCGAAGAACGCGGATGCGACGTGCGACCTCCGAATCCGATGTCACGACGATCCCCGCATCGCCGTAGGCGCCGAGGATCTTCGAGGGTGCGAGGCTGAAGCACCCGATGTCGCCCCAGCCGCCGACCCAGCGACCGTCGTAGGTGCCGCCGACCGCGAGAGCGGCGTCCTCGATCGTGAGCAGGCCACAGTCCCGCGCGATTCGTAGGATCGGATCGAGGTCGGCCGCGTGGCCGAACAGATGAACCGGAAGGACCGCAGCCGTTCGCGACGAAACGCCGGCCGCGAGCCCGCGGGCGTCCATGCAAAAGGTCCGCTCGTCGACGTCGACGAAGCCGATCGTGGCTCCCGTCGCCGTGATCGCGGAGGCCGTCGGCGAGTCCGTGTTCGGCACGGTGAGGACTTCGTCGCCGGGGCCAAGGCCGGACGCGCGAAGCGCCAGCGTCAGCGCCGCAGTTCCAGAAGCGACGCCGATTGCATGCCGGACGCCGACGCGGGCCGCAAACGCCTCCTCGAAGCGCTCGACTTCGTCACCCAGGACGTATCGCCCGCTCGCTAACACGCGCTCGGCCACGGGCAACAGCTCGTCGCGCAGGAGTCGAAATTCCGCGGCCGGATCGTTCATCAAGACCGGCGCATCCACGTTGAAGACCCTAATTGTCGAATCCGCAGACTGTCGGCAGTTGACTCCACCTCGGCGAGTCGGGCAAGATTCGCGCCATCGAAGCCGCGCGGCCGACTAGCCCGACGTTCGCCTCTGCTCTCAAGTCAACGATCCACGGCGGGGCGGCCGGGGCAGGCGCGCGGCGCAGCAGGGGTTCCGAGCTGGGAGGTCAGGTCAGATGAGGGCGATTCACGGCGACTCCGCCTCGTCGAACGGGTGGGCCAAGCGGCTCGCCCTGCTCATCGGGATGGTCACAGCCGTCTTGTCGCTGTCGCTGCTCGCGGGCTGCGGCGGCGATGACGAGGAGGCGGCCAACACCTCGACCGGCGCCGGCACGAGCGGCGTCGCCGCCGGCACGAGCATTCCCGAGGCGAGCGTCAAGTTCGCGTACTACCCGTGTTGCGCCGACCACGCGATCTTCACGGTGGCGATCGAGAAGGGGTTCATGAAGGACGTCGGCATCACGCCGAATCCGCCGGAGGGGCACCAGTACACGGTGTTCGACCAGATCGTCCCATCCATGCAGCGCGGCGATCAGGACGTGGCCGGCATGTTCGTTCAGGGCTACCTCAACACGCTGCCCACGTTCGGGCAGGACATTCCGCCGATCCTGTTCCATGACATCTACGTCGGCTACGCGATCCTCAAGGCGCCGGACAACGACGCGAAGACCGCGACCGACTACATGGACGAGGGAATGAGCTTCCCGAAGGCGGCCGAGAAGGCCGTCGCGCAGCTGAAGGGTGAAGAGGTGTACACGCCGCCGCACGGGACGGTGCAGCCTCCGTACCCGGACGTGTTCTTGAGCTACGCCAACATGGACTATCCGAAGGACCTAAAGCTGAAGTTCCTCGAGGACCCGAAGATCGTCGAGCTGTCGACGACCCCCGGCCGGATCAAGTGGGCAATCCCATATGCCGCTCCCGTGCTCGTGCAGATGATCCGGGAAGGCTGGGAGCCCGTGATCGACGTCAACATGATCTTCAAGAACGACAACGAGTCGAAGCAGGCGGACCGTATGCGGACCCTCGTCGGAAGCTCGGGCCTCATCGCACAACGCGACTGGGTCGACAACAACGAGGACACCGCGCTCCGACTGCTCTCGTCGATCTACCGGGCGATCGACTACGTCGGGGACCCGGCGACGCAGCAGGATGGCTGGAAGATCGAGTCGGACCTGATCAACGCGACGCAGGGCCTGAAGCTGATCCCGAAGGACATCGGGACGATCTTCGAGTCGGTCGATCCGCTGTTCCCGTGGGATCAGCAGGGCAAGCAGCTCTGGAACGACCCGAGCGCGCCGTTCCACGTCCGCACGTCGCTCGACGTCCAGATCCAGGAGCTGATCGACAACAAGACGATCCCGGATCAGGAATACGACATGGACAAGTTCCTCGTCGCCGAGCGGCTCTACAAGCGGATGAAGTCTCTCCAGACCGAGGCCGACGGGCTAATCGATCAGGCGGAATCGGCGGAGCTCACCGGCGAGAAGGCCGCCCTCGTCGAGAAGGCGAAGCAGCACTATGCCTGGCATAACTACCTCGACTCGGTCCGCTTCTTGAAGGCGGCCCTCGAGGACTGACGATGACGAGCGCGCGCGGCACTTCGCCCATCTCGGCACGTGCCGCGCGCGCATCGCGCAGCCGCGCCCCGCGCGAGAGGATGAGGCTGTGACAGTTGCACCTCCGCGGGCCGGCGAGCTCTCAGCCCCGCAAACCCGCGCGAGCGCCGCCGAGCGGTACCGGCTCCATTCACGGCTCGTCGGCTTCGCGCTCCAGCTCGCGGGGATTCTGATCGGCGTCCTGATCTGGCAGCTCGTGTCGGCCTCGCTCGACCCGCACACGATGCCGGGACCGATCGAAACCTTCCGCTACATCTCCGACAACCTGTTCCAGAGCGAATACCTCGAGGCGCACGGCTTCTCCGAGGGCAACGGCTACCTGCCGCACCTGTGGTACACGACGAAGAACGTCTTGCTCGGCGTCGGGATCGGCACCGCGATCGGCGTGACGGTCGGCCTCGCGAGCCTCCGGATCAAGGTCCTGCACGAGGTCGCGAGCTCGATCACCGCCGTCTTCGGCACTGCTCCGATCTTCGTCGCGGCGCCGTTCTTCCTCATCTGGTTCGGGATCGTCTCGACGGCGCAGATCATGATCGTGGGTTTCTACACCGCATTGCTCATGTACGTGTTCGCGCGGCGAGCGGGCGAGAACATCGCGAGCTCGTACATCGAATCGGCGCTGACGCTCGGCTCGCGCGGCTGGCACGTCTTCCGACGCGTCCACCTCCCCGCGTCGGTTCCGGAGATGACGGGCGGCTTGCGGATCGCGCTCGCGGGAGCGTGGGGGCTCGCGGCGATCGCGGAGCTGCTCGGCTCGCAGCAGGGCGCCGGCTTCCTGATCAAGTTCTACTCGACGTCGTTCGTCGTCGACGGGATGTTCGCTCTGATCATCCTGCTCGGCCTGATCGCGCTCCTCGTCGACCGGATCGTCGTCGAGGTGGCGCACCACCTCACGCGCTGGGCGGAGGCCGGCCATGGAGTCCGCTAGCCGCAGGGACGGAGTCGCCGATGGCTTCTAACGTCGTCTTCGACAACGTGTCGTGCACGTTCCGCCATCGATCGGGCCAGCTCGTCGAGGCCCTGCGAGAGGTCTCGCTCGAGGCGCCGGTCGGGCAGTTCATCTGCGTGGTCGGCCGCTCCGGTCACGGCAAGACGACGTTGCTCCGCATCCTGGCCGGTCTTCAGAAGGCGAGCGGCGGCCGGGTTGCGGTCGGCGACCGCGTCGTGCACGGGCCTGGCAGCGACCGCGCGATGGTCTTCCAGCAGGACACCGTCTTCCCGTGGATGCACGTGCGCGACAACGTCGAGTTCGGCCTTGCAGCGCAGGGAATCGGGAAGGCGCAGCGGCGACGGATCTCCGACGCGACGCTCCGCGACGTGGGCCTCGAGGATTTCGCCGACTCCTGGCCGCGCGAGCTGTCGGGAGGCATGCGCAAGCGCGTCGCCCTCGCCGCGGTTCTCGCCGTCAACGCCGAGGTGTGGTTGATGGACGAGCCGTTCGGTTCGCTCGACTACTTCACCCGGCGCCAGCTCCACGACCTGCTGTTGGAGGTATGGGCGTCGGCCAACAAGACGGTGTTCTTCGTGACGCACGACATCGAGGAGGCGCTGATCCTCGCCGACCGCGTGCTGCTTCTCGCGGGAGGCCGGCTCGTCGACGACCTCGACGTGTCTCTGGCGCGGCCGCGGGACGAAGACGTGCGCGCGAGCCCCGAGGCCGTCGCAATGACGAAGCGCATCCTCTCCCACCTGGGCGTAACAGGCGGCACGCCGCTGCAACCGCTGGAGGCCGCGCAGTAGATGGCGAAGGTGGTCCGTTTCATCAGGCGTCACCCCGCCGCGGTCGTGACCTGGATCGTGCTCCTCGTCGGCTGGGAGATCGCCGCGCACGTCGTGCCGGAGAGCACGCGCGAGGGTTCCCCCATCGTGCCGTCGTGGGAGTTCGTGTTCACGGACTCGCTGAAGGCGCTGTCGGGGAACTGGACCAAGCCGTACTGGGCGCCGAACCCGATCCGCGGGGGCGAGGAGACCTATCTCGGCGCATTCCTCGCGCTCGGATACCACTCGCTGGCAACGCTGATCCGACTCGTCCTCGGGCTCATCATCGGCGTCCTTGCCGGTGTCGCCAGCGGCCTCCTCGTTTCCTATTGGCTCACCGCGCGCCGTCTTGCGTGGCCCACGCTGAACTTCCTGCGCATGGTGCCGCTGCTCGCGGCGATCCCGCTCTTTCAGTTCTGGCTCGGCGCCAACGCCCGCGGGACGACGACGTTCATCGCCTTCGGCGTCTGGGTCGTGCTCGTGGTCGGGACGATCAACGCCGTGGGCAATGTCCCCGACCGCTACCTCGAGAGCGCGCGCACGCTCGGCGCCTCGCGCCTCCGTACGTACTTGCGGGTCGTGGTTCCGGGCGCGATGCCCGAGCTGCGGACGAGTCTGCTCCTCGCCGCCGGCCTCAGCTGGTCGCTCGCCGTCGGGGCCGAGTACATCGGGCTCCGCACGGGCCTGGGGAGCATCATGGCGGTGGCGGAATACACGACGAACACCGGGCGGATGATCGTCATCGCGATCGTCGTCGGTCTCTGCGCGCTCACGACGTTCGCCGTGCTGGACAACCTCTTCAGTCGGCTCGTGAGCTGGATGCCAAGGCTCGACGACAGCGGCCTTGCCCAGGTCGCGGGCGTCGGAGCCGCGGGCGCGGGGAAGGCCGCGGGGACCGCGTAGCCGTTAGGCCGGCGCCTCCTCGTGGCGCCTCTCGGCCCGGTCGGAAGGCGCGCCGGAGGTCACCTCGCTGACCCGAAGGACGACGTTGCCCGTCTTCTGGCCTGACTCGACGTAGCGGTTCGCCTCGACGGCCTCGTCGAGCGAATACGTCCGGTCGATCACGGGCCGGTACTTGCCCGCCTCCACGAGCTCCTTGACGAGCAGGAGGTCCTCCTTTCGGTAACGGCCGATGCCAAGAGTCACGCGCCTGCTTCCAGCGAAACGCGTGACGAGAGCGAGGAGCGGCACGTGGTACATGAATCCGACGTCCATCGAGATGTAGATCCCGCTGCGCTTCAGCGACCGCCGGCAGCGGCGGAACGAGTGCTTGCCGACCGCGTCGAAGACCACGTCGTAGGTCTCGCCGGTCTTCGTGAAGTCGTCGCGAAGGCGATCGACGACGTCGCGTGCGCCGAGCGTCCGAACGAGCTCGAGGTCGTTGATGTCGCACACCGCCGTCACCTCGCATTCAAAGTGGTGCGCGAGGAGCTGGACCGCAGCGGTTCCGATCGAGCCGGCGGCGCCGTAGACGAGGACGCTTTTGCCCGGCAGCGGCTGCGCCGGTCGCAGGCAGCTAAGGGCGAGCAGCGAACCGTCGGGCACGGCCGCCGCCTCCTCGAACGTCAGCCCGGCCGGCTTCGGTGCGATCACTCCGCGCTCGCCCACGGCGACGTACTCCGCATTCGCGCCGCCCTCGACTCCGAAGACCTTGTCGCCGATTCGGAACTCGGTCACGGCCGCCCCGACGTCCTCCACGCGACCGGCGAACTCCGTGCCGGTGATCGGCCGCCTCGGGCGGCGGATGCCGGTGAAGACACGAGTAAATCGGTACTCGGCGCTGCGCACACGCATCGCGTCGCCGCGGGTGACCGTCGACGCGGAGACCTTGACGAGCACCTCGTCTTCGTTTGGCACGGGCGGCTCGACTTCGTCGACCCGCAGCACCTCCGGCGGTCCGTAGCGAGCCTGGACGACTGCCCTCATGCGGTCACTTCCTCTCATCCGTTCCGTTGGATGCGATGGATCGGGACGCCGTGCTTCCACGCCCGGCCGGCCCGATAGAGCTCGGCGGGGCGGCCGCCGCCTGGGCCGGGCCGGGCCGTGCGGCCGGTCGGGATCACCCAACCGTCGTCGCCCACGAGGCTGCGGCGGAAGTTCGCAGCGTCGAGCTGCACGCCCCAGATCGCCTCGTACACGGCTCGCAGCTCGGCCATGGTGAACGTCGTGCCGACGAAGGCGGTCGCGATTCCCGAGAGCTCGAGCTCGACTCGAACCCGCTCGACCGCGTCGCGGACGATGCGCAGATGATCGAAGGCGAGCTCGATCCTCTCCTCGAGGATCTCGGAGGCGGGGACGAGCGCGGCGTGTGCCGCGTCGGTGCCGGCGACGATCGCTCCCACGTCACGAAGGACGGCGAGGTACGCGATCGTGACGACGTTCATGCGCGGATCACGTCCGGGATCGCCGTAGGCGCCGAACTGAGTCAGCAGCCTTGCGACGTCGACGCCGGTCTCCTCGGCGAGCTCGCGTCTTGCCGCCTCGTCCAGCGTCTCGTCAGGACGCTTGAACCCGCCCGGAACCGCCGACATGCCCTCGAACGGCTCCTGCCCCCGCCGGACGAGAAGAACGTGAAGCACGCCCTCGGCCATGGTCAGGATCACAACGTCCACCGTTACGGCAAACGCCGGAAACTTGCTCGCGTCATACCCCGGCGGAACCTTCGCCGTCCGAGTTCTTGTCTCCACGACTGTAACTTTCCCACATGGTTCTAGTCAGGTCAACCAAAACGCCGCCGTCACGGCCGCCGTGGAGCAGATCGTCGCTGTACTGATCCGCAGCCTCACGCCAGCGGCCGGTAGGCGAGGTAGACGACGCCGTTGTCGTAGGACTCGCAGGCACCAAGCGCCAGCTTCCCGGCCTTCGCGTCCTCAGGAAAGAGGCGTGGGCCGGCCCCGCGCGTCAGCGGGTAGACGAAAAGATGCAGCTCGTCGACGAGGCCGTCCGCCAGCATCGCCCGCACCAGCGTGCCGCTGCCGCTGACATAGAGGTCGCCGTCGAGCTCCTCCTTCAGGCTGCGGATGATGTGGCGGTCGTACGGCCCGATGATCTGCGTATTCCTCCACGTCCCGTCCGTCAGAGATCCTGAGACGACGTACTTCGTGGTGTCGTTGAAGAACGGTGCGCCTGGATCGTCCTCGGCGGTCCGCGTCGGCCAGCTCTGCGCGAACAGCTCGTAGGTCGTGCGCCCGAGCAGGATGCCTTTGGAGCGTTGGGTGACGGCGCCGATGACATCTGCCATCTTTGGGTGGAAGCCGTAATCGACCGTCCACGTCGGCGCGTCGATCACGCCGTCGAGGCTGATGAACTCGTGCACCTGAATTGCTCCCACTGGTCACCTCCATGTCGATGTTCCGGCGAAGATCCCGCGATCGGGCGTAAGTCATCGTCACGCACCGTCGGCGCCGACGTCACCTTCGCAAGCGCGCCCTGGCGGTCCAGTTTCGCTGCGCGTCGGGTTTGAGGTGGCTGGTGTCTTCGAGGGCGCGGCCTGCGCCGCGCGCAACGGTGGTGAGCGGGTCCGCGTCGATTCGGATGGGGAGGCCGATCTGTTCGTGGAGGAGCCGGTCGAAGCCCGGGAGGAGTGCGCCGCCTCCGACGAGCGTGAGACCGGTCGTCGTCAGGTCGGCGGAGAGTTGGGGCGGTGCCTGCTCGAGCACATCCGCGACGGCCGCGACAATTTGTGCGAGCGGTCGCGCCAGCGCCGCCCGCACGGTGTCCGCGCCGACGACCGCACGGCGCAGGAGGCCCGTGAGGAGGTCGCGCCCTGCCACTTCGCCGGATTCCGGTACCGCGGCGTCGGCAAGGGCGCTGCCGATTTCGAGCTTGAGCGCCTCGGCCTGCTCCTGTCCGACCAGCAGGTGGTCCCGTTCCTGCAGCGCGCGGACGATCGCCTCGTCGCAGTCGTAGCCGCCGACACGGATCGAGTGGGAGACGACGAGGCCGCCCGAGGCCGTGATGCCCATCTCGCTCGTGCCGCCGCCGATGTCGACGATCAGCGAGCCGACCGGCTCCGCGACGGGGAGGCCCGCTCCGATTGCGCCCGCAAGCGACTCCTCGATCAGGAAGGCCTTCGCGGCGCCCGCGTCGATCGTCGCTTCCGTCACCGCATCGCGCTCGACGGGTGTGAGGCCGCTCGGCACGCACACCATCACTCGCGCCCGCGAGCGCCGGCCGGCAGCGCGTTCGATGAAGTGCCGCAGCATCTGCTCCGTCGTCTCGAAGTCCGCGATCACCCCGTGCCGAAGCGGGCGGGTGGCGCGAATGTGCGCCGGCGTCCGCCCGATCATCCGGCGCGCCTGATGGCCGACCGCCTGCACACGGCCGGTCAACTCGTCGATCGCAACGACTGAAGGCTCGAACAGGACGACGCCCTCACCGCGCCGGACCACGACCGTATTCGCGGTGCCGAGGTCGACCGCCAGATGACCCCCTCGCCGCGTGCCTAACAACGCCACCTACCGGCGCTCGGGTCTCGTCACGGCATCCCCATCCATTCCTCGGTCTGTGATCGCAGTGCTCTCGAAGACGAGCGCGCGAGCCGTCCGACTCGCGCCGACATTCTGAACGTCAGCATCGGGCGACTGCGAGTGCGGCTGCAAGAGCGCCGGCGCCCGCCACCAACGCTGCCCGCCGCCCATTGCCGCGCCGGCCGACTCGCTCGGGGCGCGCCTCGAGAGACCTCTCCGGGTAGCGGCCCGGAGGGCCGGTCGGCCCGTGCTCGCGCGCCAGCTTGATCACCTCCGCGACGTGCAGCGCGCGCCGCCCGGGTACGCCGTGTTTCAGGTGGAGGTGGAGTTCGTGAGCATGTGTGACCGAGCAGGTCGCGACCGATTGCCGGCGCTGTCGATCGCGTGGACCTGCAAGACGATGCTTGACAGGCAACCTTCCGGCTGCCTATCATCGGCAGCCAAATGGCTGCCTTTTCCGAGATCGACGACGTGTTCAGGGCGCTGGCGGATCCCAGCCGGCGCCGGCTGCTCGACCGCCTGAACGCTCGCAGCGGACAAACGCTGCGCGAGCTCTGCGCGGAGCTGGACATGGCCCGCCAATCGGTGAGCAAGCACCTCGCGATCCTCGAGGCCGCCAACCTCATAACCACCGTCCGCCGCGGTCGGGAGAAGCTCCACTACCTGAACGCGGCGCCGATCAGCGAGATCGGCGAGCGTTGGATCTCCCGCTACGAGCGGGAGCGCGTCCACGTCCTCGCCGATCTGAAGCGAGCCCTGGAGGAGGACATCGTGGACAAGCCGTCGTTCGTCTACACGACCTACATCGAGACCACCCCCGAGCGTCTCTGGCAGGCGCTTACCGATCCCGCCTTCACCAAGCGCTACTGGAACGCGACCTTCGATACCGACTGGCAGGCCGGCTCAACGATGACCTGGCATCAGTTCGGACTGACGATCGCCGATCCCGAGCAGGTGATCCTCGAGTCGGAGCCTTACCGCCGGCTCAGCTACAGCTGGCACGCGTGGACTCGCGAGTTGGCCGACGCGCTCGACGTGAGCGACGAGGCGCGCGAGCGGGTCGCTTCGGAGCCCCGTTCGAAGGTGACCTTCGAGATCGAGCCGCTGGGCGAGCTGGTGAAGCTCACGGTCGTGCACGACGGTTTCGAGCCGGAGAGCCTTGTCGCGCCGATGGTCTCTCAGGGCTGGCCGCGCGTCCTCTCGAATCTGAAGACGCTCCTGGAGACCGGCGACACTTTGCCGGAGAGCCCCGAGCCGTTGCCGCCGGCGCAACTCGACCTGACGAAATGACGTCGCCGGCTCGCGGATCCGCGCTGAACAACAAAGGAGAGCAACGATGACGAACCACAAGACTGGAACGCGTGAGGAATGGCTCGCGGCGCGGCTCGAGCTGCTCGACGCCGAGAAGGAGCTGACGCACCGAAGCGACGAGCTGGCGCGGCGGCGGCAGGAGCTGCCGTGGGTGCCGATCGACAAGGAGTATCGATTCGACACCGACGCAGGGAGCGCGTCGCTCGCGGACCTCTTCCACGGGCGCTCGCAGCTGCTCGTCTACCACTTCATGCTCGGTCCCGACTACGCGGCCGGGTGTCCGTCCTGCTCGGCGATCGCGGACGGCTTCGATGGTTTCGTCGTGCACCTCGCGAACCACGACGTCACGCTGTGCGCCGTGTCGCGGGCGCCGCTCCCGAAGCTGCAGGCGTACAAGCGCCGGATGGGGTGGAGCTTCCCGTGGGCGTCGTCCTTCGCGAGCGACTTCAACTACGACTTCCAGGTCGCGCACACCTAGGAGCAGCAGCAATCGGGAACTCTCGAGTACAACTTCCAGACGACCGACGCGCGGCCGTCGCTCGAGGCCGGTAAGCACGGTCCGCTCGCCGAGCTCGCAGCCAGCGTCGGCACGGACTGGCCGACGTACACGCGGGAGCGCCCCGGGATGAGCGCCTTCGCGCTCGACGACGGCGTCATCTACCACACGTACTCGACGTATGCGCGCGGGCTGGATGGCCTCTGGGGCATGTACCAGTGGCTCGACCGCGCGCCGCTGGGGCGAAACGAGACCGGGATCTGGTGGCGCCGCCGCGACGAGTACTAAGGGGTAAGCGCTGCGCAGATCTCGGCGCTTGATCGGGATGTCCAGGCCAGCGACCGAGAGCAGGTTGCCTGTTCCGGCGTCGATGACGGAACAGTTGGTGGAAAGTGGCGTTCTCGATGAATGCCGGAGGGAGCCGGACATTCACGACGTAGCGCAAAACGACCGCTGCGGGGGGCAGCCTGGCGACGAACGCGACTCACCCGCCTTGCGGCGCACTGGTTTCCTAACTACGCCTCGACGTAAGCAGCAATTGGAGGTATTACGCCGTGCTCCCCATCCTGGCCGCAGCCTCGGGAGGCGGCGACGCCAAGATCGCCTCCATGGCCGCGACGTCGCTCACGTCGGCGGTTATGGCGATGTTGTTGCTCCCGTCGCGAGCGACGTAGTCGGTCACGTTGCTGCCCGTGCCTGATTCGATGGCAGCGACGCGACCGTCTTTGCCCTCCAGCCAGCGCTCGACGTCGGCGACGGCATGGGTGATGACCACTCTCGGCACTGAACTCCCTTCGTTGGAAAACACGGCCGAGACCGATTCTCGCCGCGCCGCCCAGCCCTGTATATGGGCCTAGCAGCCCATCTTTCTACGCCGACCAGCCTTCGTACAAACGGCATTCGCGAGCTTCAGTTCTCCTCACCACGCCGTGGGCCTATTAAGGCAGGCGGGCCAGGCTCGAGCTCGCGCGCTCTCGAGCGGACGGCTCGTTCGGCTGATCCGCAGCCAACCCAGGCGACCCGGGATCGGTTCGGCCGACTGCTCGCGTAGGCGACGCTTCCGAATCGCGACGACCTCGGCGACAAGCTGATCTCGGGAGGCTTCGCGAAATGGAGCGTGCCCATTTTTGCCGCGGGTCGACCTTCGGCTCGCACAAGTGACAGCCGACGCCAGGGAAAACCTGCCGTTCGCGGGTCATGGCTGAATTCCGGAGCAACGAGATCGCAATCCGCCCTTGAACAGGGCAATGATCCCGTGAAATGCTGTTGGCGGTGAATGCTGCGGTAACTCGTGTTCGCCGCCTTGCAGCGCATCGACGCGCTTGGGCGGTTCGTGGTGCGATTTTCGTCGTCCTGGCGCAGGCTGCCCTCCTTGGTATTCCAGGCGCCGTCTTCGCCCACGACATCAGCAATGCGGCGGGTCATGAGGCCGAGGATTCGGTTGTCCACTCGGCGGCGATGGAGGCGCGGTTGAACAATGGGACCTTGATCCGGTCGGCGTGGGCGGCGCAGGCGACCGCGGCCGCGGTCGCGGCCGATCCCGGGCAGGTCGGGCAATGGGGCCCTGTCGTCAACTGGCCCGTCGTCGGCGTTCATGTGGCACTGCTTCCGAACGGGAAAGTGCTCGCCTATGACTCCGTGGGCGATGCCGCCACGGAGACCTTCCCCGTTCACGATTTCACGAGAGCCACCGTCTACGACCCCGGCACGGGCAGCCAGACGCCGGCGACCGTCGACACGGGTTACAACATCTTCTGCTCGGGTTTCGCGCACCTGGCGGACGGGTCGCTGTTCATCGCGGGCGGCAACAAGAACGCGCAGCTGGAGGGGATCGTCAAGACGCATCTGTTCAACCCTGTGACCAACGCCTGGAGCCTCGGCCCCGACATGGCGGCCGGTCGCTGGTATCCATCCGTGACGCCGCTGACGAACGGCGAGATGCTGATCACCGAGGGCGGCCCCGACACCCCGGAGGTGCGCAGGACCGACGCGACGCTGCGGACACTGAACACGGCAACGCTCAACCTGCCGCTCTATCCCTGGATGGACGTCGCACCCGATGGTCGCGTCTTCTACGCGGGGCCGGATCAGACGCTGCGCAAGCTCAACACGGCGGGCGGCGGCTCGTGGCAGACCTTCAGCCAGCGCGACGGGATCAACCGCACCTACGGAAGCCACGCCGTCTACGACATCGGCAAGACGCTCGTCGCCGGCGGCGGCGCCTCGACGAAAACAGCGCTCGTGATCGACACCAACGGCGCCACGCCCACGCTCACCGCGACTTCGCCGATGGCGTTCGGGCGGCGTCAGTTCAACCTCACGCTGCTTGCCGATGGGAGCGTCCTGGCGACCGGCGGCAACTCGACCGGAGCGTCGCTGGTCGACATGAACGGAGGCGTCTACAACGCGGAGCGGTGGGATCCCGCGACCGGTCAGTGGACGACGCTCGCGGCGCAGGCTGTGACACGCCAGTATCACTCGACCGCGCTGCTGCTTCCAGACGGACGCGTGCTTTCGTCGGGCGGCGGCATCTGCGGTACCTGCGACCAGGTCGGCTATCTGGCGAAGAACGCTGAGGTCTTCACACCGCCGTACCTGTTCAAGAAGGACGGCTCGGGACAGCTTGCATCGCGCCCCGAGATCACGGGTGCGCCGGCCACCGTCAACCACGGGACGTCCTTCCAGATCACCACGGCGAGCGCCGCTTCGATCCGCAAGGTCGGGATGATGCGGCTGGGGTCGCAGACGCATTCGGTCGAGATGGAGCAGCATTACGTGCCGCTCTCCTTCACAGCCGGCGCGGGCACGCTGACCGCGACCGTCCCCGCAAACGCGCACGCGGCGGTTCCGGGCGTCTACATGCTTTTCATCGTCGACTCCGCCGGCGTCCCATCGGTGGCGCGAATCGTCGCAGTCGCCTCCGCTGGGGACACGACGCCGCCGACGGTCGCGGGCGTGACGCCCGCCTCGGGCGCGACGGGTGTCGCAGCCGGCACGAACGTGGTGGCGACCTTTAGCGAGCCGATCGCTCCGGCGAGCGTGACCTCGAGCACGTTCGTGCTCCGCGACGGCGGCGGTGCGATCGTGACGGCTTCGGTGTCTGCGAGCGGCTCGACGGCGACACTCGACCCGACGGGAACGCTGAACCCGTCGACGACCTATACGGCGACCCTGTCCGGGGGCCCGTCGGGGATCAAGGACCTGGCCGGGAACGCGCTGGCGGCGAACTTCTCCTGGTCGTTCACCACCGCCGCTCCGGACACGACGCCGCCGACCGTATCGAGCGTGTCGCCGTTGTCGGGAGCGACGGGTGTGGCGGCGGGCTCGAACGTGACGGCGACGTTCAGCGAGCCGATCGCCGCGGCGAGTGTGACGTCGAGCACCTTCGTCTTGCGGGATCCGGGCGGTGCGACGGTCGCGGCGGCGGTGTCGGTGCTCGGTTCGACCGCGATGCTCGACCCGACCGGAACGCTGAGCTCTTCGACGACCTATACGGCGACCCTGTCGGGCGGCGCTTCCGGCATCAAGGACGTTGCGGGGAACGCACTGGCAGCGAATTTCTCATGGTCGTTCACGACAGCTGCTCCGAGCGCGTGTCCGTGCTCGATCTGGGCCCCGAATGCGACGCCGCAGACGGCGGCCGCCGACGACAGCACTGCTTATGAACTCGGAGTGCGGTTCAAGTCCGATGTCGCCGGCTTCATCACCGGGATCCGCTTCTACAAGGGCAGCGGCAACACGGGCACGCATGTTGCCCATCTGTGGTCGGCGTCGGGGACGCAGCTGGCCGCGGCGACGTTCGCCGGCGAGACGGCGACGGGCTGGCAGGAGGTGTCGTTCGCGAGCCCGGTGGCGATCGCGGCGAACACCGCCTACATCGCGTCGTACTACGCGCCGGCAGGTCATTTCGCACTCGATCGGCCGTATTTCACGAGCGCGTTCAACAACGTGCCGCTGCACGCCCTGGCGGACGGCGACGGCGGCCCGAACGGCGTCTACAACGTGGGGACCGGCTTCCCGAGCAGCACCTTCCAGTCGAGCAACTACTGGGTGGACGTCGTCCTTTCCACGGGAGCCACGGACACGACGCCGCCGACGGTGGCCAGCGTGACGCCTGCCTCCGGCGCGACTGGTGTGGCGGCCGGGTCGAACGTGTCGGCGACGTTCAGCGAGCCGATCGCGGCTGCGAGCGTGACCTCGAGCACGTTCGTGTTGCGGGATCCGGGTGGTGCGACGGTGGCGGCGGCGGTGTCCGCGAGCGGCTCGACGACGACGCTGGACCCGACCGGGACGCTCGCCCCGTCGACGACCTACACGGCGACGCTGTCGGGTGGGGCTTCCGGGATCAAGGATTTGGCGGGAAACGCGTTGGCGGCGAACTTCTCCTGGTCGTTCACGACCGCTGATACGACGCCGCCGACGGTCTCGAGCGTGTCGCCGGTGTCGGGCGCGACTGGTGTGGCGGGCGGGTCGAACGCGACGGCGACGTTAAGCGAGCCGATCGCCGCGTCGAGCGTGACCTCGAGCACGTTCGTCCTGCGCGATCCGGGTGGTGCGACGGTGGCGGCGGCGGTGTCGGCGAACGGGTCGACCGCGACGCTCGACCCGACTGGAACGCTGAGCCCGTCGACGACCTACACGGCGACCCTGTCCGGCGGCCCATCGGGGATCAAGGACCTGGCCGGGAACGCGCTCGCGGCGAACTTCTCCTGGTCGTTCACCACTGCGGCCGCGGTCGATACAACGCCGCCGACGGTGTCGAGCGTGACGCCGCCGCCGGGCGCAACGGGTGTTGGGACGACGACCGACCTGATCGCGACCTTTGATGAGGCGATCGCCGGGTCGAGCGTGACCTCGAGCACGTTCGTGTTGAAGGACTCCGGCGGTGCGACGGTTGCGGCGTCGGTGTCGGCGAACGGTTCCGCGGCGACCCTGCATCCGACCGCGG
>Ga0126307_10001347_pt1 | contig 16194 bp, 15 predicted proteins | sample Plot28_FD_89955 | JGI IMG/M metagenome (GOLD analysis project Ga0126307, IMG submission 89955) | Serpentine soil microbial communities from UC McLaughlin Reserve, CA, USA - Plot28 | ecosystem: Environmental > Terrestrial > Soil > Grasslands | place: USA: UC McLaughlin Reserve, Lake County... | reverse complement strand
GTCTGCGAGGCCTGCGCGTACTTGCCGACGTTGGCCAGCGCCTCGCAGGCCACGAAGTAGGTGGCGAGCTCGACCTGGTCGGGGAGCCGCTCCGGGACGTCGAGGTCGAGCGAGACCGGCGTCGGTGAGCGCAGGGCCAGCGACTGCAGCGCCACGTCGAGCCCGTGCTCGAGCACGGCGGGATGGATGCCGCGGGCCAGCTCGCGGAGCTCGTCGAGCGACTCGGCCAGCTCACGCCGCGCCGCGGCGAGCGCCGCGGCGGCCTCCGGGTCGTCGCGCACGCGGTCCTCGGTCATGCGCAGCGCGATGGCGAGCGAGACGAGGCGCTGCTGGGCGCCGTCATGGAGGTCGCGCTCGATCTTGCGGCGCGCGTGGTCGCCGGCCTCGACGAGCCGCGCCCGCGAGCCCGCGAGCTCGGCGACCTGCGAACGCAGCTCGTCCTGGAGGCGCTCGCGCTCGAGCGCGACGTAGGCCGCCGCGCTGACGATCTCGAGCAGGTCGGGGTCGTACACGAGCGCGGCGTCGTGGAGCAGCGCGGCGACGTGCTCGCCATCGTGGTCGATCGGCGTGGAGGCGCGGCCCGAGCCCTCCGGCGGCAGCACGACCGGGACGCCCTGCGCGTCGACGTAGGTCTCGAACCCCCGCAGCCAGAAGACGAGCTCGAGCGACGCGTCGTTCAGCGCCCGCGCCAGCAGCTCGCCCAGCCGCTTGGAGTCCGGCGCCTGCTGGAGCTCGAGCACGAGCCGCGCCATGCCGGCGCGCGCGAGCTGGGCGCGCAGAAGGCCGAACAGGAAGGCGAGCGGGACCGACACGAGCGCGAGGACGGCGATGTCCTGCGTCGGGCGGATGATGTCGCCGAACAGGAGCTGGTAGTAGGACTGGACCACGAGCACCGTGATCGCCAGCGAGCCGGCGAGCGTGGGCAGCAGCAGGCGCCGCAGCGCCGGCGCGGCCCGCCACCAGCGCCTGACGCCGACGACCACGATCACGAGCGCGACCGTGATGTTGAAGCTGCGCTGGACCGTGTCGACGACCTCGGCGAGATCGGGATGCGCGGCAATCAGCAGCACGTTCTCGCGCCCGTCGGGGAGCGGGCGGATGAGCATCCAGGCGACCTGCACGACCACGAGCCCGAAGAAGAGCGCGCCGACGAGCGCCCGGTCGAGGCGGGCGGCGACCCGCCCGCCGGGGAAGGCGAGCACGAGCGTGGCGAACGCGACGAGCCACCAGTTGGCGACGACCTCGGCCGCGGTGAACAGGGCGTCCGACTCCGCTTCGCCGAGCAGCTGCGCGCCCAGGTACAGGAACCCGGTCAGCGCCATCAGCGGCCCGGTCCCGTTCCCGGGCCGCAGCCACCAGGCGACGAGGCCGCAGGCGATGAACGAGCCGCCGACCGCGCGGTTGACGATCGCCACGCGCGTCACGTCGGCGTCGCCGCCGAACAGGAGCGCGAAGCCCCAGACGACGCCGGCCAGGCCGAGCACGCCCAGGACGGGCACGAGCCGCCGCGAGCGGGTCACGCCGGGCTCCGCGCGCCGTCCCGCGAGAGGTACGCAAGCACGGCCAGGATCCGCCGGTGCGCCTCCTCCCCGGTCGGGAGGTCGAGCTTGGCGAAGATCGCCGTCACGTGCTTCTGCACGGCCCGCTCGGTGATGACCAGCCGCTCTCCGATCCCGCGGTTGGAGAGCCCCTCGGCGACGAGGCCGAGCACCTCGCGCTCGCGCGCGGTGAGGGAGCGCATCGGGCCGTCGTCGCGCCGGCCGGCCAGCAGGCCGCTCACCACCTTCGGGTCGAGCGCCGACCCGCCGGCGGCCACGCGGCGCAGCGTCGCCGCGAAGTCCTCGATGTCGGTGACCCGGTCCTTGACCAGGTAGCCCAGCCCCGCGGGCTCCTCGGCGAGCAGCCGCATGGCGATGCCGGCCTCGACGTGCGAGGAGAGGATCACGATGCCGATGCCGGGCTGGAGCGCGCGCGCCTCTTGCGCCGCGCGGATGCCCTCCTCGGTGAACGTCGGCGGCATCCGCACGTCGACGATTGCGACCTCGGGCGCGTGCGCGCGGACCGCCGCGAGCAGCTCCTCCGCGCTCGCCGCCTCGGCGACCACGTCCAATCCCGCACGCCGCAGCAGCGACGCGATGCCCTCCCTCACGAGGAGGCTGTCATCGGCGATGACGACGCGCAGAAAGCCCTCCGCGACCGAGTCTGACCTCGCCGGGACGTGCGGTCAACCGCACGTCCGCGCCGGGACGTACGTGCCCCTGTGAATGCCTGCTGGCTCCGATGAGCGGCGCGGGGCACGGGAGTCTCCGCTTCACCCCATTCGACTCCCAGGAGGGTCACCGATGAGCAAACGACCGGCGGCGGGATCGCCGCCGGTGCAGGGCGCTGGCGCGCCCGCCACCGCAAGGCCGCCATCCTCGGCTGGATCGCGTTCATCCTGATCGCGTTCGCCGCCGGCGGCGCCGTCGCGAGCCGGACGCCGACCGCGGCCGACAAGCTCGACGGCGAGAGCCTTCGCCTCCCTGCAGGAGCGCGCCCACGGCGATCCCCAGGTGACCGGGCCCATCTCGGTCGACGTGAACCCGGACCACACCGTGGCCCAGCTCAACGTCGGCCTCCCGGGCAAGGGCGCCGACGACACGTCGCTCGACGCCGTGGAGCACCTGCGCGAGGATCTGCTGCTGGCCACGCTGGACCGCGTCGAGGGCGTGACGACGAACGTCACGCGCCTCGCGGCCAACACGGCCGACTTCAACTCGCTCATGAGGACGCGCCCGCCGCTCGTGTTCGCGTTCGTGCTGGCCTCGCGTTCGTCGTGATGCTGGTCGCCTTCCGGTCGATCGTCGTGCCGATCAAGGCGATCGTGCTCAACCTGCTGTCGGTGGGCGCGAGCTACGGGATGCTCAAGCTCGTCTTCCAGGACGGCGCGGGCGAGAAGCTGCTCGGCTTCGAGTCCAACGGCGGCATCACGTCGTACCTGCCGCTGTTCCTGTTCGTGATCCTGTTCGGGCTCTCGATGGCGACCGGGACGATGATCGACTCCAAGGAGATGGCCATCGGCCTGGCCTTCGCGGTCCTGCTCGACGCCACGATCATCCGCGGAGTTGCTCCTCCCGGCGTCGATGAAGCTCCTCGGCGAGCGCAACCGGTACCTGCCGCGGTGGCTCCAGTGGCTCCCCGTGGTCGACGTCGAGGGCGGCGGCCGCCCGCACCGCCCGGCACCCGGCCACGGGGTCGTGCCGGAGCGCGCGCCGGCGTAGCCGCCGCGGGTCAGCCCGGAAGTTCCGGCGGCCCCGCCTCGGCGGGGCCGCCGTGGCGATCACCCGGCGACGCGCTGCTTGATGGCGTCGGTCGCATCCCAGTCGTTGACGTGCATGCCGGCCGTCACCCGGCCGTCGGGGCCGGTCCAGAAGGCCTGGAAGCCCGCGACCGACGGCGTGCCGCTCAGCTCGAGCCGGTCGTCGGGGGCGTGGAGCCCGAAGTACTCGACGCCGACGTCGTACTGGTCGGTGAAGAAGTACGGCAGCGCGTCGTACGGGCCGCCGCGGTCGAGCATCGACCGCGCGGCGGCCGGGCCCTGCTCGAGCGCGTTCGCCCAGTGCTCCACACGGATGTGGCGGCCGTAGCGCGGATGCGCCGCGGAGGCGACGTCGCCGGCGGCGAAGACGTCCGGCGCGCTCGTGCGCAGCCGCTCGTCGACCACGATGCCGTTCTGCACCTCCAGGCCGGCCGCCTCCGCCAGCCTCGTGTCCGGCGCGACGCCGACGGCGATCAGCAGCGTGTCGCACTCGACGGCGGAGCCGTCCTCGAGCCGCACGCGCTCGACGCGGCCGCCGCCCTCGACGGCGGTGACGCGGGCGTTCGTGACCACGTCGACGCCGTGCTCGCGGTGCACCTCGGCGAAGAACGCGCCGAGCTCGGCGCCGAGCACGCGCTCGAGCGGCTCGGACGCCTGCTCGAGGATCGTCGCCGCCACGCCGAGCTGGCGGGCCGAGGCCGCGACCTCGCAGCCGATCCACCCGCCGCCGAGCACGGCGAGCGGGCCGCCGCGCTCCAGGGCGCCGCGCAGCCGGTCGGAGTCGGCGAGGCTGCGCAGGACGAGCACGCCGTCGCGCTCCGCGCCGTCGAGCGGGGGGCGGCGCGGCACCGCGCCGGTGGCGAGCAGCAGGCGGTCGTAGGCGAGCTCGTCGCCGCCCGCGAGGCCGACGCGGTGCGCCGCGGGGTCGAGCGCCACCGCCTCGGTCCGGGTGAGCAGCTCGATGCCCTGCTCCTCGTAGGCCGCGAGCGGCGCGACGAGCGCCGCGTCGGCCTCGCTCTCGCCGCGCAGGTAGTCCTTGGACAGCGGCGGGCGCTCGTAGGGGGCGCGCGGCTCCGCCCCGACGACGACGACGCGGCCGTCGAAGCCCTCCTCGCGCAGCGTGAGCGCGGCCTTGCCGCCGGCCATGCCGCCGCCGACGATCACGAAGGTGGGCTGCTCAGCCACGGGCGCTCCCCGTCAGCGTCAGAAACTCCTGGCGCGTGCGCGCGTCGTCGCGGACGGCGCCGTGCAACGCGGAGGTGATCGTCCGCGCGCCCGGCTTCTGGACGCCGCGCAGCGACATGCAGAGGTGCTCGGCCTCGAGCACGACGCCGACGCCCTTCGGGCAGAGCGTGTCGTCGAGCCAGCCGGCGATCTGCGTCGTCAGGCGCTCCTGGACCTGGAGCCGGCGGGAGAACAGCTCGACCACGCGCGCGAGCTTGGAGAGGCCGATGATGCGCTCGCCGGGCAGGTAGCCGACGTGCGCGACGCCCACGAAGGGCAGCAGATGGTGCTCGCAGAGCGAGTGGAACGGGATCCCGGTGGCGACCACGAGCTCGTCGTAACCCCCGTCGTTCGGGAACGTCGTCGGGGTGAACGGCGCCGGCGTCAGCATCTCGGCGTACATGCGCGCCATGCGTCGCGGCGTGTCGCGGAGGCTCTCGCCGGTCAGGTCGACGCCGAGCGCGTCGAGCAGCGTGCGGGCGGCGCTCTCGGCGTCGCCCGGCGGCGGTTGGAGACGGGTCAGGGTTGCGGTCACGTCAGGTTCGCGACGCCCGGCGCCCGGTTCTTACCCCCGGGCGGTCACGGGCACGGGATCGTGGCGCTCAGGCGCGTGCCCTGGTCAGCGGGGCTCTCGACCTCGAGGCGGCCGTCGAGCGCGTCCAGGCGGTCGGCCAGCCCGCGCAGTCCCGTCCCCCGGACGGGGTCCGCGCCGCCGACGCCGTCGTCGGCCACCGTCACCGTGGCCGCGCCGTTCGAACGGCGGATGCTGACCGTGACGTTGGACGCGTGGGCGTACTTGGTGGCGTTCGTGATCGCCTCGGCGACGACGTAGTAGGCCGCGGCCTCGACCGGCGCCGCCAGCCGCTCGTCGGGCAGCTCCTCGACCTCGACGTGCAGCGGCGCGCGGGTCACGAGCGCCTGCACCGCGGGACCGAGGCCACGGTCGGTCAGCACCGCCGGGTGGATGCCGCGCGCCAGCTCACGGAGCTCCTCGAGGCCCTCGGCGAGCTCCTTCTCAGCGACGGCGAGCTGCTCGCGCGCGCCGGCCGGGTCGCGCTCGAGCCGGCCGGACACCAGCCGCAGCTGCAGCGCGAGCGTCACGAGCCGCTGCTGCGCCCCGTCGTGCAGGTTGCGCTCGAGCCGCCGCCGCTCGGCGTCGGCCGCCTCGACCAGGCGCATCCGCGACGCGGCCAGCTTCTCGTAGGCGTCGGCGTTCGCCAGCGCCTGGGCGACCAGCTCGGCGAAGTCGCACAGCCGCTGCTCGAGGCCCGGCGGCAGGCGGTCCTCGCCGGCGCTGGCCGCGGCGAGCGCGCCCCAGAGCCGCCCACCGAGGCGGACCGGCGCCGCGGCCGCCGCGGTGTAGCCGAACCCGCGCAGGCGGTCCGAGAGGCGTCCCGTCGTGTCGTCGTAGCGCTCCACGCGCTGCGCGCGCCCGCTGCGCAGCACCTTGGCGACCACCGTGTCGCCATCGAGGTCGAGCCGCTCGCCGACCGCGAAGCGCGGCGTCCCCTCCTCGCTCCAGCCGCCGACGACCGTCGCCGTGTGCGCGTCGTCGAAGCGCATGATGCTGGCGCTCGGCACGCCGAGGAGCTGCCCGACCTCGCGGGTCACCCGCTCGAACACGTGGCTCGGCTCCGCGTCGCCCGCGACGAGCGTGGCCACCCGCCGCAGCGCGGCCTGCTCGCCGGCGAGCGCGCGCTGCGCGGCCTCGGCGCGGGTCAGCTCCGCGGTCATCGCCGCGAGCACGAGCGAGGTCACCGCCGCGAGGGCGATGAAGAGCTGCGTGGCGAGCAGGCTGTCGGTGATCGACTCGCGCACGAAGGGCCCGTCGTTCTGCGCCGTGTTCCAGACGGTGATCGAGCACACCACGAGCACCGCCGCCGCCGCGCCCCGCGGCCCGAAGCGCAGCGCCGCCCAGAGCAGGACCGGGAACACGATGTAGGGCACGTCGCGCTGCGGCGGCAGCTCGGACAGCACGACGAGCAGGACGGCGATGACCGCGCCTTCGGCGAGCCGCGGGCGGGTGATCGCGCGCGGGAGCCCATGCGCGGTCCACGTGAGGATCACCGGGGCGACGACCAGCACGCCGGCGGCGTCGCCGAGCGTCCAGGTGCGGAACACCGTGCCGAGCTCGCCGGCGCCGATGACGTCCCCGAGGCGCAGGGCGAGCGGCCCGAACGCGGCGCTGACCAGCGCGGTGACCAGCGCGCAGCCGACGAGGGCCAGCACGTCGCCGACGCGCTCGAGCCCGCCGCGCCCGCTCGTGAGCCGCCGCAGCAGCAGCGCGCCGGCGACGACGGCGAGGGTGTTGCCGACGGTCTGCGCGAGCACGGTGAGCAGCGGCGTCGAGAAGTCGCCGAGCAGCAGGTCGCCGATCACGACGCCCGGCCACAGCCTTACACCGAACCGGAAGAGCACCGCCAGGCCGAGGCCGGCCGGGGGCCACAGCGCGGCGACGGCGCCGTCCAGGTAGGCGAGCTCGAGGCCGATCCGGCCCACGACGTAGTACGCGCCCGCAAGCAGCCCGATGTGGATGACGAGGCGTCCGGCCATCGTCCGCGCGAGCGAGTCTAATCGCGCGGCAGTCCCACCGTGAAGCCCGCGCCGCCGCTCAGCCGCCGAGCAGCCGCTCGGGCAGCCCGGCCCAGCGCGGGCGGAAGGTGTAGACGCACGCGGGAGCAGAGCGCGACCCTCACCGTCGTCCACCGAGGACGACGGGCCGGGCGGCGCGGGTTAGGGCCGACCTGTCGACCCCACCACGGCATCGACCACGCCGCGCGCGGCGGCGCGCAGGAGGTCGCGCAGGCCGCCGACCCCCTCCTCCGGGAGCTCGACCTCGACCTCGAGCGTCCCGGCGCCGCGACCGACCACGTGGACCGGGCCGAGGCGCTCGAGCAGGTCGAGCATCTCGCGGTTGTCGCTGAGCAGCAGCGCCCAGAAGCGCTCGACGCCCTCCTCGCGCGCGCGGTCGGCGAGCCGGTGCAGCAGCAGCGTGCCGAGGCCGCGGCCCTGCTGGTCGTCGACGACGGTGACGGCCGCCTCGGCGACGTCCGGGCGATCGGCGAGGCGCACGAAGCGCGCGATCCCGAGTCCGGCGCGCGTGCTCGGTTCGACCGCCACGAGCGCCTCATGGTCGTGGTGGTCGACCTCCGTGAGATAGCGCAGCGTCGCGTCCGTGAGCCGCGGCATGGGCGCGAGGAAGCGCTGGTAGCGCGACTTCGGGCCGAGGCGCTCGAATGCCGCGAGCAGCGCCTGCTTGTCGGCCGGCTCCACCGGCCGCACCTCCACCTCGGTGCCGTCGCGCAGCTGCGCCGTCATCGCTCGATCGGCCAGCCGCGCCGCTCCCACGTCCCGACGCCGCCGTCACCGACGTGGATGACGTCGCCGACGCCGAGGCGCCGCAGCAGCGAGGCGGCGAGCGCGCTGCGCTGCCCGGACGAGCAGATCACGGCGACGGGCCGGTCGCGGTCGACGCCCGCCGGGACGTCGTCGATGTCGTGGTAGGGGACGTGGACGGAGCCGGGGATGCGCCCCTGCTCCCACTCCGCCGCCTCGCGCACGTCGAGCACCTGCACGGCGTCGCCGCGCTCGTGCAGCCCGTCGGGGTCGATGCGCTCGATCGACCGGGTGGGCCGCTTCTCCTCGCGCCAGCTCGTCATGCCGCCGCTCAGGAAGCCGGCGACGCCCGTCACGCCGACGGCGGCGGCGAGCCGGGAGGCACGCGCGGCGTCATCGTCGTCGCGGCCGACGAAGACGACCTCCTGTCCCGGCCGGGCGATCCACGCGAGCTTCGTGCCGAAGCCCGCGCGCACGGCGGGGTTGCAGACCGCGTCGGGGATGTGCGCGTCGTCGAACTGGAGGTCGGTCCGCACGTCGACGATCAGCGCCCCGTCGCGCCGGCGCTCGTCGACCTGGCGCGCGGTCAGCGGCTCGGGCTCGACGCGGTGGCCGGCGAGCGGGCCGCGGTTGTGGTCGACGATGGCGCGGAAGTTCGGCGGCTGGGGCCCGAGGGCGGCGGTCGTCCGGCTCACGAACGCGTCCTCGTCGCGCTCGGCGAGCAGCGCATCGTGCGCGCGCTCGTAGCCGATGGTCGACGACACCTTCATGTCCATGCCGGGACCGCCGCACAGCGAGCCGCCGAGGTGCCCCGGCCAGACCTCGCACTCGGGCGGCAGGGTGAGCAGCTTGCCGTGCAGGGAGCGGAAGATGCCGCGCGCGCCCTCCTGCACGTCGACGGCGAGGTCCGGGCGCGCGATGTCACCCACGAACAGCGTGTCGCCGGAGAGCACGGCCCACGGCTCCGGCCCGCGCGCGGTGTCCACGAGCGCGAACGCCGTGTGCTCCGGCCGGTGGCCCGGCGTATGCAGGGCATGCACGACCACGTTGCCGAGCCGCAGCTCCCAGCCGTCGTCGAACGGCTCGTGGTCGTAGTCGGGCTCGGCGTCGCGGTGGATGTGGATGGTCGCGCCGGTCGCCGCCGCGAGGCGGCCGTGGCCCGACACGTGGTCGGCGTGGTTGTGCGTCTCGAGGACGTGCTCGATCCGCACGCCCATGTAGCGCGCGAGCGCGAGGTACTCGTCGACCTCGAGCTTCGGGTCGACCACCGCGGCGACGCCGGCGTCCTCGTCCCCGACGAGGTACGAGGCGCAGCCGAGGTCGTCGTGGGTGATCTGGCGGAAGATCATGCGCGACGGAGTTCTACAGCGGCGCGGCCGTGTCGTTGATCCGCTTAGAAGATCAACAGCGGCGCGCGCGGGCCGATACGCAGCCCATGGGCGCCAGCCGCCGCAGCCGCCGCATGCTCGCCGCCGTCGCGGTCGCGCTGCTCGGCCTGCCCGTGGCCGTCGAGGCGGGCGCGGCCGGCGGGCCGGGACGTCGTGCTGCCCGCGGTGCTCGCGCGCGTCCGCCTGCGCGCGTTGTGGCCGGTCCCCGAGCGCATGGTCGTCCGGGGCACGGTGCACGTCCCGCACCGCAGCGCCCTGGTCATCGCGTCCTAGGCGTGGTGCTCTGCCTCGGCGGCCTCGGACTCGGCCTTCGTCCGGTGCACGGTCTCGGGCGGGTGCTCGGGTGGCGAGTAGACCGAGTAGAGCTTGAGCTCGCCGTCGCCGGTGTTGACCACGTTGTGCCAGACGCCGGCGGGGACGACGATCGCCCAGTCGTCGCCGACGTCGTGGCGCTCGTCGACCGAGTCCTCGGAGCGGCCGAACTCAGCCCGCCCCTGACCGCTCTCGATGCGCAGGAACTGGTCCATCCCCTCGTGGGCCTCCCAGCCGATGTCCTCCCCGGGCGCGAGCCGCATCACCGTGAGCTGCGAGTGCTCGCCGGTGAAGACCACCGTCCGGAACGTCTCGTTGCCGAGCGTCTCGCGCTCGATGTCGCCCACCCAGCCAAGCATGGCGGTCCTCCTTGATCGTCGTCTCCTCCGACGCCTACCCGCCATCGACTTGCGAAGATCCGCACGCCATGCCGCCGGACGCCCAGTTCACGACCGCATACCGCGTGACGCTGGGCGTCCTGTCGCCGGTCGTGCGTGGCTGGGGGCGGCTCGAGGTCACGGGCCTCGACGAGCTGCCGGCATCCGGGCCGCTGCTCCTCGCCGGCAACCACGACAGCTACTGGGATCCGGTGGCGATCGGCATCGCGGCGCTGCCGGTCCGGCAGATCCACGCCCTCGCGAAGTCGTCGCTGTGGAAGTTCCCCGGGCTCGGCCCGATCCTGACGGGGATGGGGCAGATCCCCGTGAACCGCGGGCAGCGCGACGAGGCGGCGATGGCGCGCGCGATCGAGGAGCTGCGCGCCGGGGCGTGCATCGGCATCTTCCCGGAGGGCACGCGCAGTCTCGGCCGCACGCTGCGCGCCCGCAGCGGCCTGGGCCGCCTCGCCACGGCGGTGCCCGAGGCCGAGATCGTCTGCGTCGCGGTGAGCGGCACCGTCGACTTCCCGAGCTTCCCGAAGCGCCCACGCGCGACGGTCGACTTCTTCCGCCCCGCGGGCGGCGGGCTGCAGGCGGGCGAGGGGGCAGGCGACCTCACGGCCCGCCTGCTGGTGGAGCTGCGCGAGCGCGCGCCGATCGTCGTCACCGGGCGCCGCCGCCAGCGCGCGCTCGAGCGCGAGGCGGCGGGCGCGCGCTAGCGTCCGGCGCATGCGCGCCGCGCTCGTCGTCATGGCGCTCGTCGTCGCGGGCGGGCTGGCCGCGGGCGACGGAAGAGAACGGCGCGGGACCGCGGAGGCGGTCGTAGCGGGCGACGAAGACCAGCCGCGCGGCGGCGCGTGGGCGGTCGTCGCGGGCATCGCCGAGCGGCTCGGCCTCGCGCCGCCGGCCGCGACGCCGCCCGCACTCGACGACGCGCTCGCGCGCGAGCTCCGCGTGCCGGCCTCGCGCGTGGACGCCGCGCTCGACGCCGTCCGCGCCGACGCGCGCGACGCCTTCGCCGTGGCGCTCGCGCGCGCCGCAGGCACGCCGGCCCGGCGCGTGGGCTGGGCGCTCGCGGCCGCGCGGGAGGACCGGCGCGGGCGCTGGGGGTCGGGCTTCCGCGGGCTCGCGCGCGAGATCGGCGCACGCCCCGCCCGCCTGCGCGCCGCCTTCGCGCACGTCGCGCGGGCCTACGCGCCGCACCCCGCGCCGTCGCGCCGGCCGCTGCCCGGAGCGAGCGCGCTCGCCGCCCGGCTCGGCCTCCCCGAGGCCGCCGTCGACGCCGCGCTCGCGCGCCTGGCGCCCGCACAGCGCGCGGGCTGGGACGCGCGCCGGCTGAGCTTCGCCGACGAGCTGGCGCAGCGCCTGCGCGTGGACCCGGGGAGGACGCGCGGCGTCGTCGACGAGCTCCTGGCGCGGGCCGCGGCCTAGGAGGGGTCGGCGAAACACCGACATGCCCGGATCCGGCCGTGGACGCTTCGCCGGATCGCCACGCGGGCCCTCGGAAATCCCTCCAGGATTCCCTTCGGGCACGTGCGGCGCCCGACTCGGTCCACGACCGGCCCGGTCACGTCGCCCGTTTCGCCGAACCCTCCTAGCGCGTGACGCCCTGCTGCGCGAGCGCGGCGTCCACGGCGGCATCCCACGTGCCGGCGACCCGCTCGGCGGCCAGGCGCTCCTCGGGCAGGATCCGCTCCGCGAGCGCGGCCGTCGCCTCGTCGCCCGCCCGCCGCGCCGTGCGCGCGAGCAGCTCGTAGGCGCCGACCTCCAGCGCCTCGAAGGCATAGGCGAAGCCGGCGAGCTTCGCCGGCGTGTCGGGCTGCGCCTGAAGAACGTCCCCAGGTTGAGCGCGCCCAGGCGCATCATGCCCGACTGGAAGCGCGACGGGCCGGAGTCGAGCTCGCCGAGGCGCTCCTCCACCAGCCGCTGGTGCTCGCGCGTCTGCTGGAGGTGCTCGCGGAAGACCGTGGCGAGCGCGTCGAACTCGGCCAGCTTCGGGCCGGTCTCGAGCATCTGCGCGGCCTGCGCCTCGAGCGCGTGCGCGTCGCGCAGGTACTTGACGACGTCGCCGGAGAGGTCCTCGGCGCCCTTCTCGCGCAGCGAGGCCGCCACCGCCTCGTCCCAGCGCTCCGCGAGCCGGTCGGCCATCGCGCGCTCCTGCCCGGCGATGGACTCGGCCATGGCACGCACGGGCTCGTCGCCCGCCCGCTCGGCGATCCGCCGCAGCAGCTCGTATGCCGCGAGCTCCATGTGCTCGTAGGAGTGGGCGTGCATCGCGAGCTTGCCCGGCGTGTCCGGGTTGAGCCGCGCGAACAGGATCATGCCCCAGCCGCCGGCACGGCCGGCGGCGTCCTTGACCTTCGACGGCTCGGCGTCCCGGCGCTCGAGCTGCCCGCGCACGAGCCGCTCGTGCTCCTCGGTCTCGGTCAGGTGCTGCGCGTAGATGCGGCTGAGATCGGGGTGGCCGGCGATCTTCGGCGCCTGGCGCATCTGGGCGAGCGCCTGCTGCTCGATCGAGTGGACGTCGGTGAGGTACTTGGTGAGCTGTTCGCTGAGGTTCTCGGCAGGCATGTCCCGGGTCTACCCGGCTCGCAGCGGGAGCCTCACCCGGAACACGGTCCGTCCCGGCGCCGACTCCACGGACAGCGAGCCGTCGTGGCGATCGTGGACGATGCGCCGCGCGGTGTCGAGCCCCAGGCCGGTCCCCTCGCCGACGCCCTTGGTCGTGAAGAACGGCTCGAACACCCGCTCGGCCGTCTCGGGCGGGATGCCGGGGCCGTCGTCGGCGATCTCGATCACGGCGCAGTCGCCGTCGAGGCGCGTGCGCAGCGTGATCGAGCCGCTCTGGCCGAGCGCGTCGATGGCGTTGTCGAGCAGGTTCGTCCACACCTGGTTGAGCTCCGGGCCCCGGACCATGGCCTTCGGGAGCGAGCGGTCGTAGTCGCGGACCACCTCGATCGCGGTGTGCTTGAGCTTGTGGCCCAGGACGACGAGCGTCGTCTCCAGCCCCTCGTGGAGGTCGACCTCGACGAGGTCGCCGCGGTCCATGTACGCGTAGGTCTTGACCGCCCCGACGAGGCGGCTCATGCGCTCGGTCGACTCGCACAGCTCCGACGCCAGCGAACGCGCGGTCAGCGAGGCGGCGACCCAGGAGAGCGCGTCGCCGGTGGCCGGGCCGGCGAGCCGTGCGACCTCGTCCAGCCACGCGCGGTCGACGCCGGCCGCCGCCAGGGGCTCGGACAGCCGCCAGGCCTCCTCGACGCCGAGCGCCTCGAGCTGCTCGAGCAGCTCGTCCTCGGCGTCGGCGGCGTCGAGGCCGTCGAGCGGCCCGCGCTCCTGCGCGCGCCGCACCGCCTCGCGCTGGAGGCCCACCAGGCTCTCGGCCTCGGCGCGCTCGACGCCGGACTCGACGAAACGGCCGATGACCGAGCCGAGGACGTCGAGCGCGTCGGCCATGTCCGAGGCGGCGCGGCGCGCCGCGGCCGCCGGGTTGTTGAGCTCATGCGCGAGGCCGGCGGCCATCGTGCCGAGCGCGGCGAGGCGCTCGCGGCTCTCCTGGCGCCCGGTGATGCGCCGCATCACCGGCGCGAACAGGTGCATGATCCGGCGGTGGATCGCCCGGTTGGCGATCACGAGGTCCTCGAAGTCGCCCGGCGCGATGATCGCCAGCCGGCAGTCGGTCTCGGCCACCATGCGCACGCTGTAGGGCAGCCCGGCCAGCGTCGGCACGGCTCCGATCCACGTCGGCGCGACGTGCAGTCCGACCGGCTCCTCCACGCCGCCGTCGGCCTGGAGCGCGCGGATGCTGCCCTCGAGGAGCAGGAGGAACCCCACCCCCTCGGCGCTCTGGTCGACGACGAGCTCTCCCGCCCGCACGCTGCGCAGCCGCGCCGCCCGCGCCCACGGCGCGAGCTCATCGTCGGAGAGCTCGGCGAACAGGTCGATCGCCCGCAGGTCCGCTGCGTCGAGCGTGGCGGTGCTCATGCCTGCGCCAGGTACTCGTGGATCAGCGACACCGCCATCGAGCCCTCCCCCACCGCGCTCGCCACGCGCTTGATCGAGCGCGCGCGGACGTCGCCGGCGACGAACACGCCCGGGACGCTGGTCTCGAGCACGAACGGGTCGCGCTTGAGCGGCCAGCCATCGACGCGGGCCTCCGGCCCGGCGACGATGAAGCCGCGCTCGTCGCGTGCCACCGTGCCTGCCAGCCAGCCGGTGCGAGGCGCCGCGCCGATGAACACGAAGCAGGCGTCGGCCTCCTCCAGCGCCTCCGTGCCGTCCGCGTCGCGGACGCGCAGGCGCCGCAGCCGCCCGTCCTCGCCCTCGGCGGCGACGGCCTGCGCGCCCGTGCGCACCTCGACGTTCTCGAGGTCCGCGATCTGCTCGATCAGGTAGTGCGACATCGACTGCCCGAGGTCGGCCGCGCGCACCAGCATCGTCACCTGGCGGGCGTAGCCGCCGAAGTACACCGCCGCCTGGCCGGCCGAGTTGGCGCCGCCGATCACGACGACGCGCTGGTCGGCGCAGGAGCGCGCCTCGGTCATCGCCGCGCCGTAGTAGATGCCGGCGCCGGTCAGCTCGGCGAACCCCGGCGCCGCGAGCTGGCTGTAGGAGACGCCGGAGGCGATGAGGACGCAGTTGGCGCTCAGGCTTCCGCCGTCGCTGAGCTCGACGATGCGCCCCGCGCCCTCCACGCGCAGCGCCGTCGCGTCCTGGACGGTCAGGAGCTCGGCGCCCAGGCGGCGCGCCTGGTCGGTGGCGCGGCGCGCGAGGTCGGAGCCCGAGAGGCCCCGCGGGAAGCCGAGGTAGTTCTCGATCAGGCTCGACTGGCCGGCCTGCCCGCCCGGCGCCTCGCGCTCGACCATGACCGTCCGCAGGCCCTCCGACGCGCCGTACACGGCGGCGGCGAGGCCGGCCGGCCCTCCGCCGACGATGACGAGGTCGTAGTGGTCCTGCGCGGGGCGCCCGGCTACGCCCAGCCGCTCGGCCAGCTCGAGGATGGTCGGGCGCTCGAGGATCGTGCCGTCCTCGAGCAGGGCCACCGGCAGCCGCTCGGCGTCCACGCCGGCGACCTGCAGCAGCTCGCGCGCCTCGCCGTCGCGCTCGACGTCGAGCCAGCGCGCCGGGACGCGGTTGCGGGCCAGGAAGTCGCGCAGCTCGTGCGAGTCCTTGGAGAAGCGGTGGCCGACGACGCGCACGCCGCCGGCCTCGAGCGCGGCGCCGGCCTCCCACGTCGTCAGCAGGTCCTCCACGACCGGGTAGAGCTGCTCCTCCGGCGGGTCCCACGGCTTGAGCAGGTAGTAGTCGAGCGCGACGTCGTTGATCGCGCTGATCGCGGCCTCGGTGTCGGCGTAGGCGGTGAGCAGCACGCGCTTGGCCTCGGGCGCGATGCGGCGCGCCGCGACGAGGTAGTCGGTCCCGGACATGCCGGGCATGCGCTGGTCGGCGATCAGCATCGCCACCGGCAGGGCGCGGGCGCGCGCGTCCTTGAGCAGCTGCAGCGCCTCGTCGCCGGAGTTGGCGCGCAGGACCTGGTAGCGCTCGCCGAAGCCGCGGCGCAGGTCGCGCGCGACGGCGGCGAGGACGGGCGGCTCGTCGTCGACCGCGAGGATCACCGGCCGGCGGCGCCGCTCCTCGCCGCGTGCCTCCGCCGGCGTCTGCTCCGCGATGCTGGCGTCCACTGCCGCTGACGGTACCGTGTGAGCGTGGCCGTCTCGTCCGCGCGTACCCGTCCCGCAGGCCGCCGCCGCGGCCAGGAGCTGCTGCGCGCCGTCGCCGAGGGCACGGCCGGCGTCGTCGGCGAGGAGTTCCTGCGCTGCCTGGTCCGGCACGTCGCCGAGGCGCTCGGCGCGAAGATGGTCATGGTCGCCGAGGCCACCGACACGACCGGCTCGCGCGTGCGCGTGCTCGAGTGCTGGCTCGATGGCCGCCACTACGACGAGCCGTTCGAGTACGACACGGCGGGCACGCCGTGCGCGCTCGCGCCCGGCGAGGCCGTGGTGGCGTTCCCGGACCAGCTGATCTCGCGCTTCCCGGACGACCGCGACCTCGTCGCGCACGGTCTGGAGAGCTACCTGGCCGTGTGCCTGCGCGCGTCCGACGGCACGCACCTCGGCCACCTCGCCGTGCTCGACGCCGACCGCATGGACGCCGGTGACGAGGACGTCGCCGCGCTGCGGATCTTCGCCGCCCGCGCGGCGGCCGAGCTCGAGCGACGCAACCAGGCCGCGGCGCTCGCCGCCTCGCGCGCCCGCGTCGT
>Ga0126307_10001346_pt1 | contig 16198 bp, 17 predicted proteins | sample Plot28_FD_89955 | JGI IMG/M metagenome (GOLD analysis project Ga0126307, IMG submission 89955) | Serpentine soil microbial communities from UC McLaughlin Reserve, CA, USA - Plot28 | ecosystem: Environmental > Terrestrial > Soil > Grasslands | place: USA: UC McLaughlin Reserve, Lake County... | reverse complement strand
GCGGTGGTTGTCGCAACCGACCGCTACAAGGCCCAGGACGCCCTGGAGTTCATCGAGGTCGACTACGAGCCGCTGGACGTGGTGGTAGACATGGAGTCGGCCCTTGAGGAGAACTCGCCGCTGGTACACGAGGACATCGGGACCAATGTGTGCTACAGCCTGGGGCTGGAGAACGGGGATGTAGATGACGCCTTCAACAGGGCGGACGTTACGGTCAAGGAGCGCTACATCCAGCCGCGGCTCATCCCCAACGCCATCGAGCCGCGGGCGGTCGTCGCCAACAGGGATCCCGAGCACGGCGAGTACGTGCTGTACTCGGCGACCCAGGTGCCACACATAGCCAAGTTCGTTCTCTCTCTTTCCGTCGGAATACCGGAGCAGCAGCTTAGGGTCGTCGCCCCAGACGTGGGCGGGGGTTTCGGCTCCAAGCTGAACGTGTACGCTGAGGAGGCCATAGCCCTGGCCCTGACCAGGAGGCTCGGCGTGCCCGTCAAGTGGAACGAGGATCGGTCGGAGAACTACCAGGCGACCATACACGGGCGGGGCCAGATCCAGGACATCGAGCTGGCCGCCACGAACGAGGGCAAGATCCTCGGCATGAGGGTGAAGCTCTTGGCCGACATGGGCGGCTACTTGCAACTTCTCACCCCCGGCATCCCGGTCCTGGGGGCCTTTATGTACCCCGGGGTCTACACCTTCGACGCATACTCCTGCGAGATCACCGGCGTCTTCACCAACCTAACCCCGACCGACGCCTACCGTGGCGCGGGACGTCCTGAAGCTACCTACGCCATAGAGCGCATCATGGACGCCTTAGCTCGCGAGCTGAACATGGACCCGACCGAGGTGCGGCGCAAGAACTTCTACGAGCCGTTCGACGAGCCGACCGACACTCCGGCCGGCATCCAGTACGACTCGATGAACATGCAGGCAGCGCTGGACCGGGTTCTGGAACTGGGGGACTACGAGGGCTTGCGCGAAGAACAGCGGCGCCGGCGCGAAAACAACGAGCCTGTCCAGCTCGGCATCGGGTTCTCCACCTACACGGAGATCTGCGGCATAGCACCTTCGCAAGTTAATGCTGAACTCGGTCTCGGGGGCGGCGGCTGGGAGTATGCCAACGTGCGGTTCCTCCCTTCGGGCAAGGTGGAAGTCGGAACCGGTACCTCTCCCCACGGCCAGGGTCACGAGACTTCGTGGTCACAGATAGCTGCCGACGCTTTGGGCATCACCCCGGACGACATCGAAGTCCTGCATGGGGACACGGCCGTCGTTCCTCTAGGCCGTGACACTTACGGCTCCAGGAGCCTCGCTGTGGGCGGCATAGCCGTACACCTAGCGTGCGAGAAGGTCATCGATAAGGCAAAGAAGATAGCGGCGCACATGCTCGAGGCTGCCGAGGACGACATCGAGTTCGAAGGCGGACAGTTCTCCGTGGTGGGCTCGCCGGACCAAAACGTAACGATCCAGGACGTGTCCCAGGCGGCTTACCTGGCCGGTGACCTGCCGGAGGACATGGAGCCGGGCCTGAACGAGAACTTTACCTACGACCCGCCCAACTTCACCTTCCCGTTCGGGGCACACGTCTGCGTGGTCGAGGTCGATACCGAGACCGGCAAGATAGAGTTACGAGCCTACTACGGGGTGGACGACTGCGGGCCGGTCATAAACCCGGTCATCGTAGACGGCCAGCTACACGGTGGCCTCGCCCAGGGCATCGCCCAAGCCCTCTACGAGGAGGCCATCTACGATGAGGATGGAACCTTGGCTACCGCATCCATGGTCGACTACATGATCCCCGGCGCTCCGGAACTACCTAACTACACCCTCGAGCGGACCGTCACTCCTTCCCCGAGCAACCCCTTAGGGGTCAAGGGCGTGGGCGAAGCTGGGACCATAGGCTCCCCCCCGGCGGTCATCAACGCCGTCGTCGATGCGCTTGAGCCTTTCGGGGTGAAGCACATAGACATGCCCGCCTCACCGATGAAGGTGTGGAAGGCGATCCAGAACGCTCAGGGCCGGCAAGCCGAGGCGAAGGAGTACGACGCCTCGCTACAGGATCGTGCGGCCGACGTGAGGCAAGAAGGAGGTGACGAGTAGTGATCCCGCTAGCTTTCGACTACGAGGTCGCCGAGTCGGTCGACCACGCCATAGAGCTCTTGGGCCAGCACGGGGAGGACGCCAAGCTCTTGGCCGGCGGGCAGTCCCTCATACCGCTTATGCGGCTTAGACTGGCGGTGCCTGCAGTCTTGATCGACCTGGGGCGCCTGGACGACCTGCGCTACGTCCGGGACGACGGCGACCACCTCGCCATTGGCGCCTTGACTCGGCACCGCGACCTGCACTACAACGAGCTGGTCAACGAGCATTGCGGCATCCTCGGCTACACTGCAGGCCTTCTGGGGGACCCATCGGTCCAGCACCGGGGGACCATCGGCGGAAGTTTGGCCCACGGCGATCCCTCAGGGGATATGCCGAGCATGATGTGCGCCCTCGAAGGGGACCTAGTGATCCAGGGTCCCGACGGCGAGCGAACCGTTCCGGCCCTAGAGTTCTTCAAGGACTACCTCTTCACGGACCTCGAGCCTCAAGAGGTGGTGACGGAGATCCGTGTGCCCAGGCTCGGCTCGAACGTGGGCTGGTCGTACAAGAAATTTAGCCGCCGGTCGGAGGACTGGTCCATAGTAGGCGTGGCGGCGGTGGTCGAGAAGTCCGACGGCAACATCGGCTCAGCTCGCATAGGGTTGACCGCCATGGGCTCGACCCCCATTAGGGCCTCCTCCGTCGAGCAGGCACTCTCCGGAGCAAGTCCCGAACAAATCGCGGAGGCGGCCAATGCGGTCGACGAGGGCACGAGCCCCGCCTCCGACAACGCGGCCTCGGCCGACTTCCGACGGCACCTGGCCCGGGTATGGACCCGACGGGCTGTCGAGGAGGCCTTGGGCCATTGAGCAAAGCCGCTACCGGACGCCGGGGGGCGCTGCCCCCCGGCGTTTCGCGTTCTCTAGAACTTCAAGAGAGGCTTCGGGAGGCCGGGTACCTGGCGGATGAGGGTCTGTCTACGGCGATCTTTCTGGCCATGAAGCTTGGCCGTCCGCTCTTCCTCGAAGGCGAAGCCGGAGTTGGCAAGACCGAGGTAGGCAAGGTAGTTAGTAGGCTCCTCGATACCCCCCTCATCCGGCTTCAGTGCTACGAGGGCATAGACGTCAACCAGGCCGTCTACGAGTGGGACTACGCCCGCCAGCTTTTGCACATCCGTACGGCTGAGGCTCTAGGGACGACGGAGGACCGGGAGCGCTTCGAGGATGAGCTTTACACCCGGCAGTTTTTAGTCAGCCGGCCACTCTTACAGGCGCTCGAGCATCGGGGCGAGAGCCCGCCGGTTCTGCTCATAGACGAGGTCGACCGAGCAGACGACGAGTTTGAGGCATTTCTATTAGAGATCCTTTCGGATTTCGCGATCACCATCCCTGAGGTTGGGACTATAACGGCCGAACGTCCACCGGTGGCCGTCCTGACCTCGAACCGGACTCGCGAGGTCCACGACGCGCTGAAGCGCCGCTGTTTGTACTTCTACATAGACCACCCCAGCCTGGAGCGAGAGGTGGAGATCGTACGCTTGAGGGTCCCCGGAGCAGAGGAGAACCTGGCCCGGCAGGTGGCGGTAGCTGTGCAGGGCTTGCGGAATATGAACCTCTACAAACCACCCGGCGTGGCCGAGACTCTGGACTGGACCGAGGCGCTGGTGGCCCTAGGGGCGAAGGAGCTAGACGAGGCCCTGATCGAGGCTACTTTGGGCTCGGTCGTGAAGTACCGCGAGGACCAACAGCGGGCTTTAGGCGGAGTCTTCAACTTGCTTACGGGAGGGGCCGGTGGCGCCTGAAGCCCTCCCGATGCTAGACGCGGCGGTGGCCTTCAGCCGTCTGTTGCGGCGGGCCGGGATCGCGGCGGGGACCGACCGGGTAGTAGAGTTCACTCGGGCACTTGAGGAGCTTGACCCTAGCCGACGCGAGGACGTCTACTGGGCCGGGCGGGTGACGCTCTGCTCTCGCCGGGAGGATCTGGAGCTCTACGATTGGGCGTTCCAGGTCTTCTGGGAAGGGGCGAAGAAACCTCCATCCTTTCGGCCACCGCGTTTCCGTCTCTCAGTCTCCCTGACCAACGACTCCGTGCGACCGCCAAAAAAGTCCGTCAAGAAAGACGAGAAAGGAAAAGAGGCAGTCCGGCTCCGTTACAGCCCCGTAGACGTGCTGAGAAAGAAGGACTTCGCCCTCTACACAGCCGAGGAGTTCGCCGAACTGCACAAGCTGCTGGCAGACTTGAGCCTCTCCGGAGCGCTCCGGAAGAGCCGGCGCCTCGAGCCTGCCTCCCGGGGGCGCCACGATCCCCGCAGAACTCTGCGCAGTGCTCTACGCACCGGCGGAGAGCCCATGCGCCACCGCTTCCGGCGTACCAGGAGCCAACCCCGGCGGGTGGTGCTCCTGTGCGACATCTCCGGCTCGATGTCCCCCTACAGCCGGGCTCTTCTAAGGTTCATGCACGCAGGTGTGATCTCCGGCTCACGTCTCGAAGCCTTCGTTCTCGGCACCCGCCTCACCCGCATAACCCGGGAGCTCGCCACCCGCGACCCCGACCGGGCCCTCAGAGAAGCGGCCGAAGCGGTCCGGGACTGGTCCGGGGGGACCCGGCTCGGGGACACCATAAAAGAGTTCGTGGACCGCTGGGGACAACGTGGCATGGCCCGCGGCTCGGTGGTGGTGATACTCTCCGACGGCTGGGACCGGGGGGATGTAGACGTGCTCGCCGAGCAGATGTTGCGCCTGAGCCGCCTGGCCTACAAGGTCATCTGGGTCAATCCCCTAAAGGCTGCTCCTGGCTACCAGCCGCTCGCAAGAGGTATGGCTGCGGCGCTACCTTACGTAGACGACTTTCTCTCCGGCCACAACTTCGAGTCTTTAGATGAGCTCGCCCGCGCCATCGCCGAAGCTGCCGGGCGGGATCGATGGAATATATGAAGGATTAAGATATAAAAGGAGGCGCGGATGAACCCAGTCGTAGACAAGGTCGCGCAGTGGTGCGAGGAGGATAAGAAGGTAGCGCTCGCCACGGTCGTAAAGGTTGAGCGGTCCGGGCCGTTGGGAGCGGGCACTTCGATGGCCGTCTCCGAGGACGGGCAGGTCGTGGGGTCTGTGAGCGGCGGGTGCGTGGAGCCAGCGGTCTTTGAAGAGGCTTTAGACGCTATAGGGAGCGGCAGGCCAAGGCTCCTGAGCTACGGGATCTCCGACGACGAGGCGTTCGGGGTGGGCCTGACCTGCGGCGGGATCATCCACATCTTCGTCGAGCGGGTGGACTGGTGATGGGAGACATCCTCGCCCACTGGCACGAGGCCCTCGCTACCCAGTCGCCGGTTGCGGTGGCGACGCTCGTCGAGGGCCCGAACGTTGGTGGCAAACTTCTCGTTGCTCCCGAAGAACACGTCGGCACCGTCGGGAACGAGGACCTCGACCGGGCGGTCGTGGAAGCGGCTCGGGGCATGCTCGAGAGCGGGCGGACCGGGATGATCCACTTCGGACCGCGCGGGCAGAGGCGGATGGAGGAAGTGACGGTCTTTATCCAATCCTTCGCCCCGCCGCCCCGGATGTACGTCTTTGGGGCCATAGATTTTGCGAGCGCGGTGGCGAGGATCGGGAAACACATGGGCTACCAGGTAACCGTCTGCGACGCACGGGCCGTCTTCGCCACCCGCGACCGGTTCCCGACCGCCGACGAGGTCGTCGTCGCCTGGCCGGACGAGTTCTTGAAGACTGCGGAGGTGGACAAGCGGACGGTCATCTGCGTCCTGACGCACGACCCCAAGTTCGACGTGCCGGTCCTCGTGGAAGCGCTAAAGACGCCGGCGGGGTACATCGGGGCGATGGGTAGCCGCCGGACGCACAACAACCGGACGGCGCGTTTGAAAGAGGAGGGAATCACCGACGAAGAGCTTTCGCGCATCTCCAGCCCCATAGGGTTGGATATCGGGGCGCGCACGCCGGAGGAGACAGCCGTCGCGATAGCCGCCGAGATCATAGCCTTAAGAACCGAGCACTCGGGCGGGCGGCTCTCGCAGCGGTCGGGGCCCATCCACGCGTCGGAGCACGACACGCCTCCTTCGCCGGACCCGACGGACGCGGCCGTTGGGCGGGAACGCTCACGGTGAGCAGCTGAGCGGGGTCTCGGCCGTTATGCTCGCCGCCGGAGCGGGGAGCAGGTTCGGGGGCGGGAAGCTCCTGGCGCCTTTGGGAAGACGGACCCTGATCGAGGCTACGCTCCTCGGGCTGCGCGGGGCACCGGTGGATGAGATAATCGTCGTGGTTGGAGCCGAAGGGGAAAGGTTGCGCAAAGTGGGCACTTCGTACGGGGCACGCGTCGTCGAAAACCCGGACTGGGCGGTGGGGATGTCTGCTTCGGTGCGGACCGGCCTGTACGCCTGCGCGCCGTCGACGCGGGCTGCGGTCGTAACGCTTGCGGACCAACCGCTCGTTGGTGCAGAGGCAGTAGGAAGGCTCGTCGAGTCTTTCGAGAAGGGAGCGAAGGTGGCGGTGGCGACCTACGGCGGCGAGCAGCGCAACCCGGTGCTCTTCGCCCGGGAGGTCTGGCCGCTCTTAGAGAGCGAGCTCTCAGCGGACCAGGGGGCGAGGGTGTTCTTGAGACGTCACCTGGAGCTGGTCTCGGAGGTACCTTGCGATGACGTAGCGGACCCGGCCGACGTGGATACTGTTGGGGACTTGCGGCGCCTGGAAGAGAAACTTTCAGCTCCTACGGGCGACTCCGCAATCGGTCAAAGGAGGAACCGATGAAGCTGGAGAACGAGTTTACGGTTAACACTCCGGTAGACGAAGCGTGGAAAGCGATGCTGGACCTCGAGAAGGTGACGCCGTGTCTGCCAGGGGCGCAGCTCACGGAGCAGGTCGGCGACGAGTACCGGGGGGAGATGACGGTAAAGATGGGACCCGTCACGGCCAAGTACAACGGGACGGTGAGCATAGAAGAGGCTGACGAGTCGGCGCACCGGGCCGTGGTCAGGGCCGAAGGCAAAGATGCTCGGGGCCAGGGGACGGCTTCGGCTACCATCACCTCCACTTTGCAAGAGGAGGGGAGCGACACCACCCGGGTACGCGTCGAGACCGACATGCAGATCACGGGCAGGGTAGCCCAGTTTGGCCGGGGCCTCCACCAGGACGTGGCGGAGAAGATCATGGGCCGTTTCGCTGACTGTCTGGAGAAGGAACTCTTCTAGAGAGGGGACGCAAAGGCATGAAGCTGGAGAACGAGTTCACGGTCAACGTACCGGTAGAGGATGCCTGGAACGTGCTACTCGACCTCGAAAGAGTGACCCCTTGCCTGCCGGGTGCAGCCCTGACGGAGCAATCCGACGATGACGAGTACAAGGGAGAGATGAAGGTCCGGCTCGGGCCCGTCACGCAAGAGTACAACGGGACGGTCAGGATCGAAGAGGCCGACGAGTCGGAACACCGGGCGGTGCTCAAGGCCGACGGCAAGGACGCCCGAGGGCAGGGGGCTGCCACAGCGACCATCACCTCGACCCTGCACGACGAGGGGGACGGTAGCACCAAGGTGCGCGTCGAGACCGACATGCAGATCACCGGTCGTGCGGCCCAGTTTGGTCGGGGCGTTCAGCAGGACGTGGCGGAGCGGCTCTTGAGCCGGTTCGCTGAGTGCCTGGAGAACGAGATCGTGGGCGGAGGAGCCAAGGAAGAGGCCGAAGCGGCCGCCACGGCCGAGGCCGGACCGTCAGAGAACGGCGCAGCCGCGGAAGGTGCGTCCGAGGAAGGGGAACAGCCCCGGCGCAGGATCATCCAACAGGATCGGGAGGTCGAGCCCCTGGATCTCGGCGAGGCGAGCCGGGAAGCCGTGCTCAAGCGCATCAAGCAGGCGGCGCCCGTGGCAGCGGGTGTCGTGGCTTTGGTCGTCGTGATCTGGCTGGTCCGACGCAGGTAACAGCGGCGGAAGCTACGGAGAGGACGCGGGCGTCGTTGCGCGAGAGTGTCTCTAGTTCTTCTCGGCGATCCCGTGCCGAGTTCCGGAGCTCTGGTTCGGGGGCGCGCCTTCGTCGAGACCCTCCCGTCCTGGGAGGCGCCGTCCGGTATGCTGGTGCCCCGGATGTCGTCGCCGAGATCCCCCTTCGGGTTCTTCTGGGTGGGCAGAGCCTCGACGAAGGGCAGCATCTGCACCTTGAACACCTTGTAGATCCGGCGCAGCTCCGTGATAGGCTCGGGATGTTCGTCTATGCGGAGGTCAACGTAGGGGTAGGGCTGGTCCTTTACCGTGCGTATCGCGACGCTCTGCTTTCCCCGCCGGTCTCCTGCCCGGCCTCTTAAGCACGCACTAGGCGTTCTGGGAGGGTCTCCCCCGCGGACGCTTCGAAGGTCGCCGCCATCGCCTTGAGAACCTCCTCGCCCGCGACCAGGTTCCCCGTCACCGCGTAGCTGTCGCCCGTGATGTGCCCTCGTCCCTAGCCCTCCAGTACCAAGGTGTCTTTGAAGCCCCCTCCGGCCGAAGAGTTGACGATGCGGGTCCCGGGGTTCGCGACCCTCGTCAAGCCCCCGGGCATTACGTAGCCCGCCGCCGGGAGCACGAACGCCCGCAGGTCCACGTACGCCTCGGCAGGCCCGCCGCCGTCGGTCACGTTGACCAGGTGGGTGGAGAAGTCCACGGTTTCCTGGACCACGAAGGCGGCAGGGTTCACCTTTATGCTCCGTCGGGCGTTCTCCAGGGTCTCCTGGTCTGCCTCGGGGCCTATCACGAGGCCTTGCCCCCCGTAGCCCTCCCGGGGCTTGAGGACCAGCTCGTCGAGCCGGTCGAGCACCTCTTCTCTGTCTTCGGGTTCCGAGGGAGAGAGCGTGGGGACGTTCTCGAGGATCGGCTCTTCTTCGAGGTAGCGCTTTATCATGATAGGCACATAGGGGAAGACGGCCTTGTCGTCGGCGACGCCCACGCCGACAGCGTTAACGAAGTTGACCCTGCCTGCGAGGTAGACCTCTTCGAGCTCGGGGAGGTCGGTCTCCACGTAGTCCTCGTCGAAGCGGCGGTAGATCACGTCTATCCTCCGCCCGTCGGAGCTGTCCCGGACCTCGCCGCCCTCCACGTAACAGTCGGAGAGCGTCAGGAGCTGGAGGCCGCACGCCTCCGCCGCGCGGCTGTGCTCGAAGTACGCCGGGTCGTCCTCGCCGCGGGTCATGACCACGATGCGGGGCTCCTCGACGCCGGAGGGCGTGGCGACTTCGAGGGTCTGGCGGAGCACGGAGTAGTATTCGAAGATCCCACATACCTGGTAGGGATCGTACAAGTCACTCAATGCCTCCAACCCGGCCCGCCGGATGGCCTCCGCGTAGGCGACGCCGCTCGGTACCCGCACGTTGTCCTCGAGGACCACATAATCGCCGGATTCGAGGTGTACAACGTCTGGGCCGTAGATGCGGATGGGGAACGGGAGGGCGCAATCGGGCAGCGTATGGGGCCGGTAGAAGACGTTGCTCTCTACTATCTTCCGCGGGACCACGTCCTGCTCGCCGTTGTAGAGTTCAACTAGCCAGGCGTTGATGGCCCGTCCTCTTTGTAGGAGCCCGGCCGAGAGTGTCTCCCAGTGGTCTTTGGGGATGATCCTGGGCATCCAGTCCGCCGGCAGGATGCGCTCCTTGCCCGCGGGGTCGTCGGGCAGGGGGAAGGTTGCGCCGAGCTCGCACAGCTTCTCGTCGGCCTGCGCACTTCTTTCGGCGAACTCCTCCGCCCCGATACGGTCCCGAGCGTCCAACAAGGGCCGGTAGAACTCGCGGCTGGCGCCCCCCTGCTCGAAGACCTCGTTGAAATGCTCCGGCTTAATCTTTATTGACTCCCGTTTTTGCCACTTCTGTTGCGGATTCGCGTCGTTCGCGGAACGCTGCTACCTGTTTCTCTAACTTATCGCAGGCCTGGCGCACGAGCTCCAAGCCCCTCTCTTCCGAGATCCACGAGACCGGGGAGGTGAAATCCCGCAGTATTTCGGCCTCCATGGTCTTGTAATGGCCAGCGGTTTTCAGGGCCTCGAAGCCGGTCTCCCCGCTGGCTCTCGAAAACTGAAACACAGAGTCCAGGTAGGAGACGATCTCCTTGCTCTCGATCCCTTCGGTCACGGCGGCGCGGAAGAGGTCTCCATTCAGGTAGCCGAAGTCTGGCACGAAGAGCGTGTCCCCGGCGGCCTCGAAGACAAGGAGGTCCTCTTGGGGGAGGACCGTGAGTTGCTCCTGGCGGATCCGGTCGGCGGCGGCACATACGAGCGCGCCGATAGCCAGTATGGTCTCGGGGTAGTTGCTGTCTATGCCTCTGAGCTCCACCGTGCCTATAGGGTTGAGGCGCACGGGGTTCCAGGACGACTTGAGAAGGCCGCCCCCCGCCTCGAAGAAGAGCCGGCGTTCCACCCCGGCCCGGTCCATCGCCCCGAGCCAGGCGTGGTAGCGGGCGAACTGCTGCTCGACCAGCTCCTCGACGCTAAAGGCGTAGGGCCGTAGCCCCCCGACCTGTTCGAGCTGGGCGTAGAGGCCGTGGGGGGCGAGGTCGGGGTCGCCCCGGTAAAAGACCGTGCGCGCCGCGATCCCATAGACTATCCCTTCGTAGAAGGGACACGAGCGGGTGAGCGCTATGATCGCCGCGTCGAAGGCCGTCGCCAGGTTGTAGAGGTTCAGCAGCTCCTCCCGCGCGGCTTTCTGAGCATCGTAGGACACCGCGACCCGGGGATCCACCGTCCCCTCCGGGAGCTCGAGGTGCAGGTGCGTCCCGGTGCAGCGGCCGGCGTGGGCGAACCTCTCCCGCCCGACGGTCCGGGCCTGGATCTGGTAGTGGATCTCGTCCCGGATCTCGGGCTCCACGCCGAGAGGGTAGGTCGCCAGTGGGTAGAGCCTCAAGCCCAGCTCTCGTCCTGCGTCCAGGGCCAATTCGAGGCTCTTCAGGTACTCGCGCGACAGCTCCTCAAGCGAGTGAGCTGGGGGCGTCTTTATCTCTACCATGCTATTGGCGCACTCTGGGGCGAGGCTCCCGGGGTCCCGCCCCAACGCGCGCGCGACCTCCTGACACCGTGCCAGGAACTCGTCTGCCCGGTTCGAGAGGGCGCCGGAATCCTCGACCAGGAAGAACTCCTGCTCCAGTCCCACGCAACGGTCCTCAAGGCTCGTGAATGACATCAGGCTCCAACCTCAACAGTCGCCGACTGAATCTAACCTTTCGATAAGGGTATTGTAATTGGACCGGTGGAAAAGGTCGGGATGCCGCGATTGGACCGGTGGAGAAAAACGAGCCCGTGCTCGTAGCGTCCCGCCTCTTGTGGCCCTGTGTACATGAAGCCTTCGCGCCGACAGGACGAACCTTGTACACGTCTACGAAGAATCTTCTTCGTGGGGGCTGTATAGTAGCGCGATTTTCCTTTCCCGTCCTCGGTAAAGGGCCTAGAGGTCGAGAGTTCTGGGGCCCTTCGCCGGGGCGCTCCTTTCGTGGAGAGAGAGGACGTGACGGAAACGATCTTGCTAGGGGGACGAGATGGATGCCGACGAGCGAACGGCTCGGACCGGGAGCTAGTACCGTAATCTCGTGAGCGTGCTCAACGATGCCCTGCGAGGGACCGACGCGTGCGCTAGGTACGCCCTCGACGCCGAGGTGACCGGCGACGAGCGGCTCGCCAACGTCTTCCCGAAGGTGCAAAAGATGCACGCGGGGGTTGCCGGGCAGGCCGAAGGGATGCTCGGCCTCAAGGAGGCCAAGCCACGATTGGCCGATGTCCGGGCGGGTGGGGTAGCGGCCCAGGGGGACCCGGGCGACGTTTAGCTGGGCCAGGAGGAAGTCGCGTAACAGGCGAGTTCCACCACGGCTAGGGCTACCCGGCCGCGCTCCTATCTACCTGCGGGAGTCTTTGAGGATCTCGAAGATCTCGTCGATAAGCGCCTCGCGCTTTTGGGGCGGGAGGTCCCTGGGGTGGATGGTCTGCTTGTCGGACTGGAGATTCCTGGTTTGGGCCTCCTCGGCCAGGTAACGGTCTATGAGGCGCACGATCGCGTCGATCTTCTCGCGAGGAAGACCGTCGCCGCCGCGGGTTAGCCTGCTCCACATGCCATTTGCCCCTTCTCCTGGCTGCTCTTGTCGGCTCGGATTATACCCCGCGAAAACGGGCGTACGGTGAACCCCTACGCGTAGCGCCAGGCGCGGCGGGGGAAGGAGCGCTCCCGGGAGGGGGCGAAGCTGTCGGGATTTTGCCAGGCGTAGGTGGTTACTCGGAGCTCTCTCTCGTCTATCTCGACGAGGTTGAAGCTCGAAGGACGTCCGGCGCGCAGCCGGTTGGAGATGGTCCCGGCGGTCGAGACGACGAGGCCGGAGGCGCTCTCCTCCTCGACGGCGTGGACGGCCTCCTGGTGGTCGTGGCCGCAGAGGACGAGCTCGGCGCCCAGAGCGGCGAACGCTCCTAGAGCCTGCTTCGTGTTGGCGAGGCCGTGGCGACCGGAGAGCTCGCCCCTTATAGGGTTGTGATGGATCATGACTATCCGGGCGGCGTCGGAGGAGGCCTTCACGAAGGCCTCCTCGACCTTGCGAAGATCGCGTTTGTTGACGTGACCTATCACGCCGAGGTCCCTGAAGCGGCGCGTCAAGGAGCCGCGCGAGATGCCGTGCGCGGTGTTGCACCCGGCGATTACTGCTCCCGGCACCTTGAGGGAGGGGTTGAGTTCCGGCGAGATGTACTTATGGTACCTGGAATACTTGAACTCGTGGGCGGTTTTGCCGAAGACGCCGAAGTTGCGGGCGACGGCGCCCATCCAGCGTATGTCGTGGTTGCCCGGGATGACGACGACGGGGGCGGTCTGGCGGATGGAGTCGAGGTAGGCGCGGGCCTGGATGAGCTCAGAATTCGTGCATCGCTGCGTAAGGTCGCCCGAGACCGCTACCGCGTCCGGCGCGAGGTCCGCGATGCAACCCCTCAAGTTATCCAGTTGCGCCGCTACCGCGGGCCGCCCGAAGTGCAAATCCGAGGTGTGGAGTATCTTGACCACGAGAAGGGAGTTTACCCGATTTAGCCGTCAGATATCAGCTTTCGGGTGTCGGCTTGCCGACCGCTGATGCCTTCTATATTTTTTCCAGAAACTCGCTCAGGGCGCCGTTGAATTCTTCGGGGGTCTCGAGGTTCGAGAGGTGACCTGCTCCGGAGAAGGTGAGGTGCCTAGAGGCGGGGATCTTCTCTGCCATATCGCCCATGACCTCGGGCGTAGAGATGGCGTCTTCCGCACCGCCGAGGACGAGCGTGGGGACCTTTATTTTCCCGAGCAGTTCGGTGGAATCTGGGCGTTCGCGCATGGCGCCCAGAGCAGCGACGGCGCCGTCTGGGGAACTCGCCAGGATCATGCCTCGCACGAACTCGACGACCTCTTCTTTGTTCTCCAAAGTATTGTGCGAGAGGAGACGCTCCATCTGGAGCTCTGGGAGGATCTCTACGCCTTCTTCGGCGACCCGGCGGGCCATCTCCCGGCGCGTCTCTTTGGTCTCTTCGGGGTCCGGGTCGGGGCGGGTGTTGGCCAGCAGGAGGGCGCTTACGCGCTCAGGGAAAAGCCTCAAGAAAGCGAAGGCCACGTAGCCGCCCATCGAGAGGCCGCCGAGGACGATGCGGTCCAGCCTCAGCTGGTCGAGGAGATCCCGGACCTGTTCGGCGTAGTAGCGCACGTCGGGCTGGGCGGGCGGGCGGGGCGACTTGCCGAAGCCGGGGTAGTCCGGGGTTATGACTCGTCGCGCCCTGGTGAGGGCTTCCACCTGCGGCGTCCACATCCGGCTGTTCAAGGGGAAGGCGGGGAGCAGGACTACCGGGTCTCCCTTCCCCTCCCCGCGCTCGCCGTAAGCTATGCGACCGCCGCTCGTACGATACTCTGGCACTATCTCGCTCCTCTCCGTTAGCCGTCAGGTTTTAGCAGTCAGCTATCAGCTTATCGTAGAACGGCGGTGCTTTTGCTACAGACGGAACTTCCACCGGGGCTAATGGTAGCGTTTTCGTCGAACCAGTGGTCGCTGTTCTTCTTTTCCTGATAGATGAGTGCTGACGGCTCTTTTAGAATAGGTCCGGTGTGAGGATCTTATACTCGCTGCTTCTGGTCGGGGTGACGGCGGTGTGGGGCTGGACGTTCGTCGCGGTCCAGGGTGCCATCGGGCTCTACAGCGTCTTGGGCTTCCTGGCCATGCGGTTCGCGATCGCCGCTGCGGCCCTCGCCCCCTTTTCGGTCCCGAAGGTCACGCTTAAAACCCTCACGGTCGGTGCGGGTATAGGGCTCGTCTTGGGCCTAGGCTACCTGCTGCAGACCACGGGTCTGCTCTTCACCAACCCTACGAACTCGGGGCTCATCAGCGGGCTCTTCGTGGTCTTCGCTCCTCTGGCGGACCGCCTCTTCTTCGGGGTACGGCCCTCGCGCCGGGTCCTCGTCGCGGTGGCCTTGAGCCTCCTCGGGATGGTTCTCCTCGCAGGCAGCGGGCCGGCCGGGGCTCAGGTGGGGGATTTGCTGACCCTGCTCTGCGCGGGTGCTCTGGGATTGCACATAGTCCTGCTCTCCCGCTACGCCTACTCGAACGACGCTTTGGGGCTCACCTTCGCCCAGATGCTCGCGATGGCGCTCCTCTTCGCGCTCTTCTGGCCTCTCTTCGAGCCGGTTGCCTTTCCGCCGCAGGAGGTCTGGCTCGTGCTCGCTGCTACGGGTTTGATGGCGTCGGCCGGGGCATTCTGGGCGCAGACCTTCGTCCAGCAGCGCATCCCCGCGACCCGGACGGCGGTGATCCTCACGAGCGAGCCGGTCTTCGCCGCCTTTTTCGGATACTGGCTCGCCGGCGACAGGCTCGTCCCGGTCCAGATACTCGGCGGCGCTTTAATCCTCTCGGCGCTCGTCGTCGGCGAGGTGTTGCCGGTCCTCACGAAGAAACGAAAGAAAACCCACGAGAAAGGAGACGCGCTGTGAGTAACGTCGAGGTCCCCGAGTACGAGGTCCACGAAGAGGTCCGGGTAGACCCCACAAAGACAGCCCTGATCATCGTGGACATGCAGAACGACTTCGTGAAGGAGGGCGGCACGCTCGTCGTCCCCGATGCGGAAGCCACGGTCCCCACGATAAAGGGCCTACTCGACTCCGCCCGAGAGTCTGGAATAAAAGTAGTCTTTACCCAGGACACGCACAATGAGGGCGACCCGGAGTGGGAGATCTGGCCCGAGCACGTCCGCGAGGGCTCGTGGGGCTGGGAGATAGTGGAAGAGCTTAAGCCCCTGGAGGACGAGGTGGTCATCCGTAAGGTCCGCTACGATGCCTTCTACGGGACTCACCTAGACCATTTTCTGCGAATCTGGGAGGTGGACACCCTCATCATCTGCGGCACCGTCGCCAACATCTGCGTCCACTACACCGCCGCGAGCGCGGCATTACGCTGGTACGGCGTGATCATCCCCAAGGACGCCACCTCCGCCCTGGACCCGTTCGACCTCGAGGCTTCCCTGCGACAGACCACTTTTCTCTTCGCCGGCAGGATCACCACGAGCGAGGCCATAGAAGCCTAGCACCCCCGGCTCTCGTCGCGCACAATCACTCCGTAGTTCCTCCGACCTCGCCCGACGGTGACTTCGCGAGGGGTTCTGCTAGTAAAGCAGAAAGATGCGCGAACCCCGGGATGTGTCCCGGGGTTCGTACCTGGACCGAGATCCACGAAGGGATCGGCGTTCAAGGGGCTCGTTCTCCGGGATTATTGCGTTCCCCGGCGTGGCCATAACCAATATACTCTGTCGTAGGTGTGGAGCGACCGCACGGCGTTGGGACCGTATGGTCGGTAGCAACGCGGCACGCGAGGGTTGAGGGTGGACAAGACGATACTGCTGGTCGAGGACAACCCGGACGATGAGGTCTTGACCCGCCGGGCGCTGGAGAAGAACGACATCGGCAGCGACGTGGTCGTGGCCCGCGACGGAGCCGAGGCCCTGAACTACCTGTTCGGGGAGGGCGCCTACCAGGGACGCGACTTGAGCGATATACCACGGGTGGTGCTGCTGGACCTGAAGCTGCCCAAGGTGGACGGGCTGGAGGTGTTGAGGCGGTTGCGGGCAGACGAGCGCACCAGGCTCCTGCCGGTGGTGATCCTCACCTCCTCCAGGGAGCAGCAGGACCTC
>Ga0126307_10001345_pt1 | contig 16200 bp, 15 predicted proteins | sample Plot28_FD_89955 | JGI IMG/M metagenome (GOLD analysis project Ga0126307, IMG submission 89955) | Serpentine soil microbial communities from UC McLaughlin Reserve, CA, USA - Plot28 | ecosystem: Environmental > Terrestrial > Soil > Grasslands | place: USA: UC McLaughlin Reserve, Lake County... | reverse complement strand
GGGCCGGCGACGACCTTGTACGGCACGATCTGCTCCTCCTCGCGCACCTCGGCCTCCTTGCGGCCCATGAAGCGCTTGATCGAGAAGACCGTGTTCTGCGGGTTGGTGACCGCCTGACGCTTGGCGACCGTGCCGACCAGGCGCTCGCCCGAGTCGGTGAAGGCGACGACGGACGGGGTGGTCCGGCCGCCCTCTGCGTTCTCGATGATCTCGGGCTCGCCACCCTCCATGGCCGCCATGGCCGAATTCGTCGTGCCAAGGTCGATTCCGATTGTCTTTGCCACTGTCAGTCCTCCAAAGCTTGTGTTCGCGTTGGCTTCAGCATAGCCGCCTAAGAAATCTAAGTGGCAGTTTCACAGATCTAGGCATGCTGTCAAGCAAAAGAAAGGCCGGGCGCTGAGGCCCGGCCTTTCCAATCAATCCAGCTTCGGTCTCTACTTGATCTTCAGCACGCTCGTCAGCCCGGCGTGATCCGACGGGAAGAGTCCGTTGACCGGCGCCCGGCCGTCGACGAAACCCTTCACGAACTTGACCTTGCCCGAGTTCGCGAGGACATGATCGACCTGGTGGTCGAAATCGTTGATCGAGTTCGGCCCACCGACCAGGAACGGGTCGTTCAGGCAACAGCTGAGCGGATTCGCGGTGCTCCGCTCGGTGAACCCACCGGCCGTCAGCGCCATGTAGGCGTTGCGGTCGCCATTGGGCTGGACGGTGTCGTCGTCCGAGTTCATGTCACCGAGCAGGATCACCGGCCGCGTGCTGTTGGCCGCTCCACCTGGGCCGACGAGCTGCGACGCCTGAGCGGCGCGGATGTCGCCCCTACCCAGCGTGGTTCCCTGGTTGGTCGTGTTCGAGCCTGAGCTGTCGAACGCCTCCAGATGCGTGTTGACGAAGTGGAAGCTCCGACCCCGAGCCTTCACGTCGACCGCGGTCCAGCCACGCGTCACGTCGATGTTCAGGAAGCCCGCCAGCTGCACGCGCAGCAGCGTGTTGAAGGTGCCGCTGGTCGGGTTCTTGAATTTGACCCCTGCGCCCTTGCGGACCAGGATCGCATCGCGCATCGTCAGACGCTCGTTGTGGTCGGCGCCGAATAGCGGTTCTCCTCCGTTTGGATCGTCGTCGACCGGCAGCTCGGCGTCGAACTCAGTCTTGATGACGGCCAGCACGTACCGGACGCCGCCCTTCTTCTTCTTGCCCTTCTTGGCCGCGGCCGCCGAACCCTTCTTCCCCTTCGTCTTGCCCTTGTTGAGCTTGTTCAGAAGCTCGGTGATGAAGTCACCGCCGAGGGGGTCGGTGGTCGAGGCGGTCGGATTGGTGACCAAATTGGGATCGAGGTTGACCGGCCCGGTACGCCACCAGGAGACCTCCTGCAGCCCGACGATGTCGGGCTTGCGCTTCTTGATCTCGGCCGCGAGCGAAGCGGCCCGTACGGACGGGAACTTCGTCGCGTGGACCTGGTTGACGACCTGCCCACCCGCGTCGATCGCTTGGTTGATCCCCGGGGCGTTCAGCACAGGACTGAGGTCCGCGCCCAGGTAGAGATTGCGGGTCATCACCGTCAGCTGATGTCCCTTCTTCTTGCCCTTCCCCTTGGCGTCGGCGACCCCGGGGAGGAGCGTCAGTGCGAGGGCAGCGATCAGCCCAACGAGCAGCCCCAATCCCATGCGCCCCTTCGGCATGGAGAAGCCATGTGCGTTGCTCAACAGATCTCCTTTCGAAGAAGGGCACGACGAATCGACGCCCTTCGGATTCCTCTCATTGCTCCTAATCACTGTGATTCACGCGGAGTTGCGGGCGCTTTCGGAGATCCGTAGGGACTACGGACCCTGCCCCGCGACCTGCGCGACGAAGGCCGCGACCTGATCAGCCTGCTGACCCGAGAGGACGCCCTTGGGCATCCGTCCGCCGACGCCGTTGTTGATCGCGCTCAACACCCGAGGCTTGATCGTCGCCGGGTCCGGGGCGCTCGCGCTCGGCGGTGCGAGCAGCTCATCGAGGTTCGGACCGATGACCCCATCCGTCCCCGCCTCCGCGAGGGTGTGGCAGGCGCCGCAGTTCGTCACGAAGAGGTCCTGGCCCTCCTGCAGGCTCGAAGGGACCTCCTCGGCCGCGCTCTCGGAGCCCTCCTGGCTGAGCGCCCAGGCCGGAATGCCCACGCCCAGCAGCAGGACGACGAGCCCGAACATGACGAACGTGCTCCGCTTCACTGGCGTGGCAGCATATTGCCCCGTGCGTCGGCCTTGTGCGTCCGGTACCACGGGCACATCCGCCTGAGTCCGCACTTCCCGCAGCGGGGGCGCGGCCTGCAGACCGCGCGGCCGTGGCGGATCAGGTTGATGTGGAGCTCGTAGGCGTCCTCGGGAGGGGTGATGGCGAGCATCTCGTCATGCGCCTCCTCGAATGAGGCGCCGGCGCGGAAGAGCCCGAGCCGGCCGCCGACCCGATGGACGTGCGTATCGACGGGAATCTCCGGCCGGCCGAAGGCGAAGATCAGCACGCAGGCCGCCGTCTTGCGCCCGACGCCCGGAAGCTCGGTCAGGTACTCGAGCGTCCGCTCGCGCGGGGCGTCGGCGAGCCAGTCCAGATCCGGGTGATCGCCGAGCCGCCCGAGGATCTCCTGAATGCGCGGCGCCTTGGTGACGCTCAGCCCCCCGGGCTTGATCGCCTCCTCCACCTCCTCGGTCGGCGCGTCTCTGACCTCCTCCCAGGTCGGGAAGCGCTCTCGGAGCCGGGCGTAGGCGACGTCTCGGTTGCGGTCGTTGGTGTTCTGGGAGAGCACCGTCCGGATCAGCTCGGCGATCGGATGGCCGTGGGGATCGTTCACAGGCTGTCCGTAGAGTTCCCGCAGCCGATCGCGGATCGAGAGCACCCTCCGCCGGGAGGGGCGGCGCCATTCCGGATCGCGCTTCGGGATGCGGGGCGGCCTCCCCGGTGGCAGGTTCGCTGTCTTGCCGTCGGCGAGCACTACCCTGGCCGGAAGAGGCACCTGGCGAGGATATTCTGCGCGCCTCGCCGGGACGGGTGGCCCACTCGTTCGAACCCGAAAGATCGGGAAGAACCGTGGTGCCTGTCACGAAGGTGTAACCGGCGGTTAACTAGAATCTTGCGGTCGTGCGCTCCGGAATCAACAAAGTCGGCTCTTGGCTACCTCATGGATATGGGGACGCGGGCAGGCAGCTCGGCCTGTTCGTGCTCGCGGAGCTCTGCTACGAGCTCGTCCGCGGGCTCGCCGATGGCGAGCGTGTCCGGGCGATGGTCAACGGCCAGAACGTGATCAACCTCGAGAAGGATCTCGGGGCGTACTTCGAGCCGGGCTTCCAGAAGCTCTTCATCGATCACCGCTGGTTGATCGACGTCGCCAACTTCATGTACATGAACAGCCACTTCGTGGTGACCACGGCCTTCCTGGTCTGGCTCTACCTCTTCCGCAACCAGCACTTCTACTTCGTGCGCAACATGTTCATGGTCGCGATGGCGCTGGCTCTGGTCGGGTACGCGCTGGTTCCGACCGCACCGCCCCGGATGTTCGAGGGGTTCACCGACACGATCACCGACTTCGCCCAGGTCAACCACGATTCCGCCCTGGTCAAGGTCTTCATCAACCCCTACGCGGCGATTCCGAGCATGCACTGCGCCTTCGCACTGATGATCGGCATCAGCGGCGCCCTGATCGCACGGCACACGGTCACCAAGATCGCCTGGGGCCTCTACCCGCTGCTCGTCTTCTGGGTGGTCGTCGTGACCGCCAATCACTTCTGGATCGACGCCGCCGCAGGGGCCCTCGTCGCGATCCTCGCGGCGCTCGCGGCGCGTGAGGTCCTGGCGCGTGCGCGTCCCGCCGTCTGGTCCTTCCGTCCCGCGACGACTTGACCGCCCGGGACGCGCTCCGTCGCTACGGCGAGCCGGGGCTGGTGGCGGCGGCCCTCGGCGTCGCTTACCTGATCGTCAAACCGGACAGCGCCGACCACGCCGCGCAGGTGTTCCGCTCGGGGCTGTTCGCCGACCACGGGCTGGTGGCCTGGGACAACTTCTGGTTTGGTGGCCACCACCTGCCGGGCTACGGGCTGCTGCTGCCCCCGCTCGCCTCATTGATCGGTGCACGGGTGGCGGGAGTGCTGGCGGCGGTCGCCGCGGCGCTGCTGTTCTCGGCGATCGCCTACGACCGCTTCGGAGATAGAGCGCGTCTGGGCGTGATCTGGTTCGCTACGGCGACCTCGATCAGCCTCTTCACCGGCCGGCTCACCTTCGCGCTCGGGGTCGCGGTGGCGCTGGGCGCGATCTTCGCGGCCCAACGGGGACGCCGCCTCTGGGCGATCTTCTTCGCCGCCCTGACGCCCCTGGCGAGCCCTGTCGCGGCCTTGTTCCTCGCCGGCGGAGTGATCGCGTACGCGATCGCCGAGCGCAGTCGCAAGGGACTGGAGCTCGCGCTGGTCACGGTGGGGATGGCCTTGCTGATGTCCTCCGCGTTCCCGGAGGGCGGCACGGAGCCCTTCGACTTCTCGAGCTACCAGCCGGCCATCCTGGTCGCGGTTGCGGTCTTCGTCGCCCTGCCGCGAGAGGAGCGGCTGCTCCGCTATGGCGTCGCCGGCTACGCGCTCGCGCTCACCGCCGCCTTCCTGATTCAGACGCCGATGGGCGGCAACGCGACGCGGATGGGCTCGCTGCTGCTCGGGCCGGCGCTCGCATTCGGCCTCTGGCGCCGGCAGCGCCTCTACCTGATCCTGCTGGTGCCGGTCCTGATCTACTGGCAGTGGTCGCCGGTGATCCGGGACCTCGAGCAGGTGAGCGCGCAGCCCTCGGTCAAGCCGGGCTTCTACGCGCCGCTGATCGACTTCCTGCGCGGCCAGCCCCGCCATGACGCCTACCGGGTAGAGGTCCTCCCCGAGGCGCATCACTGGGAGTCCGCCTATGTCCCGCGCGGGATCTACATCGCCCGTGGCTGGGAGCGCCAGCTCGATCGCAAGCTCAATCCGCTCTTCTACCAGTCGACTCCCCTGACGGGGCCGCAGTACCGGAGTTGGCTCGATGACCTCGGCGTCGGGTACGTCGCGGTCCCGCACGCGCCGCTCGACTACGCGGCGCGACCGGAGAAGCGCATGATCAAGCGCGGTCCACCGCGCTACTTGGAGCGCGTCTATCGGAGCCCGGACTGGACCGTCTACAAGGTCCGCAACCCGTCTCCGCTCGCGATCGGCGGCAAGATGGTGAAGCTCAGGCCGGAGGGGTTCGTGGTCGACAGCAGCGCCCCCGGAACCGTCCTCGTCAGGGTGAACTGGACTCCCTACTGGTCGATCGAGCAGGGCACCGGCTGTGTGGAGCAGGCGCCCGGTGGCTACACGATGCTCGACGTCGAGACGCCGGGGCGCTTCCGCGTCGGCATCGACTTCTCTCCGGTGCGGGCGATCAGTTCTGGTCCGCGCTGCCATGAGGAGCCAGTGATCCAATACGGGGGCGCCGGGGCCGAGCAGCCGTGACCCGGGCCGTTCGTCGCGTCGCTTCAGCCCTGCTGCCGCGGGGGCCGCTCGACCTCCTCATTCAGCTGGCCCTCCTCGCCGCCGCCTACTGGGCCTAGAGGCATGCAAGGGGGGCCGTGGATGGCAGCATGGGGCTCTCCTTCTCGCACGCGCGGGACCTGGTCTCGGCGGAGCGCTCGATCGGGCTCCTGATCGAGCCGAGTGTCCAGCACTGGGCGATCGACGCCGGCTGGCCCGCCGACGTGGCGCGCTGGGGCTACGCCAACCTGCACTTCAAGGGCAGCTGCCTGATGCTGGCCGTCCTCTACTTCGGCTACCGGGGTAGCTACGGCTTCGTCCGCAACGCGGTCTTCGCTGCGATGGCCATCTCGGTGATCGGCTACGCGCTCTTCCCGACCGCGCCGCCGCGCTTCCTGCCCGAGCTCGGCCTCGACCCCTCGAGCTCGGTGACTGGCAACAATCCCTTGCTCTCCAACCCCGGCGACCCACTCTTCAATCCGTTCGCGGCCGTCCCCTCGATGCACGTCGGCCTCTCGGTGATCCTCGCCTGGTCCCTGGGAATGCTGGCGCGACCTCGCCCGCTCAGGGCCGCCCTCTTCGCCTACCCGCTGCTGATGACCTACGTCGTCGTGGCCAGCGGCAACCACTTCTGGCTCGACGCCGTCCTGGGCGTGGTCACGGCTGCGCTCGCGACTGGCGTCGCCATGCTCCTCGCCCGGCTGAACTCGGACTGGTCCTTCGGTTCGGCGACCCGCAGCGCTCCGACCGGCGACCTCGAACCGCAGCCGGAGCCCGAGGCCGCCGCGCAACCCGTTTAATGAGGAGCATCGATCAGCGAGACCTGCCCGCCAACGGGACCCCTCCGCCCGGCAGGGGACCGACCAGTGCCGCCGAGCTCTCGGCTGCCATGCGCAACCGCCTGATCGAGTCCCGCCTCACCCCGAACGCGATTTCCATGGTCGGCCTGGTCGGCAACCTGGCCGCCGCCGTCCTGATCTGGCAGGGCCTCTACTTCCTGGGCGGCGTGGCGTTCATCGTCGGCTCGGTGATGGACACCCTCGACGGCCGCTACGCGCGGGTGTCGGGGAAGGGCACCCTGTTCGGGGCCTTCCTCGACTCGACCCTCGACCGGATCGAGGAGGGAATCGTGCTCACCGCCGTCGCCTATCGCTTCGCCCTCAGCGGGGACGAGTTCGCGGCGGCGATGTGCGTCGTGGTCGTGCTCGGTTCGCTGATGGTCTCCTACACCCGTGCGCGTGCCGAGGCCTTGGGCGTTGAGTGCAAGGTCGGGTTGGCCACACGCCCCGTCCGGGTAGTCATACTCTCGATCGGCCTCGTTTTCGCGAAGGGAGCCGGGATCTTCGACGCGGATCTACTCGCTCCGGCGATCTACGCGATGGCGGTGCTGACGGCTTTCACGGTTTTTCAGCGCGTCTGGCACGTCAGAAACGCGCTCAAGCGGCGCGGCGCGGAGGGGCAGCAGGCGCCCGCGCAGGAGCCCGTTCCGGCCGAAGACGTGTAACCCCGCAGCAGCGCAAGTGTGGTTTCAGAGCTGATTCTTCTTATCGAGGAGGATTTCCCAGGATGAGCACCGTCAATGGAAGAGCCAACGGCGCCCGCCGCAACGGCGCACGGGACGACAAGGTCCGGGTTGCGATCGTCGGCGTCGGCAACTGCGCGAGCTCTTTCGTGCAGGGCGTCCAGTACTACAAGGACGCCGACCCAGCCGAGCAGGTCCCCGGCCTCATGCACGTGGATCTGGGCGGCTACCACGTGAGCGACATCGAGTTCACGGCCGCCTTCGACATCGACGCGGACAAGGTCGGGAAGGACCTCTCCGAGGCGATCTGGGCCGGCCAGAACAACACGATGAAGTTCTCGGACGTGCCGAAGCTGGGCGTCAAGGTGCACCGCGGCATGACGCATGACGGTCTCGGCAAGTACCTGAAGGAGAAGATCACCAAGGCGCCGGGCGAGACCGCCGACATCGTCGGGATCCTCCAGGACACCCAGACCGATGTCCTGGTCTGCTACCTGCCGGTCGGCTCCGAGCAGGCCACGAAGTGGTACGTGGAGCAGGCGCTGGCCGCAGGGGTGGGCTTCGTCAACTGCCTGCCGGTGTTCATCGCCCGCGAGGACTACTGGGACCGGCGCTTCGAGGAGGCCGGCCTGCCGATCATCGGCGACGACATCAAGTCGCAGGTCGGCGCCACCATCGTCCACCGGCAGCTGGCGAGGCTGTTCGCGGACCGCGGCGTGCGCATGGAGCGCACGAGTCAGCTCAACGTCGGCGGCAACATGGACTTCTACAACATGCTCGAACGCGAGCGCCTGGAGTCCAAGAAGATCTCGAAGACCAACGCGGTCACCTCGATCATGGACCACGAGCTGCCCGCCGACGACGTCTACATCGGTCCCTCGGACTATGTCCCGTGGCTGACCGACCGCAAGTGGGCGCACATTCGTGTGGAGGGCAGGTCATTCGGGGACGTGCCCCTTAATCTCGAGCTCAAGCTCGAGGTCTGGGACTCGCCGAACTCAGCGGGCATCGTGATCGATGCCGTTCGGATCGTGAAGCTGGCGCTCAATCACGGTGTCGCCGGGCAGCTCGACGGTCCGTCGAGCTACTTGATGAAGTCGCCGCACAACCAGCGTCCCGATCCGGCGGCGCGGGAAATGACCGAGGAGTTCATCGCTAAGTACGCCCGTCCGCGCGGGGTTCCGGCCAAGGGCAAGGGCAAGACGAAGGCCAAGGCAAAGTAGCTGCGAGTCGTAAGCTCGGCCCGTGAGCGCTGACTCACTGGCCATTGCCCAGGTGTCGCCGCATCCCTGGGGGAAGCGGCACGAGATCAACGAGTTCGTCGCCCGTACCTCCGCCGAGCTGGTGGAGCGGGGTCATCGCGTCCTGATCGTCGCGCCGTCCGATTCCCGCCGGGCGATTCGCGAGAGCCGCCGGCTGATCCGCGAGGCACAGGAGGACCCGCGCGCGCTCTGGCGTGGGGAGAGCCCGCGCGTGCTCGCGATCGGGCAGAGCATCCCGCTGCCCAGCGGCCCGCGCCGGCGCCCGGCGCCGCTGCCCGTCGACGTGAGCGGCGCGCTCGAGCGTCTGCTCGGCAGCGTGCCGCTCGACGTCGTGCACGTGCATGAGCCGTTCGCGCCGAGCACGGGCTCGGCCGCGCTGCGCCATTCGACCTCGCTGAACGTGGCGACCTTCCACGAGCCGGTGGAGCGGGTGCTCTCCACGCAGGTCGCCCGGATGCTGGTCGAGGTCTTCTTCGGGCGCATCGACGCGCGCACGGCGAGCAACGAGGCGACAGGGGATCTCCTACAGCGGTTCTTCCCCGGGCAGTACGAGATGATCAGGCCGGGGGCCGACGCCGCCGAGCCCGCCCTCCCCGCGCCTCCCGCGGGTCGGGTGCGGATCGCCTACTGCGCTGAGGAGGAGCGCGGCGCCCTGCGCCTGCTGCTGCGCGCCCTGCGGAAGCTGCCGGAGGATCTCGACTGGGAGGGCGTCATCTGGTTCGACGGGCCCACCGACCCGCTGGCCCGGGTCAGCCGCAGGCTCCGGGAACGGCTCCGCGTGGTGCGTCCCCGCGACGGGGAGCCCTCGGAGTTCCTGGCCGCCGCCGACATCGCTTGCCTTGCGTCCGGCGGCGTGAGGGCGGCTCCAGGCTTAGTGAGAAAGGCGTTCGCCGCCGGCGCCGTGCCGGTCGTCTCGGATCTCGAGCTCTACCGCGAGCTTGTCGGCGAGGGCGAGCGGGGCCTGCTCTTCCCGCTCGGCGACGTCCTCACGCTGGCCGCCCAGCTCGAGCGACTCTCCCGGGACGCTTCGCTGCGCGATCAGCTGCGCGCAACGGCCCGCTCCAGCGCCGAGGCCCGGCCCTGGCGCGAGGTGACCGACGCGGTCGAAGCGGTCTACGGCAGGCTGGTCGCGCGCCGCCACGATCCGACCGGGAACCCCGAGATCCGCCGTCGGCTCCGGGGGCGCGATTACATCCACTGCGATCTACACATGCACACCGATCATTCGCCCGACTGCGCCACGCCCGCTGAGCTGCTGCTGGAAACGGCCAAGGAGCGTGGGCTTGGAGCGATCGCGATCACGGACCACAACGAGATCTCGGGTGCCGTGGAGGCACAGGAGATCGCGGCGCGGATCGGCGGGATCAAGGTGATCCTCGCCGAGGAGGTGAAGACCGCCCACGAGGGCGAGGTGATCGGCCTCTTCTTGGGTGAGCGGATCGACCGCGGGATGTCGATGGCGGAGACGATCGCCGAGATCCGCCGGCAGGGCGGGCTCGTCTACGTCCCACACCCCTTCGACCGGCTCCACTCGGTACCGGACTACGAGAACCTGCTCGAGGTCGTCGACGAGATCGACATCCTCGAGGTCTTCAACCCGCGGGTTGCGCTGTCGTCCTTCAACGAGGAGGCCGTCAGGTTCGCGCGGAAGTACCGGATCGTCCCCGGGGCGGGCTCGGACAGCCACGTGGCCCAGGGGCTGGGCAGCGTCAAGATCCGTCTGCGGGACTTTGACGGCCCTCAGGAGTTCCTCGAGTCGATGCGCGAAGCCGACATCGTCCGCAAGCACAAGAACCTGGCCTACGTCCAGGCGCTCAAGTTCCTGCAGACGAGTGGTGGGCGGGGAGGCCGCTCACTCGTCGCACGCGACGGGCGCCGGGCCCGCAATCGGCGCCGCTCCGCGAGCAAGAGTTGATGCACCCGCAAGGGGCCGGGGCGGGGCCGAAGAAGAGGCAAGGCGCCGTGTCATCCATCACCGACGACGAGATCCGCGAGAAATACCTCGAGCGCGCGATCCGGGAGCTGAACGACCTGGGCCGGGAGTTGTCGGAGTGCGTCGACTGCCCGCGGGGCAACGTGATGCCCGTGCAGGGCTCGGGCCACCCACAGGCCGACATCCTCATGCTCAAGGGCTCGGCCACACCCTCCGAGATCGAGGAGGGGGTCGCCTTCTACGGCCGCGCGGGCAACGCGCTGATGAAGAGCTTCAAGCGGCTCGCGATCGACCCGATCGTCGTCTTCGGAACGCTCTGCGCGAAGTGCCCGCTCACCGATCCGGGGCTGGCGTCCGAGACCTGCATCGCGCGGGTCGCCGAGGAGATCGCGATCGTGCAGCCGCGCATGGTCGTCGTCATGGGGGACGAGGCCCTGCAGACGCTGAACGACCTCGAGCTGCCGCTCGCGGAGCCGATCGAGGCTCGCGAGGGCGAGGTGCAGCGTCTCACCCCGACGATCGATGCCCTGTATGTGCCGGATATCGACGACTCGCTCGACACCGATGACGCGAAGCAGCGCTTCTGGTCGGCCTTCCGGGTGCTCGGCGAGTGGTACGACAAGCTGCCGCCGTACTAGAACTCCGTCGAGAGCCCTGGACCCAGGTCGTCCCAGCCACATAGACTGGCCGCATGGGGTTGTTAGGGGACGCCTGGAAGGCGCGCAGCATGAAGGACCCGGTGGACGGGATTGCGCAGGTCGTGGGCTCGACCCAGCCGCCCGACTCGGCCACCTCCTCGAACGTCAACCTGACCCTGGTGGTACAGGCGGAAGGCGTGCCGGCGACCACGATCGAGCACTCGTGCATCGCGCCCACGAAGAAGTGGCCCTACCCGGGCGAAACCCTGTCCGTGACCTTCGATCGCGCCGATCCCGATCGACTCAAGGTCCGCTGGGATGACGTCCCTGACAGCGCCGACGTCTCCCGGCAGCAGGCCGAGGCGCTCGCGGCCCAGCTCAACCAGGGCGGCACCGGGTCGGTCGCCTCTGGGGGCGGCAACGTGAACGAGATCGTCGAAGCGCTCCAGCAGGCGATGCCGGGAGCGCAGATCCAGGTTGGTGATGCGCAGGCCGTCCCCGGGACGGGAGCCGGCGACGACGACGACGACCGGATCGAGGAGCTCGAGCGGCTCGCGAAGCTGAAGGACTCGGGGGCGCTCACCGAGGAGGAGTTCGACCGCGAGAAGGCGCGCATCCTCGGCAGTTAGAGAGCGCGCGAAGTCGGCAATACACTGGGTCCGTGGAGCTCGAGGAGCGGACAATCGAGCAGCTCCCCGACCGCTGCGACAACTGCGGCGCGCAGCTCACCGATGCCGAGAAGCAGACGGCGCTCACGGAGGGACCGCCCGGCGGCCGTGTCCTCTGCACCACATGCGCTGCCGAGGTCGTCCCCCTGGCGGAGGACGAGGAAGAGCTCGAGTCCTAGCGGTATGCGAGGGTGCTCCGAGGCGATAGCCGAGGAGCAACCCGATTCAGGTGGGCCGGACTCGGCAGCTCACGTGTTTGTGGACGCCCGAACCGGGCGGACCGACGGTGACCGTGACGCTGCGCCGGCGCGGACAGGCGATGATTCTGAGCACACCCGCCTTGGGCTTCGAAGCGATCCCGCCGCCCTTCACCGAGACGCGGTAGCCGTTCGGATAGCGCGCGCGTCCGAGGAAGATCTCGCTCTGGCGCGCCTTGAGCGCCTTCTTCGAACGCTTTCGGATCCGACGCGCGAACTTCTTCCCGCCCGGCCCCTTGGTCGAGTAGGTGAGCTGGAAGGTGCGCGTCGCGGGATCGAACCGCCAGCCGCTCGGCGTGCCCGCGACGAGCTGCGGATAGGGCTGAGAGAGGACGTCTAGCTTCGCCTGCTTCACGTTCGAGCCGGCTGGGGGCTGGCTCGGATCGACGACGATCGCCTGTACGCCGGACCCGGTCGTTGTCGGGTCGGCGCACTCGCAGTAGTGCCAGTACTGCCACGAGACGAGGTGGCGGTCGGCGAACTGGATGTTGCGGCCGATCGTCGCGAGGTCGTCCGTGGCGCCGAACTCGCTGAGCAGCAGCGCGTCACCGGTCGCCTGCGCCCGCTTGTCGGCGTTCGAGAGGACGACCTCGTCGAGTTTCTCGCAGCTCGACCCGGTGTAGGGAGGGGGTGCGAGGCCCTGGGTACAGTAGACGTGGAAGCTGAAGCCGGCGGAACGGTCTCCGAAGACCGGGAGGGTGGTGTCGGCGGTGAAGTTGAAAAGGACGTTCGGCTCGTACCAGATGAGCTTCTGTCGCTCGACCGCGCGGATGCGGTCGATCACCCGCTGGTAGAAGGGCCCCATCGCGCCCCGATCGAAACCGGGGCACCCCGCCGCCGCGAGGCAGGAGGCCCACGGTGTTCCCGGCCAGGGCTCGTTCATCAGGTCGAGCCCGAGCGTGTGGCGCGCTTTCACGAAGCGGGCGGCTACATGCGCCCAGGCCGCGGCGTAGCGGTCCTGGAGCCCGATGCCGCCCGGCCCAGGGTCATTGGCCCAGAAGTGGTCGTAGGCGCGGAGCAGGGCGGGCATCCCGAAGTAGTTGGCCGGGAAGCCGAGCTGCGGCTGGTTGAGCAGCCCGTCGTCCTGGACGGCCCAGTCCGGCCAGCCCTCCCCCTGGAAGCGCTCGTTGTACATGTCCTGGTGGAAATCGAGCTGGCTGAAGATCCGGTGCTTGGCGAGGATCGCTTCGGTCGCTGCGATCTGGTTCAGGTAGCCGTCGTCGTAGCTTCCGGGACTCGGCTCGACGCCGGCGTAGATCACCCCGAGGCGAACGGTGTTGAAGCCGTGGCGCTTCAGGAAGGCAGCGTCGTCCTCGCCGAAGCCCGCCGCGGCGGGGTAATAGGGCGGGCGCTTGTAGACCATGTTCACGCCATGCAGGATCACGACCCGGCCCTTCGCGTCGGTGATCCAGCGTCCCGAGTGGGCGAGCGGCGTCGTGGGGCCGGCCCACGCCTGCGCGCAGAGGAACGTGGATGCGACGACCGCCGCCACGGCCAACCCGACCGCTCGCCTCACGCCGGACACGCGGGCAGTATGCCGCTAGTGAGGAGCTCGGGGTTACGCGGCGACCGGGCTGGTGCCCAGTGTCTCCGAGAGCACGGAGACGTGGGTGGGCTGGGCATCGCCCTGCGCCTTGCGGCCGGCATCGGTGATGCAGGCGAAGACACCGCGCCGATCGTGGTCGCAGACGTTGCGGCAGACGTAGCCGTCGTCCTCCAGGCGCTGCACCAACCGCGAGAGGGCGCTCTGGCTCAGATGAATCTCCTCGGCCAGCTCCTGGATGCGTCGGTGCCCCTCGGGGGAGTCGTTCAGGCGGCGGAGCACCTCGTACTCCGTGAGCGAGAGTCGGTGCTGCCGCTGGAGGGCCTGTTCGAGGGCCTCGCGGACCCTCGCGTGCTCGGACTCGAGCTCACTCCATCGCTCGAGAAGCTGATCTCTCTCCGACGCCTTAGCCATCTGGCCTCACTCCTTGTGGCAGGTGATTATAGCAAAAGTTGCATTCGCATATTGTGTTGACACAATGCATGCATCTGCATATACTAGCCCCGGACCTTCAACTGACCACTGACGGGGAGGCCCGCATGCAACAGGAGTCAGCACAGTCTTTGAAGACCAGCTTCGACGCTCGCGCCTGGTGGTTGCTCGCCCTCGTGTGCGGCGTCCTCTTCCTCGACGGGCTCGACGTCTCGATGGTGGGCGTCGCTCTGCCGAGCATCGGCAGCGAGCTTGGGCTCGAGCCGAGCTCCCTTCAGTGGGTGGTGAGCGGCTACATCCTCGGCTACGGCGGCCTGCTGCTGTTGGGCGGACGAGCCGCCGACCTGCTCGGCCGGCGCCGGGTCCTGCTCGGCGGGCTCGCCGTCTTCCTGGTCGCCTCATTCATCGGCGGCCTTGCCAACGACGGGAACACCCTGATCGCGACCAGATTCATCAAGGGAGCGGCAGCGGCGTTCACGGCGCCTGCAGTGCTCTCGATCATCACGACGAAGTTCCCGGAGGGGCCGGCGCGGAACAAGGCGCTGAGCATCTACGCGGCAGTCGGAGCCAGCGGCTGGTCGCTGGGTCTCGTCTTCGGCGGCGCGCTCACCGAGCTGGGCTGGCGGTACACGTTCTTCATGCCCGTACCGATCGCCCTGGCGATCCTACTGTTGCTGCCTCGCTACCTCGACAAGGATGAGCCTGTCCAGGTCAAGCGGAGCAGCTTCGACTTCAGCGGCACGGCGACCCTTGCGGTCGCGATGCTCGGACTCGTCTACACGATTGTCGAGGCACCCGACGTAGGCTGGGGCGCGGCTCAGACATTGCTCTCCTTCGCGGGGGTGGCGATGCTGCTGACCGCGTTCGTCCTGATCGAGCAGCGGAGCGCTAATCCACTCGTCCGGCTCGGGATCCTGAAGTCGGCGGCCCTGCGGCTCGCCAACTACGGCGCAATGGCCCTGCTCGGCAGCTGGTTCGGATTCCAGTTCATCGGCACCCTCTACATGCAGAACCTGAGGGGCTGGTCGCCGATCGAGATGGCACTCGCCTTCCTCCCGGCCGGGCTGATCGTCGCCTTCGGCTCGCCGAACGTCGGGCGTCTGGTGAGCAAGGTGGGCCCCGCCATCCCGGTGGGCGCCGGGTTGGTGAGCCTGGGTCTCGGCTACCTGCTGTTCTGGAACTTCGGGGCCGACTCGAGCTACCTGACGGCGATGCTGCCGACGTTCATCCTCTCCGGGATCGGGTTCACGCTCGCCTTCGGGCCGCTGACGATCGCGGCGACGAGCGACGTCAGCGACCAGGAGCAGGGACTCGCCTCCGGGCTGGTCTATACCTCGTTCCAGCTCGGCGGAGCGGTCGGCCTGGCGGTCGCCACCGCGGTGATCGAGGCCGGCACCTCCGGCTCGGGCGCGCCGGCCGGCAGTGCCCAGGCCCTGCTCGACGGGTTCCAGCCCGGGATCATCGTGTCGATCGCGATCGCGGCAATCGGTGCCGCCGTCACCCTGATCCCGCTGGTTCGGCGCCGCCTGCCGACGCGCGTTGCCACAGCGGCGGCCGCCGAGCACCACGAGTAGCTCCCTCCCGGGGCGATTCCCCGAGGCCGCGGCGATTCCCCCGCCGCGGCCTCGCCCCGTTCAGACGCCGGGCGCCGCCGCCTCCGCCAGCGCCGACATGTCCTCGAAGGTGGCGCTCGTCAGGGCCCTGACCACCACCGTGTCGAGGGCGCGATAGAGGGAGAGCTCCTCCTGCGCCTCGCCGGCGTTCTCGGCGGCAACTCCGACGGTCCCCTCGGGAGCGCCCTGGCGATCGAAGTGCCTGCGGTATCCCTGCTGCAGGTCGCGATAGAAGGCCTCGTCCTTGGCAAGCCGCTCCTCGGCGTCGGCGCGGACGGAGGTCCGCACGTAGCCGAAGATCGGCGGCGGTTCGCGACCCGCTTCTCTCGCGCCGTGCTCGACCCACCCCCGGGCCGTAGCGGCGAACTCGGGCGTCATCCAGTTGAAGAAGACCCCGTCCCACTCGGCGCCCCCGAAAGCGCACATCTTCGGGCCCATCGCGGCCAGGACCAGCCGAAGGCCGGGCAGCGTCTCGCGAAGCCCGGGCAGGGCCTCCCTCATCGCGGTCAAGGGCTTCTCGGTGACGCCCGCGCCGAGGCCGAGCCAGAGGCGGTCCCGGTCGAGGGCGAAGCGTTCCATGTCGGAGACGATCTCGTCCGGCGAGTGCCGGTCCAAGGCGATCACCCCGACGCCGAGGTCGATCCGGTCGGCGCCCTGAGCGTACTCCGCCACCGTCTCGAGACCCTTCGCCCCGGGGATGTCGCTCGACCACATCGAGCTGTAGCCAAGCTCCTGGCAGCGGCCCGCCAGGGGGCTCGCGATCTCGGGGTCCAGGCCAGCAGTTACCCCGAAGCCCCTCAACCCACGCCGCCCCCGGAAGCGGAGCTGAGGAGGTGGCGG
>Ga0126307_10001344_pt1 | contig 16212 bp, 16 predicted proteins | sample Plot28_FD_89955 | JGI IMG/M metagenome (GOLD analysis project Ga0126307, IMG submission 89955) | Serpentine soil microbial communities from UC McLaughlin Reserve, CA, USA - Plot28 | ecosystem: Environmental > Terrestrial > Soil > Grasslands | place: USA: UC McLaughlin Reserve, Lake County... | reverse complement strand
GTGGCGGAGAAGCGGACCTTCGGGGCGTTGTAAGTTCGTAACGCCTCTGGTCAAGGGTTACACTTCCACGAGCACGGCGTCGCCCTGACCACCGCCGGAGCAGATGGCCGCGAGGCCCCTGCCGCCGTCCCTGCGCCTCAACTCGTAGCAGAGCGTCGTGAGGATGCGCGCGCCGGAGGCACCGATCGGGTGCCCCAATGAGACCGTCCCGCCGTTGACGTTGACGATCTGCTCGCTCACGCCCAGGATCCTGGCCGAGTTGATTGCGACCGCGGCGAAGGCCTCGTTGATCTCCACGAGGTCGAGGTCGTCGGCGCTCCACCCGGCCTTCTTTAGCGCGAGCTTGCCGGCGTTGCCTGGCACGCTGTGGAGGTTCGGCGGCTCCTCGGCCACCTTTGCATGGGAGACGATGGTACCCAACGGTTCGAGGTTGCGTCGCTCGGCGAAGCCCTCGCTCGCGAGCACGAGGGCTCCCGCCCCGTCGGTGACGCCCGGCGCGTTGCCGGCGGTCACGGTGCCGCCCTCGTCGAGCGGCTTCAGGGACGCGAGCTTCTCTAGGCTGGTGTCGCGGCGGATGGGCTCGTCAGTCTTGACGTAGTCGACCTGCCCCTTCTTGCCGGGGGCCTTGATGCCGACGATCTCCTCGGCGAGGCGACCGTCGTCCGTGGCAGTGGCGGCCCGTTGGTGGCTGCGCAAGGACCACTCGTCCTGCTCCTCGCGGGAGATGTTGCTTTCGTGGGCCCCGTCGGAGCCGAAGCGGACCATGTTGACGTGCTCGAAGGCGTCGAGTAATCCGTCGTGGGTCATGGCGTCCACCGCCGCCCCGTCACCCATCCGCATCCCCCACCGGGCTCCTTCGAGGAGGTAAGGTGCGTTGGACATGCTCTCCATGCCGCCGGCGAGGACGACCTCGTAGTCGCCGGCCCGGATCACGGTCTCCGAAAGAGTAGCGCTCCTCAAGCCCGAGGCGCAGACCTGGTTCAGCGTCTCGGTCGTGAGGCTGAAGGGCAGACCCGCGTGGAAGTTCGCCTGCCGCGAGGGGATCTGGCCGACCCCCGCCTGAACGACGATGCCGAAGATGGAGTGCTGTATCTCTCCGTCCTCGACACCCGAACGCTCGACGGCTTCTCTTATCGCCGCCCCGCCCAACTCCGGCGCGCTCAAAGCCGCCAGCGCCCCGCCGAACTTGCCGAACGGCGTCCGCGCAGCCCCAAGGATTATTGCCCGTTCCACTTCTCTAAGCCTCCGATCTCGAAATCGTAGGCACCAGTGTAACCGAAAGGAGCCGTCCCGAGGCTACGAGTTTAGTAAGATACGGTGCTAGGAAGGCTATCTTTTTGGGGGAAAGCAAGACAAGGAGGAGCCGTGGCGAACATCGGCGATTACGAGACGACCTACGAGCGGTTCGAGTGGGTGATGCCCGAGAGGTTCAACTTCGGCCGCGACGTGATCGATGCTCTACCAGAGGAGCGTCCAGCCATGATCTGGCTGGGGACGAACGGCGAGGAGCGCCGCCTGACCTTCGAGGACTTCTCCCGCCTCTCGAACAAGTTCGCAAACGCGGCCAAAGAGATGGGCATCGAGCGCGGTGATAGGGTGATGGTCCTCACGGGCAAGGTGCCCGAGTGCCAGGTGATCCTCATCGGCCTGCTCAAGGTCGGAGCCATCACCATCCCCTCCGCCGCGCAGCTGCGCACGAAAGACCTGCAGTTCCGGGCGGAGAATTCCGGAGCCGTGGCCATCATCTCCGGTCCTGAAGGAGCCGAGCAGGCCGACGCCATGCGAGACGAGGTTCCCGGCCTCAGGCACTTCATCTCTTTGGGCACCGAGCGTGAGGGCTGGGAGTCGTACGATAAGATCACGGAGGGCGCCTCCGAGGACTTCACCGCCGAGAACACCGCCTTGGACGAGGGGGCGTTGATGCTGTACACCTCCGGGACGACGGGGCACCCGAAGGGCGCTTTGCATACCCATGGCTACACGTACGCCAAGAGGATGCAGGCGCGTTTCTGGCTGGATCTCCGAGACGACGACCTGCTCTGGTGCACCGCCGCCACCGGGTGGGCCAAGAACATCTGGAACGTGTTCCTGGGACCCTGGAGCCACGGCGTAGAAATCTTTATGCACGAGGGTGCCTTCGATCCCGCGGAGCGCCTGGACCTCATAGGGCGCTACAGGCCCACCGTCCTCTGCCAGGCCCCGACGGAGTACCGGGTCATCGCGAACGCTCCCGAGCTCGAAAGCGCGGACCTCTCCTCCGTCCGGCACGCGCTCTCGGCCGGGGAGCCGCTGAACGCGCCGGTAATCGAACGGTGGAAGGAGCTGCACGGCATAACCATCTACGACGGCTACGGCCAGACGGAGAACACCCTGATCGTCGGCAACTTCCCGGGTCTAGAGGTACGGCCCGGCTCGATGGGCAAGCCGGCACCGGGCTGCGACGTGCGCATAATCAACGAGGACGGCGAGGAGCTCCCGGCGAGCGAGCGGGGCGACATCGCGCTCTCGACCGACAACCCCGCGCTCATGAAGTGCTACTGGGAGCAGCCCGAGGAAACCGAAGCCGTCATGAGGAACGGCTACTACCTCACGGGCGACCGGGCGAGCCGGGACGAGGACGGTTACGTCTGGTTCGAGGGACGGTCGGACGACGTGATCCTCTCGGCCGGCTACCGCATCGGTCCGTTCGAGGTGGAGGACGCCCTCATAGGGCACCCGGCGGTCGCCGAGAGCGCCGTGGTCGCCAAACCTGACGAAGAACGGGGGAACATAGTAAAGGCGTACGTGGTCCTCACCGCCGACTACGAGCCGAGCGAGGACCTGGTCGACGAGATACAGGACCACTGCAAGACCGTGACCGCCCCGTACAAGTACCCGCGCGAGCTAGAGTTCATAGACCAGCTGCCGAAGACCGCCAGCGGCAAGATCCGGCGCGTCGAGCTCAGGGAGCGCGAGATGGCCGGCGCGTAGAGTAGGGAGAGTTGTCCTCCCCGGACCTGGAGGCCCTATCCGGGGAGGACTTCTGCTACCTGACGACCATCGGGCGCGTCAGTGGCAGGCCGCACGAGATCGAAATCTGGTTCGCCCTCGACGGCGACACTCTCTATATGCTCTCCGGCGGCCGCGACCGCTCCGACTGGGTGAGAAACCTGCGCCGAAACCCCGAAGTCGCGGTGCGCATCGCCAGCGAACATTTCGACGGCCAAGCTCGCGTGGTCGAGGACGCAGAGGAGGACGCCCTGGCGCGAAGGCTCCTCGTCGAGAAGTACGAGCGTACGCCGGGCCGCCTCGCGAACTGGAGGCGCAACGCGCTGCCGGTAGCGGTGGACCTGGCGATTCAGCCGATCGGCTAAAACCTCAAGAGCGCCGAAAGCTGCGTGAGGCTACTCGCCATTCGTGGGCCGTACCAGGTGAGCAGCTTGCCGTCCAAGAGGTGGATCCTGTCCTCCCTGGAGGCGGGGATGTCCAGCGCGTAGAACTCCGGCAAGTCCTCTGCCGAGAACGGATACGGCTCGTCCGGGAGCAACACAACCTCGGGCTTTAGGTCCTCTACCTCTTCCAATCCGACTACCGGGTAACGCGTGGAACCTCCGCAGACGTTCTCGCCGCCGCAAGTCTTCAGCACGTCGTGCAGGTAGGTGTCCGAGCCCACGCTCATGTACGGGCCTCTCCAGATCGGGACGAAAACCCGCCTCGTCCTTTCCGGCCCCTGGCTCAGCCTCCCATACACCCGCTCGATAGGATCTAGCATCGTCCCGGCCCCCGAAGCCCCGACCTGATCGGCCAACTCCCCTAGCATCCCCAAAGCGTCCTTCACGGTCTCCGGCGTCCCCACGAAGACCTCAACGCCGGCCTCCTCAAGCCCCTCTATGTCCCCACGCGTGTTCTCTTCCTTCACCGCGACCACCAGGTCAGGCTCTAGGTCCAGCACGCGCCCCACGTTCACCTTCTTCGTCCCCCCAACCTTCGTCACCCTGCCCACAGCTCGGGGCGGCTGGGTACAGTACCGGGTCCGCCCGACCACCTTCTCCCCCACTCCGAAGGCAAAAAGCGCCTCGGTAAGGCTCGGCACCAAGCTCACGATCCGCTCCGGTTTCATGGTTAGAGGATATCCCACAAAGACGCCAGAACCTTTACCGAAGAGTTCGGGGGGCAGGTCACGCCGAATGCTCCCCCGTTCGCGGCGCTGGTGCAGGCGCTCCTGATCCGCATCCCAATGCTCTCCCGAGCACTGCGGCGAGGTCTGGCGTGAGGACTTCAAGAAGCTGGTCGAGAATGCTCAGGAAGTAGAGACGACGCGAGACGATACGACGTGGGTTTCGTTTAGGCGGTACTCCTCGTTTAAGAAGAAAACTGAGGCTCTCGAAGGGATCGTTGGGAGTGCTGAGTATGCCGGGTCTATGAAAGAGTTTGTGCCGCTACTATGCATGGGGCAACTGACACATGTCGGCAAACGGTCGGTCTTTGGACTGGGTCGCTATCGACTCGCTAACGCCGTGGCATAAAGCGGTTGGTGCGCATTCGGTTGCTTCGATTGGCAGACTAGGGTACGTCTCAATATTGTGCACTTACGCCTTGAGTATAGGCCTGACACTCTCTCGATCCGGTACTTACTCGTCTTCGCCGTTCTCCTCCAGGGGTTTTACGGAGTACTGGACGTACCCGCGCGGGTTCCTCTCGGACCACTCGTTGAGCTCCTTCGCCCGCCACTCGGCCTGCTCGAGGGTCGCGAAGCGAGCGACCTCTCGCTCCCTGAAGAACACCACCCCGACCACCTTGTAACCAGCCTTTCCCAATAAGCTTCCTTTCTTGGCTCCATTTATTTTGCCTACTAATATTTGGTCTCACAAGACCTTGGGGAAAGGAAACTAAACTAGCACAAGCTCTGTCTCCGGCACGCTACCGGCCAGCGTTGCGTGGAACCAGAGCGAGGCGTTTGTCGTAGAGAAAGCGGAAGATCTCCCGCTCCTTGAAGAACACCACCGCAACCACCTTGTAACCGGCCTCTTCCAACGAAACTCCTGCCTTGACCACCGTTCATTCTGCCTGCTACCATCGGCTTTCACAATGCCTTTGGGGAAAGGAACCTTTAAGTGCAGGGGCGCAAAGACGTTGCAACCCGAACAGCTCGGCGACACGTCCGGGATCGCGCGGTGAGGGACACCCTGCCGACGGTGCTGGAGGGGACCCGACTCGTCACGCTGGCCCAGAACGTGCCTGGGCCCGCGGCGGCCGCGCGCCTGCGCGAGATCGGGGCTTCAATCGTCAAGATCGAACCGCCGGAAGGGGATCCTCTCTCGCGCTCGAACCCCGCCTGGTACGAGGCACTCGCCACGGGGCAGGAGGTTATCCGGCTCGACCTCAAAGACACCACCGACCGCACCCGGCTCGACGACCGACTCGCGGAGGCCGACGTGCTCTTGACCTCCAGCCGCCCCGACGCTTTAAGGCGGCTCGGGCTCGGTCCGGAGGAGTTGGGCGCGCGGTACCCTGGCCTCTGCCGCGTCGCCATAACCGGCTACCCCGCGCCGCGGGAGAACGAGCCCGGCCACGACCTTACGTACCTTGCGACCTACGGCCTGCTCACGCCGCCCGAAATGCCGCGTACCCTGCTCGCCGACCTCGCCGGAGCCGAGCGGGCGGTGACGGCGACGCTGGCCCTGCTCTTGAACCGCGAACGCGGAGGTAAAGCAGGATACGCTGAGGTGCCGCTCTCGGAGGCGGCGGCTTTCTTCGGGGAGCCCTTGCGGTACGGAATCACGGCGCCGGGGGACGTGCTCGGAGGCGGGTTGCCGGGCTACAACCTGTACCGCGCCTCGGATGGTTGGATCGCCGTCGCCGCCCTCGAAGAGCACTTCTGGTTAAAGCTCCAGGCCAAGCTCCGGCTCGAAGGCGCGCGAAGAGAGGACCTGGAGGAGATTTTTCGCCAAGAGACGGCGGGGCACTGGGAAGAGTGGGCAGCGAAGCACGACCTGCCGGTAGCAGCCCTACGCGCCGCGCCGGAAGACCATATCAGCCATGTAGTCGAAACATCAGGAGGAGACGAGCAAATGTAACGAACCAGACCCACGCTACAAAGGCCGGGGCGCGAGCGCCCGCCGGCCCGGCCACCGAAAAGAAGCTGACTGCCGAGGACTGACACCCGATAGCTTCTACCAAAGGGAGGACCAATGAAAGGACTGATCCAGGACTACCAGCTGACCCTGCCCGCTATCCTCAGGCGGGCCGATGAGCTCTACGGCATGAAAGAGATCGTTACCCGCAACCCCGACAAGAGCTTCCACCGCTACACCTACGCCGACTTCGTCCGGCGCTCTAAGAAGCTCGCCGTAGCTTTGGGGGAGCTCGGGCTGGAGAAGAGCGACCGGGTCGTTACCCTCGCCTGGAACACCTACCAGCACCTCGAAGCCTACTTCGGCGTACCGTCCGCGGGGCTGGTCTTGCACACCCTGAACCCGCGTCTGAGTCACAACGACCTCGCCTATATCATCAACCACGCCGAGGACAAGGTGCTGCTCATAGACGAGACCCTCGTAGAACTGCTCGACGGCATCAAAGACGAGGTGGACCTGGACCATATATTCGTCTTCTCCGCTGACGGTTCCGCACCGGAGGGGCTCGAGAGCTACGAGGACCTCCTCGAGGGCGCCGATGAGGCCGAATTCGAGTACCCGGAGCTCGACGAGACCGATGCTGCGGCGCTGTGCTATACCTCCGGGACGACGGGGAGACCCAAGGGCGCCCTGTACTCGCACCGGAGCGTCTGCCTGCACTCGATGGCCCTAGCGGCGGCAGACGGTCTGGGGATACGTGAGCGGGACTCGGTGTTGCCGGTGGTACCGATGTTCCACGTCAACGCCTGGGGTGTGCCGTTCGCCTCCACTATGGTTGGAGCAAAGCAGGTAATGCCCGGGATGCACTTGGACCCCGAGAGCTTGCTGGAGGACTTCGAGCAGGAGCGGGTGACCTTCACCGCCGGGGTACCGACGGTCTTTCTGGCCGTGCTTCAGACGTTGGACAAAGACCCGGAGGCCTACGACCTCTCCAACATACGAAGCATGGCCATCGGGGGCTCGGCGGCACCGGAGAGCATGATCCGGGCCTTCGATGAGCGGTACGGCCTCACAGTAGTCCACGCCTGGGGCATGACCGAGACGGACCCGGTCGCCACCGTCTGCCACCTCACCGGCGAGCTGCTGGAAGCCCCGGAAGACGAGCAGTACAAGTACCGGGCCAAGCAGGGCTTCCCCTTGCCCTTCATCGAGATTCGGGGTCGCGGCGACGATGGCCTTATCCCCTGGGACGGTGAGGCGATGGGCGAGCTCGAGGTGCGCGGTCCGTGGGTCGCCAGCAGCTACTTCAACACCGAAGAAGGCAGCGACAAGTTCACCGAAGACGGCTGGTTCAAGACCGGCGATATCGTCACCATCGAACCTGGGGGCTACGTCGAGATCCGGGACCGCGACAAGGACCTCGTGAAGTCGGGCGGGGAGTGGATCAGCTCCGTGGACCTGGAGAACGCCCTGATGGGCCACGAGGCCGTCGCCGAGGCTGCCGTGATCGCCATACCGCACGAGAAGTGGGACGAACGCCCCCTGGCCATCGTGGTCCTCAAGGAAGGGCAGGAGGTCACCGCGGAGGAGCTTCTCTCTCACCTCGAAGGCGACTTTGCCAAGTGGCAGCTCCCGGACGCGGTCGAGTTCGTGGACGAGATCCCACGCACCGCCACCGGCAAGTTCTTGAAGATGGAGCTGCGCGAGCAGTTCAAGGACTACCAGCTGGCGTAGGGCAATAGACGTCGGTCTTCGCCGAAGGCCGCAAAGGAGACGAGATGAACGGCTTGATGATGGACTACCAGCTGACCCTGCCTGCGATCCTCGGGCGAGCCGAGGAGCTCTTCGGGCACAGGGAGATCGTCACCCGCCTCCCCGATAGATCCATCCACCGCTACGCCTACTCCGACTTCGTCTCGCGCGCCAAGAAGCTCGCCGTCGCGTTGGAGAACCTGGGCGTCGAGAAGGGAGACCGGGTCGCGACCCTTTGTTGGAACCACCGCCAACACCTCGAAGCGTACTTCGGCGTCCCTTGCCGCGGCGCGGTCCTGCATACCCTGAACTTGAGGCTCCACCCAGACGATTTGGCGTACATCGTGGACCATGCCGGGGACAAGGTACTGCTCGTGGACGAAAACCTGCTGCCCCTGTTCGAGAAGTTCAAGGACAGAGTGAATCTGGAGCATGTGGTAGTCGTCTCCGAGAACGGGGCGGCGCCCGACGGCGCGTACTCTTACGAGGCGCTACTCGAAGTCGCCGACGAAAGCGATTTCAGATATCCGGAGCTGGACGAGAATGCGGCGATGGGGATGTGCTACACCTCCGGGACGACGGGTAGGCCAAAAGGGGTCGTGTACTCGCACCGGGCGATCTTCTTGCACTCTTTGGGGCACATGACCACCGATTCCATAGGAATGTCCGAGGCCGACTGCGTCTTGCCGGTGGTGCCGATGTTTCACGCCAACGCCTGGGGGTTGCCGTACAGCGCAGCTCTGACGGGGGCGAAGCAGGTCTTCCCGGGGCCGCACCTGGATCCCGGAAACCTCTTGGAGTTGTTCGAGACCGAACGGGTCACGCTCACGGCGGGGGTGCCCACGATCTGGATCGACATCCTGCAGATTTTGGACGATGATCCTAACGCCTACGACCTCTCGGCTCTGCGGGCGATGCTCGTCGGGGGCGCGGCGGCGCCGAAGAGCATGATCCAGGGCTTCGACGAGCGCCACGGTCTGCGGGTGCTGCAGGGTTGGGGAATGACCGAGACGAGCCCGCTCGCCTCCATCGCCCATCTCAGGACCGAGATCGTAGAAAAGAGCAAGGACGAACAGTACGAATACATGGCCAGACAGGGTTACCCAATGCCTACCGTCCAGATTCGGGCCCGCGGGGATGAGGGGCTCGTGCCCTGGGACGGCGTGTCGATGGGAGAGCTGGAGCTGCGCGGGCCCTACATCGCCTCCGCCTACTACAACGCCCCCGAGACCGCCGACGAGTTCACCGAGGACGGCTGGCTCAAGACCGGCGACATCGCCACCATAGACGAGTACGGGTTCATAGAGATCCAGGACCGTACCAAAGACCTCGTAAAGAGCGGCGGTGAGTGGATAAGCTCGGTAGCTTTAGAGAATTCCCTCATGGCCCATGACGCCGTCGCCGAGGCTGCCGTGGTGGCGATCCCCGACCCCAAGTGGCAGGAACGTCCTTTGGCCGCCGTCGTCTTGAAAGAAGGCGAAGAGGCGACCCAGGAAGAGCTCATAAAGCACCTCGAATCGGACTTCGCCAGGTGGTGGCTCCCCGATAGGGTAGAGTTCGTTGATGAGATCCCCAAGACCTCAGTCGGCAAGTTCAAGAAAAGCGAGCTGCGCGAGCGCTTCGCCAACAGGGTCTCCGCCGACGCTTAGAATTAGCTAGTCCTCGGACCCTAAGGGAGCGAATGAAACCGACAGAGGAGATCGTCGTCCAGAGAAACGTCCCCGCCGAGATGCGCGACGACACGGTCCTCATGTCGAACGTCTACCGGCCCGCCGCCGGCGGTCCTTACCCGGTCCTCCTGACCCGCCTGCCCTACGGCAAAGACCTGCCGCTGGCCTACACTTACCTGGACCCGATCAAGTGCGCGAGCGCCGGCTACATCGTCGTGGTCCAGGACGTAAGGGGTCGCTACCGCTCCGAGGGCAAGTTCACCCCTTTCGTCCGCGAGTTTGAGGACGGCTACGACACCGTCGAGTGGGCCGCGAAGTTGCCGGGCTCCGACGGAAGCGTGGGGATGTACGGCGAGTCGTACTTCGGCAAGACCCAGTGGCACGCCGCCGTGATGCAACCGCCCTCTTTGAGGGCGATGGTCCCCGGCGAGACCTGGGGGAACCACTTGAACGGCGCCCAGATGCGTGGCGGGGTCCAGGAGATAGGAGCGATACAGTACTGGTCGCAGGCCGCCCTCGCCCCCGAGATCCTCTTCCGCAGGTACCGGGACGACCCCGAGCAGCGTCAGCAGAAGCTCCCGATCCTCGTCGGCCTCATAGACACCATGTCCGCGGGGGAGGGCTACGACGTCCTGCCGCTGACGGACCTTCCGGACCCCGACGGCCTCGTGCCGTTCATGCACGGGGGGCTCGAACGCGGCGTGGACGACGAAAGTTGGGATTATCTGAACATAGATGGCAAATACGATCTGGTAGAGGCCCCGACCCTCCACATCGGCGGCTGGTACGACTGCTTTATCGGGGAGACCTTGAGGCAGTACGAGGCGATGAAGGAGCAGGCGAAGAAGAGGGGCATGCGCCCGCCACGCCTGCTCGTGGGGCCCTGGAGCCACGGCAGGTTCGAGAGCCTGGTGGGAGACCTGGACTTCGGCCTCGCGAGCTCCGGCACGCTCCTGAACTACCGGGGCGACCTGACCGATTACCACCTACGCTGGTTCGAGGCGACGCTGAAGGGGGACGAGGAGGCCCTGGAGGAGGTCCCGCCGGTCGAGGTCTTCGTGATGGGCGAGAACCGCTGGCGCGGCTTCGAGGAGTGGCCCGTCCCCGGCTCGCGCGAGGAGCACTGGTACTTCAACAGCGGCGGCGAAGCCAACACGGCCTCCGGTGACGGGGGGCTCTCGCGGGAGAGGCCGGATAGCGCCGGCAGCGTCCCGGACGAGTACGACTACGATCCCCACAACCCCGTCCTGACCATCGGCGGGGCGACGCTTTTGCCCCCGATCATGCGCCGCGGCCCCCGCGACCAGCGCCCGAACGAGGAGCGCTCCGACGTCCTCTGCTACACGAGCGAGGTGCTAAAGGAGAGCTGCACGGTCCTCGGGCCCGTCTACGTGACCCTCTTCGCCGCCTCTTCCGCCCCCGACACGGACTTCGTCGCCCGGCTCGTAGACGTCTACCCCGACGGTCGGGCCCTCGTCGTAACGGACGGCATCATCCGCGCCAGCGCCCGGGAGAGCTATCCCGCCCCGGGCGTGATAGAGCCGGTGGAGCCGAGCAAGATAGAGCCCGGGCGCCCATACGAGTACGCCGTAGACCTGTGGACGACCGGGATCACCTTCCTCGCCGGGCACCGGATGCGGGTGGAGATCACCTCGAGCTCCTTCCCCCGTTGGGGACGCAACCTGAACACCGGCGAGAGCAACGCCCATTCGTCGCGCACGCAAGTTGCCCGCCAGAAGATCTTCCACGACCCGCAGAAGCCGAGCCATATTACACTGACCGTCGTAGACAGTTGATCGAAGGAGGTCCCCATGCCCGAACCCGTCATCCTCGAAGCCGTCCGTACCCCGTTCGCGCGCATGGACGGCGCCTTCCGCGAGGTGCGCCCCGACGCCCTGCTCGCCCACACCCTCAACGGCCTCGTGAAGCGCACGGGGATGGAGGTGGAGAAGATAGAGGACGTCGTAAACGGCACCGTCACCCAGGCCGGGGAGCAGGGCGCCAACGTCGGGCGGCTCGCGGGCATGCTCGCGGGCTTCCCCGTTACGGTCCCGGCCGTAACCCTCAACAGGATGTGCGGCTCCAGCCAGCAGGCGGTCCACTTCGCCTCGCAGGCCATCGCCGCCGGGGACATGGGCTACGCCATCGGCTCGGGCGTAGAAAGCATGACCCGGGCACCGATGTTCAGCGACATCGGCGGCGTCCCCGACGGCGGCTCGGTCTTCTCGGTTCTGAACCCGGACCTCCTGGAGAAGCAGGAGCTCATCCACCAGGGCGAGAGCGCCGAGCGGATAGCCGAAGAGTGGGAGATCACACGCGAAGACGTAGACGCCCTCTCCGCCGAGAGCCACCGCAGGGCGAGCGAGGCCGCCCGCGACGGCAAGAACGAAGAGGTCTTGCCTACCCCCGGCGTCGACGCCGAGGGCAACGCCGTAGAGGTGACGGCCGACGAGGGCATCCGGGGCGTCGTGGACCCGCAGAAGATGGCCTCTCTAAAGACCGTCTTCAGGTCAGACGGCGTGGTAACGGCGGGCAACTCTTCCCAGATCTCCGACGGCGCCTCCGCCGTCCTCGTCGGCGATCGCGAGGCGGCCGAGGCCGACGGCTTTAAACCGAAGGCGCGCTTCTTGGCCCGCGTCGTCGTCGGCGACGACCCGGCCATGCAGTTGACCGGGGTCATCCCGGCGACGCGCATGGCCCTCAAAAAAGCGGGCCTGAGCATCGAAGACCTGGATTGGATCGAGATAAACGAAGCCTTCGCGACGGTGGTCCTCTCCTGGGCCGACGAGCTCAAGCCCGACATGGACAGGGTAAACCCCTGGGGCGGCGCTATCGCCCACGGGCACCCCTTAGGCGCCACCGGCGCGGGCCTCATGGCGAAGATGCTCGCGGGGCTACAGGCCACAGACGGGCAGCTCGGGCTGCAGGTCATGTGCATCGGGCACGGCATGTCCACCGCGACCATCGTCGAGCGCATCTAGCGGAGGTTCGAGTTCCTGCACTGTCAATGGATCGAAGGCAAGACCACCCTGTCTCCCCGCTGATCAGCGCTCCGGCAGCGCGCAGAAGGCGCCCTCGCAGAAGCCGACCGGCCGCACCCCGAACACGCGGTTGAAGCGAGCCCGATAGTTCTCCCACGCGATGGCCGCGGCCAGCTCCACCAGCTGGGCCTCGTTGAAGCGCTGCCGCAGCTTCTCCGAGAGCTCAGGCGGTACCTCCACAGGTATCCCGGCCATCTCCTCCGCAAGCTCGATCACCAGCCGCTCCTCTTCCGAAAAGAACGGGCTCTCGTGGTAGCGCGGCAGGTCGCGTAGCTGCTCCTCGGTTACGCCCAGTTCTCTGCCCACGGCAGAGCCGATGTCCAGTCAGAAGGGGCAGCCGACGAGCGAGCTGGCCTTGAGCATGGCCAAGGATTTGAGGCGGCCGTCGACCCGGCCGCTAATCAGGAGCGCGGTCTCGTAGGCACCTACGGCCGCCAGGATCGTGGGCCTCTTTATCAGCAGACGTAGCAGATCAGTCGGGCTCTCGCGGTAGCGCGGCAGCCTACGGGCAAAGACCTTACCGTAGGCGAGTAGCTTGTCGAGAATCATGCCGGTTCTCCTTCCCTGCTCGGTTTCACCTTATCAGGGGTATATTCTGGAGCTTCTCTGGGTTAACCAAGATGCGGCTGGCCCGGATGCCATCGAAGGTCGTTACGCTCTGAGGTTGCCCGTCCGCGTAATAGCCAATGATGCCGGGCTGGCCGTTGATCCGGGTCCGGCGAACGACGAGCCCGGGCAGAACCTCGCGGAGTATCCCGAGCAAGAATCGGGTAACCCTGTCCGAGCCTTAGATCGGGTTGCGCGCCGCGCAGGTCAAACTCTCCAGCAGCACCAAAAAGGCCATCGAGAGCGACTCGTCGAGAGCGATCGCTTCGATGATATCGGATGCGGGCTCGGTCAGCAGCGGCTCGGGCAACCACGGCCCGACGTACTCCTCGCGCTTTACCCTTGCGAAACGCAACTGGTCTATGCAGAGGCGGGTCACCACCGCCGAGAGGTAGGCCCTGGGCGACCGCACCTCGGTCTCGGATGCTTCCTGGCAGCGCAGATATGCCTCCTGCACGATGCCCTTCGCGTCCGCGACGCTGCTGAGCATCCGGTACGCGATGGAGAACAAGAGCGGACGATGAAGAGCGAAATCCTCTACCCGGCGCGTCGGAGTTCCTTCCGCCATTCCATAACCCTTCGAGTTTTACCAACTTCTGTAACCTAGACGAATCAGCGAAGCGTACTGTGACATACACGCAGGGCTACCGGCCCCGCTGCGGGAAGCGGTGTACACAGGCGTCACAACGGCACGCGGGCGACCGTCGCGACGGCTCCGGCCGGTCTACCGCCTACTGCATGTAGATGCCGCCGTTGATGTTAATCGTCTGGCCCGTTATGTAGTCCCCATCCTCGACGAGGAAGCGCACCGCCCGGGCCACCTCGCGGGGTTTCCCGATCCGCCCCAGCGGTATCCTCTTGCGGATCCTCTCCTTTATCTCCTCTGGCACCACATCGAACATGTCGGTCTCTATGAACCCCGGGCAGATGGCGTTCACCGTCACGTTGTAGCGCGCCAGCTCTAAAGCCGCGGACTTGGTGAACCCTATAATGCCCGCCTTAGCCGCCGCGTAGTTGGTCTGTCCCAAGTTACCCGCCTGGCCCACGAAGGAGCTGATGTTGACGATCTTGCCACTCTCCTGTTCTATGAACCGCGACAACGCCGCCTTGACCGTGTAGTAGCAGCTGTTGAGATCCACCTGAACCACCCTGTCCCAGTCGTCGGTGGTGAGCTTCCTCATCGTCTTGTCCACCGTGATGCCGGCGTTGTTCACCAGGACGTCTATGCGACCGAACCTCTCCAGCGTCTCCTCGATGAGCCGGCTCGCCTCGTCCGGCTTGGAGACGTCGGCGCCTATGGCCACGGCGTGCTCGGCCCCGTTGCCGGAGAGCCTCTCGACTACCTCCTCGGCCGGTGCCTTGCTCCTCGAGTAGTTGACGACGACCCTCGCGCCCGCGAACCCCAACTCCTCGGCGATGGTACGCCCCATGCCCCTGCCAGCTCCCGTGACCACTGAGACCGTGCCTTCCAGGCTTCCCATGGAAGGTCCTCCTTTCCCCTATCCGGGCCCCTTATCTGCACCCCAACCGGGGCGCAGCCCAAAGTGTAATGTAAAACCGTTCCTTCGTTACAGGCGCTACGTGAAAGGCCGGCGGGTCCGCGCGGCTGCTTTAGGCCCCTAATCAAAGTAAATCTACCGGTATCCGGCACGGCCTCCCGTCCGCGAGCTCCACGCAACCGTGGCGCGTGTAGCCCGTGACGAGCACTTCTCCGTCCCGGAGCACGGCGTACTCGAAGCGCAGGGATGCTTTGCTGAGCTCCGCGAGTTCCGTGCGCAACGTCAGCTCGTCGTCGAAGAAGGCCGCCTTTTTGTAGCGCGCGAAGGCTTCTACGACGAGGAAGCCGTAGCCCCTTTTCTCCATTTCCCTATAAGAAAACCCGGCGGCGCGGAGCCACTCCACACGCCCGACCTCGAAGTAGGAGAGGTAGCTGGCGTTGTTGACTATCCTTTGCGCGTCGGTCTCGGAGTAACGGACGCGCAGCTTGGTCTCGTGTACTAGCTGTCGCTCCGCCGCCTAACGCCCTTTGAACTCGGGATCGCGCTTCTCGACGAAGGCGCCCATGCCTTCCCTTGCGTCCTCGGTGCCGAAGAGGAGGGCAAACTGGTCGGCCTCGTAGTCGAGGCCGCTCTCCAGGTCCAGGTCCTGCGCCTTGTTCGCCGCGGCCTTGGCGTGCCTGACGGCGATCGGGCCGTTGGTCGCTATCTCCCCGGCGAGCTCGCGGGCGGCGTTCAGTGCCTCTCCCTCCGGCACGACGCGGTTGACGAGGTTCATCGTGCCGGCTTCCTCGGCCTTTATGCGCCTCCCCGAGAAGATCATCTCTTTGGCTATCCCCGGCCCCACGAGGCGCGGGAGGCGTTGGGTTCCGCCCATACCGGGGAGGATGCCCAGGGACACCTCGGGGAAACCGAAGAGCGCGTTCTCGGCGGCGATGCGGATGTCGCAGGCCAGAGCCAGCTCGCAGCCACCGCCCAGAGCGAAACCGTTGACGGCGGCGATGGTCGGGACGTGACTTCGGTCTAGGAGCGCCGTCGCCTGGTGGCTAAGCTCGGCGAACCTCTTCGCTTCGAGCGGGCTCATCTCGTTCATCGCCGCTATGTCGGCCCCGGCGACGAACGCCCTCTCGCCAGCTCCGGTGACGATCGTGACCCGGGGCTGGTCGTCTTCGAGGCCGAGGAGCGCTTCCCGGATCTCCCCTATGACCTGCGGGTTCAAGGAGTTGAGTTTGTCCTGCCGGTCGATGGTCAGGACGGCGACACCAGCGTCTATGTGCTCCACCTTTACGAAATCCAAAGTGGCCTCCCTTGGGTCGGCGGCTGTCGGGCGTCGGCTTTCGGCGCTCTGCTCTTCGTTTCTGCCGGCTGACGAGCCGACTAGCTGACCAGCTCTTTCTGCAGGTACTCTACCGCTTTTCTGGTCGGGGTTCCGGGGGTGAAGACCTCGCCGACGCCGGCCTCCTTGAGCTTGGGGATGTCGTCCTTTGGGATGGTGCCGCCGACGAAGACCAGCACGTCTTCGGCGTCGTTCTCCTTCAGGAGCTCGGTGATGCGCGGGACGAGCGTCATGTGGGCGCCGGAGAGGATGGAGATC
>Ga0126307_10001342_pt1 | contig 16216 bp, 16 predicted proteins | sample Plot28_FD_89955 | JGI IMG/M metagenome (GOLD analysis project Ga0126307, IMG submission 89955) | Serpentine soil microbial communities from UC McLaughlin Reserve, CA, USA - Plot28 | ecosystem: Environmental > Terrestrial > Soil > Grasslands | place: USA: UC McLaughlin Reserve, Lake County... | reverse complement strand
GTGCCGTCGATGTAGCGGCAGACGTACAGGCCGCCGTCCCGGAGGACCTCCATGCTGAACTCCTGGACGAGCTCCGCCGACAGCAGCTCGATCATCGGGTGCGCGCCGAGGTCGGGGACGAACAACGTCTCGACCTGGCGGACCGAGAGCTGCTCGCGATCGGACTCGCGCTGCACGACGAGCTTCTGGCCGACCTCACTCCGGTCGAGGATCTCGAGCACCCGGGCGACGCCGTCGCGCTCGCGGCGCCAGCGCCCGAACGTCTCGCCGACGAGCCGGAGCCGCATGCGCGAGTCCGGGGGAATGAACGTGTGGAGCCGGTCGACCATCGCGCGGCGCTTGGTCACGCGCTCCTTGCGGTTCTCCGGGAAGCGGGCGGTGACGTATTCGATCATGGGGTCAGTCTTCGCGGGCGATCACGGCCCCGGAGACGTGGCGGAACTCGAGTGTCGCCGCTCTTACCGCCTGGACCGTCGCGCACCTTCTCTCCCCATCGGACGGCGACTTTGACCCCGCACACCAATGCTTAGTCGAGGCATTTCCGGCGGAGACGATTGACCGACGCACCCCGTTCGGCGGTAGAAAGGTGAATGACCCGCGAGTGGCGGGGCCGTCGACCTCTCAGGCCGCCTCGAGGGGGTGATGTAGTGCAGCCGCTTGCCACCGCACGAGCCCCCCCGAGACCCATCGTTCACATTCAGTGGCGCCGAAGCCTGCGGAATCTTCGATATCAGATATGAAGGGGGGCCAGATGCGAAAGCTCCTGGCTATGGTGGTCACCGCCGCCCTCGCTGCGACCGTCGCGCTCTCCGCAAGCGCAAACTCCGGGACGGTGTTCACGCGAGGCGACGAGAAGTTGGTGCCGAACGCCATGATCCAGTCCACGCTTCGATTCTCACCCGGACGGGTGAACGCCTCGACGGGGCAGATCCTAACGTGGACCCACGCCGATCAGACGGAAGCACCCCATACGGTCACGATCGCCGATCAGACCGACCTACCGGCAAGCATCGATGAGGTGTTCGAGTGTCCCGTCTGCGGTGCGGCGCTCGACGCGCACTTCGCCGGGGGGCTCAACGCGGTGGTGAACGTCGGCGCCCCGGGACTCGACCAGCCCGGTGACTCCCTCCTGTTCTTCCCGGGGGAGTCGATAAGCGCCGAGGTCTCGGCGCCTGCTGGAACGACCCTGTACTACCTGTGCGCGATCCACCCCTGGATGCAGGGATCGATCACCGTCGGCTGAGAAGCGAAACAGGCTAAGGCACCGCCACGACCGAGAGAGGAGGCGCCCCTAGAACGAGGCATGTCATCTCGGTCAGAGGGAGGACGAGTGCCGCAGAGGGCAGGGCTCGGCTGCGATCCGATGCAGAGCCCGATTCGCGTAAGCGGGCTTTGGAGCGAGACACATCGTCGTTTGAATTGGATTCCCGGGGGGATCGACTACGTGGAAAAGCTCCGCTACGGGGGGACAGGACTACCGCACGAAGTGCCGCGGGTGCAGCAGGGCGTCGTAGAGGTCCAATAGACATCGAGACGACGATCATGGAGATTGACACCCCTTCCCTATTGCACCCGTCGCCCGCGACCTCCATGTCTAGTTGCAACCGAGGAACGATCGAGGGCCTTCGCTCGAACCACGTCGAGGTCTCGTGGGTCGAGGGGAGCACTTCGAGCCAGGGACATTCCTCTTGCTCAGTGGCGTTCGCCGTGCGCCCCGGACTCCCGCGCCAAGTGGAAGGGTGATCCAGCAGAGAGGCGACCTGGCACGATGTCGGCATGCGAACGTGGAAGGCCGCTCTGGGGAGCGCCGTCTTCTTCGTACTGGCACCGGGGACGGTGGTGGGGGTTATCCCCCGGTGGATTACCGGATGGCAGGTTCAGCTCTACTGGGCAGCGCCCGCCCGCTTCGTGGGACTGGTCCTCCTGATGGCCGGAATCGCGGTGCTAGTGGAGGCATTCGCCCGCTTCGTGTTCGAGGGACTGGGCACGCCGTCTCCCATCGCACCGACGGACCGCCTGGTTGTGGGCGGTCTGTACCGATACGTTCGCAACCCCATGTACGTCGCGGTACTGGTGGCGATCGTGGGGCAGGCCTTCTGGTTTGGCCAGCCGGTGTTGTTCGGCTACGCGGGGCTGGTCTGGGCCGCGGTCATGTCGTTCGTCCGCTGGTACGAGGAACCGCATCTCGCCGAGCGCTACGGCGGGAGCTATCGAGTGTATCGGGACGCGGTGCCCGGATGGATCCCGCGCGTTCGCCCGTGGAGGCCGAACAGCGACATCCCCTCCTAGGAGAGGCTTCCGGAGTATGGGTCGATTCGTGCCCCGTCTTCGCAGGCTGTTCGTAGTCACAGACCGCCGGCTCGCCGGGGCGGCGCGGGCTCCCGCGGCGCCAAGGTGGATATCGAGTCGGTCCACCTTGTATCCCGGCAAGGAGGTGATTGAAGTTGATGCTCACTCAAGGAGGCCGCCGCTCTTGACAGTGACGAACTCGGCATACGGCCGCCAGAAGACTCGCGCGATCCGGTCCGGAGAACGGGCCAACAATCGCCTGTACTGAACGAGATGGGGAGGCATGGGATGCGGATCAAGTGTGGGCGGAAGAGCTAGCCGATCGTGTAGGGGTCAAAAATTCCGATCACCTTTGCGACCCTGCGGCTTCGCCCGACCTGAAGCCCGAGTGAGAACCCCGTCGCCAACCGAGTTGGCTGAGATCTGAGTCCGAGGGACTCAAGTCCTGCACGGAGCGGCTCCGCACTCGGGCAGCTCGGCAGCCAAGGAGGCGAATCGAATGGCGGACACTCGCCTTCCCGAGCTTCCTTAGAGCTGGCTCGTCTTCGCCGCCCGCTGCGAAGCCGCAGGTCGAGCCCCTTGATCGGAGTTTCTGACCCCTACAGGGTCGAGCACTACCCGATCACAGGCCGGTGGTTTCAGCCCGACGTCACGATCGACGCGCGCACGCGGAACTACCTCGAATCGGGGATAACGATCCTGCTCGCGGGTCCGGCGGCCGAGCGGAAGTATGCGGGCCGGTGGAATCACAAGGGAGCCGCGCACGACCGCAGCGTCGCCGCGGACATGGCGGTCCGGCTCGTCGGCTCCGAGGAGCAGCTGCAGCGCTACTGGGCGTGGCGAGAGCAGCTCGCCGCGGACTTGGTGGACAACCCGTTCGTATGGGAGCAGGTCGAACGGCTAGCCGACGAGCTGCTCGGGCGTCGGACGATGAGCGGGCGGGCCGTTCGCGAAGCACTACGGAGGAAGGAGGGGGAAGGTGATGTTGCTCAAGCGCAAGATAGAACGGCACAGCCGGGAGATGGCTGAGGCGTTCGCGCAGTGGCTCAGCGACACGCGCCAGGCGAACCCTCGCCCGGGGTTCTACGTCAAAGACGGCAAGGACTGGAGGTATCTGGAGGGGGAATCTCCCACGTCGCAGGAGCGGCGGTTCGACGCGATGACCGACGACACGGTGTTCACCTTCGGCGTCGAGCTGGCGTTCGTCGACGGGGAGGTAGCGCTCCGGCCGAACCTCATCGCTGTTCCGTAGCTGCTGGCCCCCAACTGGCCCCCAACTCGGCCCCCTCGGTTCACCTCCGGGGGGGCCGTTTCCGCTGGTAGATGGACGTGCCCCCGGCAGGAATCGAACCTGCGACTCGCGGTTTAGGAAACCGCTGCTCTCTCCACTGAGCTACGAGGGCGTGCACGGTCGAGTGTAGAACGAGCCGAACGGCCATCGACCGACCCTGCCTCAGCCATCGGGCACCTCCGGCTCCTCGCTCGGGTCCTGCACGCTGGTCCGGGCGGCCTCCACGGTGATGTCCATCGATAGCACCCGCTCAAGACCAGCGATCTCGAGCACCCTACGAGAGCGTGACGCCTCCGGCGCCACGATGCGTAGGACCTGAGCCCGCCAATCCAGCCGGTTGTCGAGCTCGGCGAGCATCCGGACGCCGGCGCTGTCGAGGTAGGACACCTCCGAGAGATCGATCACAGGCCGAGCGCTTCGTTCGGGACACCGCCGAGGAGCGCGTCGGTGATCTCGGCCGCGTTCGACAGGTCGATCTCGCCCGAGAGACCGGCGACCACGACGCCGTCCTCGAGTCCGATCGTGACGTTCTGGTGCTCCGTCACACCGAGACCGACCCTCGGAGGGTCCTCCGCATCGTCACGACGGTGCCCCGCTCGCTCCGGTCGATCCGCATCGACGGGGCGAGGGACTCGATCAGCGCCAGCCCGCGGCCGCCGTCCTGGCCCCGCCCCTGGCGCCAGCGGCCGAAGTCACGGACGACGACCTCCACGGCGCCGTCGTCGCGACGGGCCTCGATGTCGACGGTCCCGGCGCTCGGGCCGTACGCGTGTCGGATCGCGTTCGAGCAGGCCTCGGCGCAGGCGAGCACCAGATCGTCCGTATCCTCGAGCTGGACCCCGATGCCCCGGAGCCAGCCCCCGAGCGCGCGGCGCATCCTCGCGAGCTCGGCCGGCTCCGCCGGCATCCGGAATCGGAAGGCCTCGTCCCGGACGCGCAGCCGTTCCATCGCGAGGAGCGCGATGTCGTCGGCTGCCTCGCTCGGCGCCAGCTCGGTGATCAGGTCGCGACACACGCTCTCGACCGGCCGCTCCGGATCCCTGCCGGCGGCCGCGAGCAGTCGCTCCAGTCCCTCCTCGAGCGCGATGCCACGCCGATCGATGAGGCCGTCGGTATAGAGGACGACCTTGGCCCCGGGGTCGACGTCGACGACCACCTCCTCGTACACCCGGCCGGTGGCCACGCCGATCGGTGGCTGCTTCGGGAGGTCGAGGTATCGAGCCCCTCCGCGTCGAGCGCGATCGGTGGCGGGTGTCCGGCGGCGACGAAGCGCATGGCGCCCGACGCAGGGTGGACCTCCGCATACGTCATCGTGGCGATCTCGTCGGGCGCCACCACGCGGAGGACCGCGTCGGCGTGCGCGACGATGTCGGCCGGGTGGTGTCCTTCGAGCGCGTAGGCGCGCACGGCCATCCGGAGCTGACCCATCACGCTCGCCGCCTCGAGGCCGTGCCCCGCGACATCTCCGATCACGAGCCCGACCCTCCCGTTCGTCAGCGGGATCACGTCGTACCAGTCACCGCCCGCCTTGAACCCCACCTCGGCCGGCTGGTAGCGCGCGGCGAGGGCGAGCCCATCGACCGTCGGGAGGTCCTGGGGCAGCAGCGCGCGTTGCAGCGTCTCGGCGATCCGGTGCTGGCGGTCGTAGTCGACGCGTTCGGTGACGTCCTGGACGACCCCGAGCATCCGAACGGGCGAGCCGGCCTCGTCGAAGAACAGGCGGGCGCGGCCGTGGAGTGCTCGGAGCTCACCGTCCGGGCGGACGATCCGGTACTCGACGTCGGGCACCTCTCGCCGCCGCATCGCGAAGGCGTCCGCGAGGTTGCGTTCGATCCGCCGGCGGTCCTCCTCGGCACGAGCTCCACGGCCTTCTCGAACGTCATGGGGAACGCTCCCGGCTCATAGCCGTGGATCCGGTACAGATCGTCGGACCAGGTGACCGTCCCGGACCCCAGGTCCCACTCCCATCGACCGAGCCTCGCGAGGTCCTGCGCCTCCGCGAGCTCGTGTTCGCTCCGGCGGAGCTTGGTCTCGGCCTCGCGCCGTTCGGTGATCTGGTGCCCGAGGTGCTCGTTGGCCTCGACCAGCTGCGACGTGCGCTGGCGGACGCGGCCCTCGAGATCGTGGGCGGCGCGCTGCAGCCGCTCGCGGGCCTGGGTGCGTTCGGAGACGAGCGCGGAGAGGAAGAACGCGGTGAACGCGATCGTCGCGTTGAACAGCTGGAGCGTGAGCATCTGCTCGGTGAGCGACAGGTCGCCGAACCATCCGACCATCCGGCTGGCGCCCCACGTGGCCACGGTCGACACGAGCAGCACCGCCGGCGCCGCCCCGCGGAGCTGGAAACGCCACGCGATCCACCCAACAAGCGGGGGGAGCAGGAACAGGAGCTGACCCCTGTTCCCCATGGCGAAGGCGGAGGCACCCAGCAGGAGCGCAGCCATGACCAACGCCTCGGGGAGACGGCGGAGGCCGAGCCTGGGCTCGACCTGGTTCCACGTCAGCACGCACAGCAGGGACGGCGCCACCACGAGGATCCCCATCGCGTCGCCCGCCCACCACACGGTCCACGCAACCCAGAACCCCTCGAGCGTGATGCGTGACGACAGCACCAACGCGGCGGTCCCGATCGTCGCGCTGATCGTCATGCTCAGCAGCGCGCCCAGCCCCACGAGCGCCACGACGTCGCGGACGCGATCGATCTCCTGCCGGAAGCCGACCCGCTCGAGCAGCCGGGCCGCCACGATCGGCGCGATGGTGTTCGTGATCGGCAGGTTGACCAGGAACGCCGCGATCGCGACCCCCGGCCATAGGCGCCGGCCGTACCGGAGGAACGCCACCAACGCCAGACCCGTGGGCGGCCAGAGCGGCGTGATGTTGTCCTCGACGATCGCGAGCCGGAGTCCGAGCCTGGCGGCCGCGTAGTACAGGACCCCGAGCACGAGGATCGCCAGGAGGTCGTCGCGGCTGACCCTCGGCACGACGCCGGGTCGATCCCCTCGGATCCCGACCGGGGAGGTCATCAGGCGGCCAGCTTCCACCAGATCACCGAGCGTGCCAATCCCCCGGAGTGGGACCGGGCGATGCACCTCAGGAGAACGCGATCCTCACGAGGAAGACGTCCCGGTCACCGGCGTTCGTCTGGCCTTCGAACGCCCCGTGCGTGGTCCCGACGGCGACCACGCCCTTCGGGTCCGAGGCCATCCCGTAGACCGCGTCGTAGTCGGCCGTGCCGAACTGCCGCGTCCAGACCTCGGTGCCGTTGCGCAGGTACTTGCGGAGGAAGCCGTCGCTCTCTCCCAGCGGCGTGCCGTCGGGGAGCTCGCCGGTCGTCGAGCCGGCGATGTAGAGGCCCTTGCCCGCGATCGACAGCGCAGTCGCCTGATCGTCGGTCGCGCTCCCGAACTGCTTGAGCCACGACACCGCCCCGCCCACCTGGAGCTTGCCGATCACCGCGTCGAACCCGCCGGCCGGCGGCTCGTGCAGGAACGTCCCCGAGGTCCACCCCGCGAAATACACGCCCTCGGCGCGCGGGACGATCGACGTGATCGCGTCGGTGTCAGATGCGCCGAGCGGATAGCTCCACGCCGGTCGACCGCGCCCATCGAACCCCGCGACGAACCCGTCCTGATCAGCGACCGTGCGACGCAGGCCCTCCGTGGTCCCCGCGAGGATCACCCGGCCCTGGCGCAGCGCGACCGAGAGGCCCCGGTCCTCGCCGTCCCCGCCGAAGACCCTCGTCCAGCTGGGGAAACCGCGGGTGTCGAGCCGCATCACGAATGCGTCGGACGGCCCGTCGAGCCGTTGCCGATCGAGCGGCCCGCGCGTCGTGCCGGCGAGGAAGATCGCATCTGCGCTGGCCGAGACCGCGGCGCCCTCGTCCTCGCGGTGCGTCCCGAACTGCCTCACCCACGCCGGCCTGCCGCGGGGGTTGAACTTGGCGACGAACGCGTCCGTCCCGCCTCGCGCCTTCTGCCCGGGGAACCGCCCGTCCGTCGAACCCGCGACGTAGACGTTGGTCCCCGAGACCGAGATCGCGAGCGCCTGATCGGTCCCGTTCGTGCCGAACTGCCGCGTCCACAGCTCGTCGCCGTCCGCGTCGTACCGGGTGAGGAACGCGTCGTAGCGGTAGTGGTACGGCTGTCCGTTGAGCGAAAAGTTCGTGAACCCGGCGGCGTAGGAGCCGCCCTTACCGTCCGGCGCGGCCGCGTTCGCGAGGTCGTATCGCTGCGTCCCGAACTGCCGCACCCACCGGATCGTGTTCGTGGCGTCGACCGAGCCGCAGTGGACGTTCGCGACCAGGCAGTCCGCGACGAGCTGATCCAGTCGTTCCTGCTGCCACGTGTTCCAGAAGTCCGCGTGCATCGTGTACGGGGGCCCGCTCGAGAGCTGGAACGCGAGCGTCCCGTCCAGCCCGATCGGGTTCATCACGCCGTAATGCACGCGCTCGCTCAGCTTGGGGATGGTGTTCCCGAACCCCGGCGGGCACGCGCCGCCCTCCGGGTACGTGACGTCCTCCGGCCGCAGGCCGGTGCCGTTCCAGCAGCTCGGGAAGTCGATCGACGCGACGATCCCGTCGACGAACCCGTACTGGGCCCACGGCCTGCAGTCGTACGGCGTGTCCCGGTGCGGGGTGGATACGCTCGTGGTCTGCCCGCAGCTCCACGACACGTGCGGGTTCTCGGCGGGCGATTGGGCATCCTTGTTGCCGCCAACCATCTGCAGTCCCGCCGGGATCGTCCCGGGCGTGCCGGTGCCCGGAGCCAGGTAGTAGATGCGCATGACGCCGGGCCGGAGCCGCACACCGTTCAGGAACCCCGTGGGGGCCCAGTAGCCGGCCGTGTCGCTCGGGACGCGGCAGTTGGTCTCGCCGGCGAGCATCGTCTCGAACGTCGAGAAGGCGTTCACGCCCGTGTTGCCGAAGAAGTCGTGGAGGTGGGATGCGCCCGGTTGGCTCGGGAACACGATGGGGTCGTCCGGCAGCGAATGCGAGTACGGGCATCGCAGCACGAACTGACCGGTCTGCGCCGCCTGCGCCGGGGGAACGCACAGACCGAGCAGGACCAGCAGAGGGAGCAGGGATGTCAGCGAGCGCCTCATGGAAGGTCCGAACGCTACCCGCGAGCCCGCGGACGGGCAAGGGACCTCACGCAGGTCGTGCGTTCCGGCCCGAGGTGCTCATCCGGGGAGGTACCCATCGCGACGCCACCGGTTTGCCCGCCGCAGAGCACCGTCGCATGATGCCCGGAGCGCACGACGGCCACGCAACAGGGCCAAGAACCGGGCCAAAAACCGGCCAAAAAGACGGGAAGGAGATCGAACGCCATGAGGACCCTCATCAGGGGCGGCACGATCGTGACCGCCACCGAGACCACGAAGGCCGACGTCGTGGTCGAGGACGAGCGGGTGGCGGCGATCGGCGTCGGGATGCCGGTCCAGGCCGACGTCGAGATCGATGCCGCCGATCGGTACGTCATGCCGGGCGGCGTCGACGTCCATACCCACATGGACCTGCCCTTCGGCGGCAGCTTCTGTTCGGACGACTTCGAGTCCGGGACGCGGGCGGCCGCGTTCGGCGGGACCACCACGATCGTGGACTTCGCGCTCCAGGACTACGGGGAGGGCCTGCGGCAGGGTCTGGACCGCTGGCACGAGAAGGCGAAGAAGGCCACCACCGACTACGGGTTCCACATGATCATCCGTGAGGTCAACGACCAGGTGCTGGCGGAGATGGACGAGCTCGTGGGCGAGGGCGTCACCTCGTTCAAGCTCTTCATGGCGTACCCGGGCGTGTTCATGCTCGACGACGCGTCGATCTTCCGGGCGATGCGCCGGGCTGGCGACTCGGGGGCGCTGATCATGATGCACGCGGAGAACGGCGGGCCGATCGATGTGCTCGTGCGGCAGTTCCTGGACGACGGGAAGACCGAACCGCTCAGCCACGGCCTCACCCGCCCGTCGGTGATGGAGGGCGAGGCCGTCCACCGCGTGTTCAAGCTCGCCGAGCTGGCCGGGACCCCCGCCTACATCGTCCACCTGTCCTCGCGAGACGCGCTGAACGCGGTCCGGGAGGCGCGGGACCGGGGCATGCCCGCGTTCGCCGAGACCTGTCCCCAGTACCTGTACCTGTCCCTCGACGACCTCGGTAGGCCGGGGTTCGAGGGCGCGAAGTTCGTGTGCTCGCCTCCGCTCCGGCCGGCCGACCACCAGGAGGAACTGTGGAAGGGCCTGCGCGGCGACGACCTGCAGATCGTCTCGACCGACCACGCGCCCTTCAACTACGTGGGGCAGAAAGACCTCGGCAAGGACGACTTCTCCAAGATCCCGAACGGTCTCCCCTCGGTGGAAGACCGTTTCACGCTCCTGTACGGGGGCGTCGAGGCCGGCCACATCGGGTTGAACCGGTTCGTCGAGATCGTGGCGACCGCCCCGGCCAAGATGTTCGGCCTGTACCCGCGCAAGGGCACGATCGCGCCGGGCTCGGACGCGGACGTCGTGGTGTTCGACCCACGCGTCGACCGCGAGATCTCGGCGAAGACCCACCACATGAACGTCGACTACTCCGCGTACGAGGGCAGGAAGGTGCGCGGTCTGCCCGAGGTCGTGCTCCAGCGTGGCCAGGTGCTCGTGCAGGACGGGACCTTCCACGGCAAGCCCGGCCAGGGGCGGTTCCTTCCGAGGAGCCGGATCTCGGTCTGACGGCCGCGACGTGGCGTACCGTGGGCACCGCAGCTCAACCGGAGTTCGCGTGAGCCCATGACGGCCGAGGTCCATATCCTGAGCGAGGGCTATCTCGGCGACGGCGGCGACCGGGTGGGCTCGACGGTCGGGTTCGCGCGGGACGGCGGGGTACTCGTGGTGATCGATCCCGGGCTCGTGCCGCGACGCCAGGCGATCCTTGGACCGCTCGCTGAGCTCGAGCTCGCACCCGAGCAGATCACCGACGTCGTGCTCTCGCACCACCATCCCGACCACACGCTGAACGCGGCGCTGTTCCCGAACGCGAGGGTTCACGACCACTGGGCGTGGTACCGCGACGACCTGTGGGTCGACCGGCCCGCGGAGGGGTTCGAGCTGTCCTCGTCGATCCGCCTGATCGAGACGCCCGGGCATTCCCCGCAGGACCTCTCCACGCTCGTGGACACGGACGCCGGGCTCGTCGTGTTCACGCACCTGTGGTGGACCGCGACGCTGCCCGATGAGGATCCGTTCGCGCCCGACCCGGCCGTGCTCCACGAGAGCCGCGCCCGCGTGCTCTCGCTCCGGGGGCTGCGCACGATCGTTCCGGGGCACGGGGCGCCGTTCGAGCCGGGCTCGGACACGCCCCGCTAGCGAAGGCTCAGGCGCGGCCGAGCGCCGCCGCGATCGCGGCGATGTCCTCGGGGGTCGTCCCGCAGCACCCGCCGATCAGCGACGCGCCGGCATCCCGCCACGCGAGCGGCCGCAGCGGCGGTCGCGCGTCCTGTCGGGGTGGGTCGGTCCACGCCTTGCGCATCGGGTCCCAGAACGAACCGCGGTTCGGGTAGCACACGACCGGCCTGTCGGTCGTGGCCGAGATCGTCTCGACGAGCCGCTCGACGTGCAGCGGCGGGGTGCAGTTGACGCCGACGGCGATCACGCTCGGCGCGGCCGCCACTACCTCGATGGCCTCCTCGATCGGGGTGCCGTCGCAGACGTGCCGGCCGTCGCGGCAGCTGAAGCTCACCCACGCGGGGATCTCGGGCACCCGCCCGAGCGCGCGGGCGAGCGCTCGGGCCTCGACGAACGAGGGGATCGTCTCGACGGCGAACACGTCCGGCCCGGCCTCGGCGAGCGCCTCCAACCTCGGCACGTGGAACTCGACCAGCTCGTCCTCGTTCCTGTCGTAATCACCCGTGTACTCGGCGCCGTTGCCGAGCATCGCGCCGTAGGGGCCGACCGACGCGGCGACGATCCGGTCACCGCCCGCGGCCTCGCGGGCGAGCTCGACGCTCCGCCGCATCTGCTTGGCGGCGTCATCGCGTTCGATCCCGCGCCCCGCGAGCCCCTCGAACGTCGCCTGGTAGCTCGCCGAGATCGCGACGTCCGCCCCGGCCTCGAAGTAGGCCTCGTGCACGCGGCGGATCGCGTCCGGCTCCTCGACGAGGACCTTCGCGGACCAGAGCGGGTCCCTCAGGTCGGCACCGCGGCGCTCGAGCTCGGTGGCGAGCCCGCCGTCCAGCACGACCGTCCCGTGGATCCTCCGGATACTCGCGAAGGGGTCGGCGGTCATGTGCCCAGCCTACGCGGTTGACCGGCGACGGCTCCGGGGCAAGGATGCACCGTTGCCGACGAGGAGGTGTGGGCTTGCTCGCGACGAGCATCTACATGGTCGTGTTCCGGGTGATCCACGTGATGCTCGGGATCGCGTGGGGTGGGGCGCTGTTCCTGTTGGTTGTCTTCCTGCAACCGACGGCCAAGGCGATCGGCCCCGCGGCCGGTCCGTTCATGCGCGAGCTGTTGGGCGTGCGTCACCTCACCGACTGGCTCCTTCGGATTGCGGGGGCGACGATCGTCGCGGGCGGATTTCTCTACTGGCACGACATGCAGGCGTTCGGGGGTCTCGGCGACTTCCTCGACAGCGCGTTCGGGCTCTGGCTCACGATCGGGGCGCTCGCGGCGATCGTTGCGGTCGCGATCGGCGGGGCGCTGACCAAGCCGACGCTCGAGCGTTCGCTCGCGGTCGGCGCCCAGATCGCGCAGGCCGGCGGCCAACCGCCTCCTGAGCTGGTGCAGGAGCTGTCAGGGCTCCAGGCCAGGGGTCGCAGCCTCGCCATCTACAACCTGGCGCTTGTGTCGCTCGCGGCGTTCGCGATGTCGACCGCCCGCTACTGGTAGGAGCCGCATCCACGTAGGCTCGTCTTCAGTGGCGACCGTCTACGATCTCACCCTCGACCAGCTCACCGAACGCCTCGGCGACTGGGGCGAGCCGCCGTTCCGAGCCAGGCAGATCCATCGGCAGCTCTGGCGCCGGGCGGCCACGTACGAGCGCATGCCCGACGTCCCCAGGCGACTGCGCGAACGCCTCGAGGCCGAGCTCCCGATCGGGGTCGACGTGCTCGAGGAGCGCGAGGCGGACCGGGGCGCGACCCGCAAGGCGTTGCTGCGGATCGGTGGCCGGCACGTGATCGAGACCGTGCTGATGGGATACCGGGATCGGGTGACGGTCTGCGTCTCGACGCAGACCGGGTGCGCGATGGGCTGCGGGTTCTGCGCGACGGGGCAGATGGGGCTCCGAAACAACCTCACCGCCGGCGAGATCGCGGCGCAGGCGGTTTGGGCAAGGCGGGAGGCGGCCGCCCTGCCCGCGTCCACCCCCCGCCGCCTGTCGAACGCCGTCTTCATGGGGATGGGCGAGCCGCTCTCGAACGAGCGCCATACGTTCGGCGCGCTCGCGCTGCTGACCGGCGAGATGGGGATGGGGGACCGGCACGTCACGGTCTCGACCGTCGGCGTCGCGCCGGCGATCCGCCGCCTCGCCGAGGCGTACCCGCAGGTCGGGCTTGCGGTGAGCCTGCACGCGGCCGATGACCGTCTGCGCAACCGGCTCGTCCCCGTGAACAGGCTGTGGCCGCTCGAGGAGCTGATCGACGCGATCGAGGCGTGGCGCCGCGTGACGCGCCGGCGCCCGTCGATCGAGTGGGCGATGATCGACCGGACCAACGACGCGGACGAGCAGGCCGAGCGTCTCGCGCCGATCGCGCTCCGCATGCGGGCGCACGTCAACCTGATCCCGCTGAACCCGACGCCCGGGTGGCCGTCCAAGCCGAGCCCGGCCTCGCGGATCCGCGCGTTCGCCTCGATCCTTGACGACGCCGGCGTGGCCGTGACGATCCGCGACACGCGCGGACGCGAGATCGACGCGGCCTGCGGCCAGCTCTCGCTCGAACACGAGCGCGCCGCAGCGCGCTGAACGGAGCTGCCGCCGGCGGCTGCTAGCGTGAACCGGCCATGGGGTTCATCGAGCTCGCCGACGTCGCGTACGCCCTGCCGGGCGGCTGGACCTTGTTCGAGGGGGTGAGCTTCCGCGTGCCCGAGGGCGAGCACGCCGGCCTCGTCGGCGCGAACGGCATCGGCAAGTCGACGCTGCTCCGCCTGATCATGGGCGACGACCGCCCCACCGCGGGCTCGATCCAGACCGACGGACGGGTCGGGCTGATGCGGCAGTTCATCGGGTCCGACGCGCGTCCGACGACGGTCCGCGACTTCCTCCTCGCGTACGCCGAGCCACGTGTCTCGGAGGCCGCGATCCGCGTCGCCAAGGCCGAGCGTTGGATGCGGGATCACCCGGGCGAAGACGCGCAGATGCGGTACGCGGACGCGCTCGCCGACTGGGGTGAGGCCGGCGGGTACGAGGCCGAGGTGTTGTTCGACCGAAGCACGCACGCGGCGTTCGGGCAGGGTTACCCCGAGTGCGCCGAACGCAAGATCGAGACGCTCTCGGGCGGCGAACGCAAGCGTCTCGCGCTCGAGGTGATCCTGCGGTCCAGGTTCGACACCGTGATGCTCGACGAGCCGGACAACGCGCTCGACATCGAGGGCAAGCGGTGGCTCGAGGACGCGATCGCGGCCAGCGCCAAGACCGTCCTGTTCGTGAGCCACGACCGGACCGTGCTCGACCGCGCCGCGACCAGGATCGTCACGCTCGAGGGGCGTGCCGCGTGGACGCACCACGGCGGCTTCTCGAGCTACGCCGCGGCGCGCGACGCCCGGGTCGATCGTCTCGACCAGGATCACCGGCGCTACGAGGCCGAGCACCGGCGGCTCTCGGACATGGTGAAGGAGATGCGGCGCAAGTCCGCGTACAACGACAACTGGGCCTCGAAGGCTCGATCCGCGCAGCACCGCCTCGACCGGTTCGAGGAGCGCCAGAGGCCGCCCGAGAAGGCCGAGGTGCAGAACGTTCGGATGCGCATCCAGGGCGGACGCACGGGCAAGGTCGCGCTCCGGGTCACCGGGCTGTCGATCGCCGGGATCGTGGGGGCCTTCGACGCCGAGGTCTGGTTCGGCGAGCGGATCGGGGTGATCGGCCCCAACGGGACCGGCAAGACGCACTTCATGCGGCTGCTGGCGGGCGAGGAGATCGCGCACGAGGGCGGTTGGAAGCTTGGGGCGCGGGTTGAGCCCGCCCTGTTCGCGCAGCTGCACGAGCGGGCCGACGTCGCCGATCTGCCGATCGTCGAGGTGCTCCGCAAGCGTGGGATGACGATGACCGGGTCGATGGCGGCGCTGCGCCGCTACGAGATCGACCAGGTCGGCCGGAACCCCTTCGAGCTCCTGTCCGGCGGCCAGCAGGCCCGGTTCCAGCTCCTGCTGATGGAGGTGGACTCGCCCACGATGCTGCTGCTCGACGAGCCGACCGACAACCTCGACGTGGCCTCGGCGGACGCCCTCCAGGGAGCCGTCGACCGCTACCAGGGAACGGTCGTCGCCGTCACCCACGACCGCTGGTTCATGCGGCTGATGGACCGATTCCTGTTCTTCGACGGCGACGGTTCGGTGCACGGGCTGCTCGAGTCGCCGTACGAAGACGTGGCGGCGGTCGGATGAGGCGGTCGCTCGTCGCCGTCGTCGCCATGGCGATCGCGCTGCCGGCGTGCGCCGGTGATCCCGGGCGTGCGACGACCTCGGGTCCGCAGACGAACGGGGCGGCGCAGGTCTCGGGCCCGGCGACGGGTCCGAGCGCAACCGTTTCGCCCTCGCCGGTCGCCGATGATCCGACGCCGACGACCCCCGAGCCCGACGCCTGGATCCCCGGCCGGGCCGATGCGCTCGCCGTCCGACTCGAGTCCACGTGGGAGGCTCGGCGCGAGGCCGTCCGTCGATGGGTTCGCTCCGGGGACCCGGGCGCGTGGCCGCCACCGGAGGACGTCGAGCTCCTCGTCCTCTACGAACAGCGGATCTACCGGGTGTTGGCGGCCCGCGACCGCCTTGCGGTCGCGGTCCTGAACCGGCTCGACCATCCCCTGGCCCCCGAGGCGAGGTCGAACGTCCGGGCGGGCGGCGCCCTGTACGACCACTTCTCGCCGTTGAAGACGCTGCCCGACTTCCGGACCCACGCCCCCGAATCCGCCGACCTGCTCCTGCGGTACTTCGAGAAGGGCGAGCGGCGGTTCGGGGTGGGCTGGGAGCTGCTCGCGGCCGTGATGCTGATCGAGACGCGGATGGGTCGGATCGCCTCGAGCAGCTCGGCGGGCGCGCAGGGGCCGATGCAGTTTCTCCCGTCGACCTGGGAGGTCTACGGGCTGGGTGGTGACATCCGAGACGAGCACGACGCCATCCTCGGCGCCGCGAACTACCTGAGCGCCTCCGGCTCCCCGGTCGACGACCGAGGGGCGCTGTTCCACTACAATCCGGTGGCGGCGTACGTCACGGCCGTCATCCGGTACGCGAACGCGATGTCGCGAGACCCGGACCTGTTCTACGCCTACTACAACTGGCAGGTGTTCGTGCGCACCAGGCACGGGGACGTGCGGCTCACCGGTCCGGGGCTGTAGGGGCGAGACCCCGGGACGCTACGCTCGCGCTCAGTGTCAAGGTGCACACGCAGCGAGATCCCGGATGGGCTTCGGGATAGCCTCCGCCGGACGGCGGGCTGGCTCATAAGCTCGGTGTCTCCCG
>Ga0126307_10001340_pt1 | contig 16219 bp, 20 predicted proteins | sample Plot28_FD_89955 | JGI IMG/M metagenome (GOLD analysis project Ga0126307, IMG submission 89955) | Serpentine soil microbial communities from UC McLaughlin Reserve, CA, USA - Plot28 | ecosystem: Environmental > Terrestrial > Soil > Grasslands | place: USA: UC McLaughlin Reserve, Lake County... | reverse complement strand
TTCGGGATGCCCTCGATCTCGACGAGGCACATGCGGCACGCGCCGACCGGCTGGCCGAGCTTGGGCTCGTAGCAGAAGACGGGGATCTCGACGTCTCCGTGCTTGGCGCCGTCGACCAGCATCACGCCCTCGGGCGCGGTCACCTCCCGCCCGTCGATCGTGAACGTGACCTCGCTGACCTCCGGCCGCGGCACTACGCGGGCTCCAGCATGGGATACGGGCCGGCGTGGTCGTCGCGGTTGACCTGCGGGATCGCCGTGCCCAGGCCGTGGCGCTCGCGGGCCGCCTCGATGTGCGCCTCGAACTCCGCGCGGAAGTGCTTGATCATCGAGCCGATCGGCATCGCCATCGCGTCGCCCAGCACGCACAGGCAGTTCCCCATGATCTGCTCCTGGACCGAGGCCATGATGTCGAGGTCCATCGGCGTCGCCTCGCCGGTCTGGACGCGCTCGAGCATCTTCACCGTCCAGTTGGTGCCCTCGCGGCAGGGCGTGCACTTGCCGCACGACTCGTGGCGGTAGAACTTGGCCGTCTTGAGCGCGACGTCGACGATCGGGATCGAGTCGTCGATGACGATGATCGCGCCCGAGCCGAGCATCGAGCCGGCCTTGGCCAGCGAGTCGAAGTCGTACGGCAGGTCGAGGTACTCGTCGGTGCCGGGCAGCACCGGCGCGGAGGACCCGCCGGGGAACCACGCCTTGATCGACCGGCCCTCGGGCGGCCCGCCGGCCAGCCCGTAGATGAGCTCCCGCGAGGGGATGCCGAGCTCGATCTCGTAGTTGCCGGGCCGCTGCACGTTGCCGGACACCGAGACGACCTTGGTGCCGGTCGAGGTCTCGGTGCCGATCCGCGCGAACTCCGCCCCGCCCATGCGGAGGATGAGCGGGACGTTCATCAGCGTCTCGACGTTGTTGATCAGCGTCGGCCCGCGGTAGAGGCCCTGCACGGCCGGGAACGGCGGCTTCAGGCGCGGGTTGCCGCGCTTGCCCTCCAGTGAGTCCAGCAGCGCGGTCTCCTCGCCGCAGATGTAGGCGCCGGCGCCGCGGTGCACCACGAGGTCGATCGTGTGGTCGGAGCCCAGGATCCGCTCGCCCAGGTAGCCGGCGTCGCGCGCCTCGGCGAGCGCCGCGTCGAGCACGTCGGCCTGGTGCGAGTACTCGCCGCGGATGTAGATGAACGAGCGGCTCGCGCCGATCGCGTAGGCGCCGATGATGATGCCCTCGATGAGCAGATGCGGGTTCTTCTGCATCAGCTCGCGGTCCTTGAACGTCCCGGGCTCGGACTCGTCGGCGTTGCAGACGAGGTACTTGTCCATCGTCCCCTTGGGGATGAAGGACATCTTCTTGCCCATGGCGAAGCCGGCGCCGCCGCGCCCGCGCACCTCGGAGGCGAGGATCTGCTCGAGCACCTCCTCGGGCGTCATGTCGAGCGCCTTGCGCAGCATCTCGTAGCCGCCGCGGCGCTCGTAGCCCTCGCGGGTCGCCAGGCCGGGGTGGTCGATGTCCTCGAAGAGGAGGGTGCTCGTCACTTCCAGTAGTCCTTCGCGATCGGCCGCTTCTTGAGCTGCTTGGCCGGCAGCGGCTCCTTGCCCGTCTTGAGCTCGTCGACGAGCAGCGCGCAGTCCGCCTCGTCGAGCGGGCCGACGTACTCGCCGTTCACCGAGGCCATCGGCGCGATGTCGCACGCGCCGAGGCACTCGAACGCGCGCACGTTGAAGTCGGGATCGTCGCCCGCGGCCGACAGCATCGCCTCGTACAGGCCGTCGGCGCCGCGCAGCGAGCACGAGATGTTCGTGCAGACGTAGATGTCGTGGCGGCCCTTGGGAACCGTCGAGAACATGTCGTAGAACGTCGCCACCGCGGTCAGATACGCGGGCGTGAGGCGCATGACGCATGCCGCCTGCTCGATCGCCGTCGGCGAGCACCAGCCGTGCTCGCGCTGGACGATGTGCAGCGCCGGGATGGCCGCCGAGCGGATGTCGGGGTAGGACGCCATCTCCGCCTCGATCTGCGTGCGCACGTGCTCGGGCACCGGCGTGGTCGCCGGATCGGGGACGACCGCCGGGTCCTTGGTGAGGTCGGCGGCCTCGTCCCAGCCGGGGACGCGCGAGCCATGCGCGAAGCGGGGGACGCGGCTCGGATCGATGGCCACTAGCGGTCGATGCCTCCGAGGATGGGGTCGAGCATCGCCAGCGTCGCGATCAGGTCGGCGATGTAGAGGTCTTGCACCATCGGCGCGAACGCCTGGAGGTTCACGAACGACGGGTCGCGCATGTGCACGCGCGCGGGCTTCGCCGAGCCGTCGGAGCGCACGAAGCAGCCGAGCTCGCCGCGCGGCGACTCGATCGGGTAGTAGGCCTCGCCCGGCGGCGGGCGGAACCCCTCGGTCACGAGCTTGAAGTGGTGGATGAGCGCCTCCATCGAGGTCGCCAGCTCGTGCCGCGGCGGCAGCGCGTACTTGCGGTTGGGCGTGATGTAGGGACCTTCGGGGAGCCCGTCGAGCGCCTGGTCGATGATGTTGCACGACTCGCGCAGCTCGGCCATGCGCACGCGGTAGCGGTCGTAGTTGTCGCCGACCGTGCCGACCGGGATCTTGAAGTCGAAGTGGTCGTAGCTCGAGTACGGGTGCGCCTTGCGCAGGTCCCACGGGTTGCCGGTCGCGCGCAGCAGCGGCCCGGTGACGCCGAGCGCGAGCAGCGTCTGCTCGTCCAGCGGCGCCACCCCGCGCAGCCGCTGGAGCACGATCTGGTTCTGGTCGATCAGCGTCGAGTACTGGTCCAGGCGCTCGCGGAAGCCCGCGGTGAACTCGCGGCACTTGCGCTCGAAGCCCTTGGGGATGTCCTCGGCCACGCCGCCGACCTGGATGTAGCGCGTGTGCATGCGCTGCCCGGACGACATCTCGAAGAGGTCGAGGACCGAGTCGCGGTCGCGCCAGCCGTACCAGAAGACCGAGATCGCGCCGAGGTCCAGCGCGCCGGTGGCCAGCCACAGCATGTGCGAGGCGATGCGGTTGAGCTCGAGGTGGATCACGCGCAGGTACTGAGCGCGCGGCGGCACCTCGAGCTCGAGCAGCGTCTCGACCGACCCGCAGAACGCCACGGCGTTGAAGTAGTAGGACAGGTAGTCCATCCGCTCGATGACGGGGATCACCTTCCAATAGGACTTGTCCTCGGCCGTCTTCTCGATGCCGGTGTGCAGGTAGCCGATCATGGGCTTGACGTCGCGGATGACCTCGCCCTCGAGCGTGGTGATCAGCCGCAGGACGCCGTGCGTCGCCGGGTGGTGCGGCCCGAGGTTGAGCGTCAGCAGCTCCTCGCGCTCGGGGTCCTGGATCTCGGCGAGCGTGTGCGACGCCTCGATCTCGCGGTAGGTCAGCTCGCGCGTCATCTCGGCTCGATGTCGTCCTGCTCCCACCATCCCGGCATGTGGGGCTCGTTGTGCGTGAAGAGGACTGGCTCGCCGCCGATCGGGAAGTCGCGGCGCTGCGGGAAGCCCTCGTAGTCCTCGGGCATGAGGATCCGGCGCAGGTCGGGATGGCCGTCGAACACCACGCCGAACATGTCGTAGATCTCGCGCTCCTGGTGATTGGCGGTCGGCCAGGCCGGCGTGACCGACGGCACGTTGGGCGCGTCGGTCGCGACGCGCAGCTTGACCGTGATGCGGTCGACCTCGCGCATGTCGAGCAGCTCGTAGTGCACGCCGAGGCGCGGCTCCTCGGGGTAGTAGTCGAGGCCGTGCACCGAGGCGAGGAAGCTGAAGCCCTTGCCCTTGAGGTGCTCGAGCACGTCGTTGATCGCGGCGGGCGCGACCTCGAGCGCCGCCTTCTCGCGGAAGTACGTCGTGTTGACGACCGTGCCGGCGTCGCGGTCGCGGAGCTCCTGCGCGATCAGCTCGAGGCCGGTCGCGTCAGGCACTCGTGCCCATCCTCCCGCCACCGGAGATGCCGATGGCGTGACGGGCGGCCGCCATGTCGAGCTCGTCCTCGACGAACTCCTCCGTGCCGCGCCCGCCGTAGCGCGTGCGCCAGCCCTGGTCGGGCCGGGCCATGATCATCGCGCGCAGCTTGATGATCCCGTAGACGAGCGCCTCCGGGCGCGGCGGGCAGCCGGGGATGTGCATGTCGACGGGCATGAACTTGTCGGCCGGGACGACGGCGTAGTTGTTGAACACGCCCTGCGAGGACGCGCACGCGCCCATCGCGATCGCCCACTTCGGCTCGAGCATCTGGTCGTAGACGCGGCGCACGACCGGCGCCATCTTCACGGCGACGCGGCCGGAGAGGATCAGCAGGTCGGCCTGGCGCGGGGAGGCGCGCAGCGCCTCGAACCCGAAGCGCGCGACGTCGACACGGGCGGCGACCATGCCCATCATCTCGATGGCGCAGCAGGCCAGCCCGAAGGTGGCGGGCATGATGCCGTTGGCGCGCGCCCAGTTGGCCGCCTTGTCGAGCGTCGTCGTCCACAGGCGCTCCTCGACGTGGCGCTCGAGGTCGGCGTCGGTCATGCCCTTCAGCCGCTGCTTCGCCGTCGCCGCGCTGCTGCGGGTCACCTCCACTCGAGCGCCCCCCTTCTCCAGACGTAGACGAACGCGACCATCAGGAGCGCGATGAAGACGATCGTCTCCACGAGCGCGAACGTCCCGAGCGCGCCGAGCTGGAGCGCCACCGGGAACAGGAAGATCGTCTCGATGTCGAACAGGATGAAGAGCATCGCGACGAGGTAGAAGGAGATGCCGAAGCGGAAGTTCTTCGGCACCTCGGAAGGCATGCCGCTCTCGTATGCGTCCTCGGTCGCCGGCCGCGGCCTGCGCTTCGGCCCGAGCCACGTGTTCAGGAACGCGAACACCAGGCCCAGGATCGATCCCAGCCCGACGAACACGATGGCGGGGAGGTAGGAGCGGATCACGCGGTTGTGAGTTCTAGCAGCGTTTGTGCGGAAGTGTTACTAAGTGGCAGGAGCCACTTAGAGCAGCCCTGCGGCGCGTACCCCCAGGAGCGCCACCACAAGCGCCGACGCGGCCATCACGCCGGTCTCCCGGCGCACGATCGCCGCGACCAGCGCGTGCTGCTCGGCGGCGGGCAGGCGCTCGACGTCGGCGCGGCCCTCCAGGCCCCGCTGCGCGAGCACGGCGTCGGCCGCCGTGAGCCGCAGCTGCTCGGCCAGGAAGGCCACGCCGAGCGGTACGAGCCCGTAGATCAGATGGAGGTGCGGCAGGTCGTGGCCGGTGAGCACGAGCAGCGCGCCGTCGACCGCCTCGATCATCACCAGCCCCTGGCCGGCGCGCAGCAGCGGCCAGAACGCGCGCGAGGGCTCCCCGCGGTGCCAGCGCCACGCGCCGAGCGCGCCCGCGAGCAGGTTGACCGCGATGACCGCCGCCCCGAGCGCGATGTGCGCCGCGGTCACGGCCCCCTCACGGGAGGTACATCCCGCGGTACCACATGAGCGGGTCGCCGCCGTCCCCGCTCTCCGCCGCCTCGACGGCGCCGATGCCGATCGTGTGGTCGCCGCCGGGGACCATGCGCTCGAGCCGGCAGCCGACCCAGGCGAGCGCGCCCTCGATCACGGGGATGGCGTCGTGGACGGCGTGCGCGACGCCGGCGAACTTCTCCTGCTCGGGCGCCTTGGACGCGAACAGCCGCGCGAGCGGCTCCTGGCCGGCGGCGAGCACGTTGACGCCGAACCGCTCCGTTTCGCGCACGACGGCGAGCGTGCGCGCCCCGTTGTCGAAGCACACGAGCAGCAGCAACGGGTCGAGCGACAGCGAGCAGACGGCGTTCGCCGTCATGCCGACGGGGCCGGCCGGCGTCGATGCGGTCACGACCGTGACGCCGGTGGCGAAGCGGCCCATGACCGCGCGGAAGCGGTCGGGCGGGACGTCCCTCACCGCGTCATCACCAGGCTCCCGTACAGCCCCAGCTCCTCGTGGTTGGCGATCGCGCAGAACATGCGGTAGCGCCCGCGCGGCAGCCGCGCCGTGACCGTCGCCCGCGCGCCGGGCTTGAGCGTCGACTGCTCGACCCGCAGCTTCTCGTCCTCCACGCGGAACGTGTGGGGAAGGCGGCCGCGGTTGACGATCTCGAACGTGAGCGGACCGCCCGCGGGTGCGCGGATCGACTGCGGGCGGATCGAGAAGTCGTCGAGCCTGATCGGCACGCGCGCGTCGCGCACGCGGACGGCCTCCCCCGGCCCTCCGCAGCCGGCGAGCGAGACCGCGGCGAGCGCTGCGGCGAGGGTGCGGCGGGAGGGCATCGGCCGCGTGAGTGTTGCGTATGCTTGCGCACCCCATGGCCCGCCTGGTCCTCCTTGCCCTGCTCGCGCTGGCCCTCGCGGCATGCGGCTCCGAGGACGTCCAGCTCGCATCTGACGACCCGAGCTACGAGGGCGCGGCGATCTTCGCGGACCACTGCGCGATGTGCCACACGCTCGACGCGGCCGGCGCGCAGGGCTCGGCGTCGAACGTCGACGTCCGCGAGATCAAGGACGGGCCCAACTTCAACGAGCGCTTCGAGAACAAGGAAGACGTCCTGTACGCGATCCGCAACGGCGGGTTCTCGTCGGGCCCGATGCCGCAGAACATCGTGACCGGCGAGGAGGCCGAGAAGGTGGCCGACTTCGTCGCCAAGTACTCGGGCAGCGGCAACTCGGGCCGGCTCTCCCAGCCGACGCAGCCCGGCCCTGAGGGCACGACGCCGCAGGGTCCCGGCGGCTAGCGCTCCGACGGCCCCGTGCTCGACCTCAAGGCCATCCGCCGCGACCCCGAGCCGGTGCGCGCGGCGCTGGCCCGCCGCCGCGACGGCTCGGACGCGCGGCTGGACCGCGTGCTGGAGCTCGACGAGCGCCGGCGCGCCGTGCTGCCCGAGGTCGAGGCGCTGCGCGCGCGCCAGAACGAGGCTTCGCAGGCCATCGGCCGCGCGCGCCAGGCCGGCGGCGAGGCGGCCGAGGAGATCGCCGCGATGCAGGACGTGGCGCGGCGCGTGAAGGCGCTGGGCGAGGAGCTCGCCGGCGTGGACGCCGAGCTCGAGGCCGCGCTCGGCTCGCTGCCCAACCCGCCCGACCCGTCGGCGGCCGACGCGGACGAGACGCTGCGCGAGGTCGGCGCCGCGGGCGCCGCGGGGCCGGACCACCTCGAGGTCGCCGGAGCGCTGATCGACATGGAGGCGGGCGCCCGGGTGGCCGGCTCGCGCTTCGCCTACCTGCTCGGGGACCTCGTGCTGCTCGAGCTGGCGCTGGTCCGCTGGGGGCTCGACGTCCTGGCGCCGCACGGCTTCACGCCGGTCGTGCCGCCGGTGCTCGTTCGCGAGCAGGCGCTCTACGGCACGGGCTTCCTCCCCGACACCGAGCAGCAGATCTACCGGCTGGCCGACGACCCGCTGTACCTGGTGGGCACGAGCGAGGTCGCGCTCGCCTCGCTGCACGCGGGCGAGATCCTCGACGGTGCGCGGCTGCCGCTGCGCTACGCCGGCTACTCGGCCTGCTTCCGGCGCGAGGCGGGGGCCGCGGGGCGCGACACGCGCGGCATCTTCCGCGTGCACCAGTTCGACAAGCTCGAGATGTTCTCGTTCGTCGAGCCGGAGGCGGCGGCCGACGAGCACGAGCGGCTGCTCGCCGTGGAGGAGGAGATCCTGCGCGCGCTGAAGATCCCCTATCGCGTCGTTAACATCGCCGTCGACGACCTCGGCGCGTCGGCCGCCAAGAAGTACGACTGCGAGGCGTGGATGCCGGGCCAGCAGCGCTATCGCGAGGTGACGTCGACGTCGAACACGACGGACTTCCAGTCGCGGCGCCTGGACATCCGATATCGGCCCGGGGGCGGAGGAAGCCCGCGCCACGTCCACACGCTCAACGGGACGGCGGTGACCTGGCGCCACATGATCGCGCTGCTCGAGAACGCGCCGCGCGGCGAGGACGGCTCGGTGGCGGTCCCGGCCGTCCTGCACGGCTGGGGTGCCCCGCCGGTGCTGCGGGTAGGGGGCGAGGCATGAGCGAGGTCCCCCCGGAACCGCCTCCGCCGGAGGACGGCGAGCCGGAGATCCACGATCAGCCGCTCGGTCCGCCGGCCGACCTGCCGGAGGAGGACGCGCCGCTTCCCGGGCTGCCCGAGTCCGAGCCTCCGGCGGCGGACTGAGCGTTCCGTCCGGCAGGGGGTGGACCCTGTCGGTGTGTACGTTGCCCGGCTTGTCTGCTCTGACCCGGGCTGCGCCGCCGAGCTCGACGCCGCGGCCCTGACGCTCCGCGAGCTCGAGACGCTCGCGTGCGATTGCGGCTGCGGCCTCGAGGTCGTCGGCTGGGCGGACTGGGCGGCCGAGGCGGCGGGCGGCGAGGTCGTGCACCTGCGCCGCCGCGGCCCCGTCCTGCGCGACGCCGCCTAGGCCCGAATCATCCTCGAGGAGGATGGACGCTCCGCGGGGCTCAAGCCACCCTCGCCGCGGCCCAAGTTCATCGGTTCAAGGAGAACCACCCACATGAACCGATGTCTCGGTCGCGCTCGCCGCGATCGCGTCCTCGTCGTGTCCGGCCTGCTCGCGGGCTCGGCCGTGGCCGCTGCGCCGGAGGCAGCGAAGGTAAGATCGTCGGCGGAGTCGAAGTCACGATCGGCAAGCGGATCTCGGACACGCAGCGCTTCAAGAAGCGCAAGATCAAGGTCCACTCGGGCGGCACGCTGACGATCGTCAACAAGGCCAAGTCCGAGGAGCCGCACACGTTCTCGCTGCTGAACAAGGAGGCCCGTCCGGACTCCGCGGAGGAGCTCTTCGCGTGCGAGGCCTGCGACGCGCTGATCCGGCAGCACGACACCAACGGCGACGAGGAGCCGGACGCGCTCACGGTCAACGCCGGCGCCGAGGGCTTCGACAGCCCCGGTTACTCGCAGTTCATCGCCCCGCCGGACGCCCCCGGCGACCAGGCGACGCTCAACATCACGGCTCCGGCCGGCACGCGGGTGTTCGGCATCTGCCTCATCCACCCGTGGAGGCGGGGGAAGGTCGTCGTCAAGGAGACCGCGTAGCGAGATGACGCACGCGGCTTCGCACCCGCGAGGCCGGCGAGTTCGAGGCCGGCGAGGGCCGGGGGCGCTGCTTGCGGTGCTGCCGGTCCTCGCTGCGCTGTCGCTGCCCGCCGCCGTCCATGCCGAGGCGCGCCACTACTGGGTGGGCGCCGTCGCGACGCGCTGGAACCCGGTCCTCAACGGGCTGGACCCCATCCACGGGACGCGCTACGACGCGGCGCAGACGACGTTCCCGACCCTGACCTACCGGCGCTTCACGCGCGGCTGGAAGCGCGAGATCCTGACCGGCTATGACCGCGCGGCGGGCGCCGGCTCGATCCCCGGGCCGCTGCTGCGCGCGCGTGTCGGGCAGAAGGTCAAGGTCCACTTCAAGAACTTCGACGACGTCACCGGCAACGAGCACTCGATGCACTTCCACGGCGTGCGTTACCGGCCGTCGTCGGACGGCGCGCTCATCCCCGGCTTCTCGGGGCCGGGCGGCAGCGTGCCGCCCGGCAAGTCGTTCACCTACGTGCTCGACGCGACGAAGCCGAGCGCGAAGGGCGTCTGGCCCTACCACGACCACAGCCGCTCGATGGAGGAGTCGATCGCCGGCGGCATGTACGGCGCGCTGAGCATCCTCGGCCGCCACGAGCGCGCGCCCGACCGCGAGTTCGTGGTCGCCTTCGCCCCGCTCGGCGGGTTCGAGACCATCAACGGCCGCGCCTTCGTCGGCAACACGCCGGTGTTCGAGGCGCGCCTCGGCGAGCGCGTCCAGTGGGACGTCATGGCCATGGGCAGCGCCCATCACACCTTCCATGTGCACGGGCACCGTTGGCGCGACCCGGACGGCACGTCCGTCGACACGAAGACCGTCGGGCCGGCCGAGTCGTTCCGGATCCGCTGGCGCGAGGACGCGCCCGGCACGTGGCTCTACCACTGCCACGTCGAGGAGCACATGATGCGCGGGATGATCGGCCTCTTCCGGGTGAAGCGATGAGGCGCGCCCTGCTCGCCGCCGTCGCGGCCGCGCTGGCCGCCGCGCCCGCGGCGCAGGCGGAGGACAGCTTCGTCTCCATCCCCGGGCGGTTCTTCGACCCCGCCCGCGTCAGCGTCGTCGCCGGCGACCGCGTGACCTGGCGCAACAGCGACTTGGTCGCGCACGACGTCCGCGACACCGGCGGGGCGTTCGAGTCGGGGCCGCTGGCGCGGTTCGGCGCGTTCTCGCACGTCTATGACGCGCCGGGCGGCTACCCGTTCCTGTGCACGATCCACCCGTTCATGTCCGGGCAGGTCGACGTCCTGGCCGCCACGCTCAGCGGTCCGGCCGACGAGGCGTTCGCGGGCGAGGCCGTCTCGCTCACGGGCCGCGCGCCCGCGGGCACGGCCTCCGTCTCGATCGAGGCGCAGGACGCGGCCGGCGCCTGGCGCGCCGTCGCCGCGGCGGCGCCGGGGCCGGACGGCACGTTCAGCACGACCGTGACGCCGCAGGAGCCGACGACCTATCGCGCCGTCACGGCGGCGGGCGCGAGCCCGTCGGTGGGGGTGCGCGTCACGTCCGGCGTCGTGCTCGCAGTGCACGTCCACAAGCGCCGCTACGGCCGCCACGTGGCCGTGCGGACGGAACCGGCGCGGCCCGGGCTGGTCGTCGCGATCTACCGCTGGGACCGCTGGCGCTACGCGTGGAAGCGCAAGGGCCACGCGACGCTGAACGAGAAGGGACGCGCCGGCCTGCGCATGACGCGCCGCCGCGGCATCGCCCGCCTGGAGCTCACGCGCCCCGGCGGCAGGGCGGTGCTGGGGATGAGCGAGCCGTTCCGGCTGCGCGACGGTCGCCCGGCGGGCGATCCGACGCCCGGCGAGCACCACCACATGCCCTAGCCTCCGGCCGGTGCAGGGCTACGCGCACCGGCTCGCGATCCCGACGCGCTGGCACGACAACGACGTCTACGGGCACGTCAACAACGTCGAGTTCTACGCGTTCTTCGACACCGTCATCAACGCCTGGCTGATCCGCGAGGGCGGGCTGGACATCCACGGCGGCGACGTCATCGGCCTGTGCGCCGAGTCGCACTGCGCGTTCCACGCCGCGCTGGCCTTCCCGGAGACCGTGGACGCCGGGCTGCGCGTCGGCGAGCTCAAGCGCTCGAGCGTGCGCTACGAGATCGCGCTGTTCGGCGAGGGCGCCGAGGAGCCGGCGGCGACCGGGTGGTTCGTGCACGTGTTCGTCGACCGGGCGTCGCGCCGGCCGGTCGAGATCCCGCCGCCGCTGCGCGCAGCGCTGGAGCGGCTGGTGCCGGCGTGAAGGTCCGCGCCGCCGTGCTGCGCGAGTCCGGCCTGCCGGCGCCCTACGCCGAGTCACGGCCGCTCGAGCTGGCCGAGCTGGAGCTCGACGGCCCGGCGGCGGGCGAGATCCTCGTCCGCGTCCACGCCGCCGGCCTCTGCCACTCCGACCTCTCGGTCATCGACGGCTCGCGGCCGCGGCCGACCCCGATGGCGCTGGGCCACGAGGCGGCCGGCGAGGTCGTGGAGTGTGGCCCGGGCGTGGAGGCGCTCGCCCCGGGCGACCGCGTGGTCCTGCGCTTCGTGCCCTCGTGCGGCGACTGCGGGCCGTGCCGCACGGAACGGCCTGCGCTGTGCGAGCCGGGCGCCGCGGCGAACACCGCCGGCACGCTGCTGTGCGGCGAGCGGCGGCTGCGCGACGGCGGCGGCGCCGAGGTCCACCATCACCTCGGCGTGTCGGCGTTCGCCGACCACGTCGTGGTCTCCGAGCGCTCCGCCGTGCGCATCGAGCCCGAGCTCCCGCACGAGCTCGCGGCGCTGTTCGGCTGCGCCGTGCTCACCGGCGTCGGCGCCGTGGTCAACGCGGCGGCGGCGAAGCCGGGCGACCAGGTCGCGGTCTTCGGGCTCGGCGGCGTCGGGCTCGCCGCGCTGCTCGGCGCGCGCGTCGCCGGCGCGTCGGCGGTCATCGGCGTGGACGTGGTGCCCGCGAAGCTCGAGCTGGCGCGCGAGCTCGGCGCCACCGAGGCGCTGCTCGCGGGCGAGGACACGGTCGCGGCCCTGCGCGAGCTCAGCGGCGGCGGCGCGGACGTCGCCGTGGAGACCGTCGGGAGCGAGCACGTGCTCGCGCAGGCCTACGCCGCCACGCGGCGCGGCGGGACGACGGTCACCGTCGGCCTGCCCGATCCCGCCCGCATGCTCTCGATCCCGGCGGTGAGCCTCGTCGCGGAGGAGCGCACGCTGCGCGGCTCCTATCTCGGCTCGTCCGTCCCGGCGCGCGACATCCCGCGGCTCGTCGACCTGCACCTCCAGGGCCTGCTGCCGGTCGAGCGACTGCTCTCGCACCGGATCGCGCCCACCGAGCTCAACGAGGGCTTCGACCGGCTGGCGCGCGGCGAGGCGGTGCGGCAGGCCGTGGTCTTCGCATGACCGCGCTGGAGCGCAAGGTCCGGCTCCTCACCGGCGCCGACATGTGGGCGACGCACGATGACCCCGAGCTCGGCCTGCCGCGGATCGTCACGTCGGACGGCCCGGTCGGCGTGCGCGGCGAGCGCTGGGACGAGCGCGACCACGCCGTGACCATGCCGTCGCCGACCGCTCTGGCGGCGAGCTGGGACGAGGGGCTCGTCGAGCGCGTGGGCGCGCTGCTCGCCGCCGAGTGCGCGCGCAAGGGCGTCGGTGTGCTGCTGGCGCCGACGCTCAATCTGCACCGCACCCCGCTCGCCGGCCGGCACTTCGAGTGCTTCTCGGAGGATCCGCTGTTCGCCGGGCGCATCGGGGCGGCGTACATCCGCGGGCTGCAGGCGCACGGCGTCGGCGCGACGGCGAAGCACTACGTCGCCAACGACTCGGAGACCGAGCGCTTCGCGCTCGACGTGCGCGTCGACGAGCGCACGCTGCGCGAGGTCTACCTCCTGCCCTTCGAGCTGGCGGTGACCGACGCCGGCGTGTGGCTCGTCATGGCGGCCTACAACGGCGTCAACGGCGCGACGATGACCGAGAGCGACCTGCTCGCCTCGCCGCTGGACGACGAGTGGGGCTTCGACGGCGTCGTCGTGTCGGACTGGACGGCGACCCGCTCCACGGAGGCCGCGGCGCGGGCGCGGCTCGACCTTGCGATGCCGGGGCCCGAGAGCCCGTGGGGCGACGCGCTCGTCGCGGCCGTCCGTGACGGGCGGGTGCCCGAGGCCGCGATCGACGAGAAGGTGCGCCGGCTGCGGCGGCTCGCGGAGCGGGTGCGCCCGCGGCCGCCCGAGCGGGTCGACGGCGGCGCGCTCGCGCGCGAGGCCGCGGCGGCGGGCATGGTGCTCGTGCGCAACGACGGCGTCCTGCCGCTGGCGCGCGGCCGGCTCGCGGTCATCGGCCAGAACGCACGGACGGCGCGCATCCAGGGCGGCGGCAGCGCCGGCGTGTACCCGCCGTACGTCGTCGCGCCGCTCGACGGCCTGCGCGAGGCGTTCGGCGACGTCACGTACGCGCTCGGCGCGCGCACGCACGACCAGGTCCGCGCGCTCACGAGCGACGAGGCCGCCGTGCTGCGCCTGCGCGTGCTCGACGCCGCGGGCGACGAGCTGTCCTCCGAGCTGCGGCGCTCGGCGCACCTGGTCCTCACCGGGCTGCCGGCGGAGACGGCGGCGGTCGAGCTGAGCGCGCGGATGACCGTCCCCGAGGGCGGCGTGTCCGCGGTCGGGGGCGGCGGCATGGGCGACGTGCGACTCGAGGTCGACGGCGTCGTGGTGCTCGACGAGCCGATCGAGCCGCCGGGCGGCGACCCGGCCGCGGGCCTCTTCGACCCGCCGACACGGGCGGTCCCCGCCGACCTCGCCGCCGGGCAGGAGGTCGACCTGCTCCTGTCCATGCGACCGTCCCGCCAGGGGCCGGTCGTCAGCATGCTGCTCGGCGTGCGCGAGCGGGCGCTGGCCCCGGAGGAGGAGCGGGCCCGCGCGGTGGAGGCCGCTCGCGGCGCCGACGCAGCCGTGGTCGTCGTCGGCACGACCGAGCGCGACGAGAGCGAGGGCGCCGACCGCGCCTCCCTGCGCCTGCCCGGCGACCAGGACGAGCTCGTGCGCGCGGTGGCCGCCGCCAACCCGCGCACCGTGGTGGTCGTGAACTCCGGCGGGCCGGTGGAGATGCCGTGGCGCGACGACGTGGCCGCCGTGCTGCTCGCCTGGTTCGGCGGCCAGGAGCTCGGCCACGCGCTCGCCGACGTGGTGCTCGGCGAGCGCGAGCCCGGCGGGCGGCTGCCGACGACGTGGCCGGCGAGCGAGGGCGACGTCCCGGTGCTCTCCACGCAGCCTTCGCGCGGGGTGCTCGACTACGCGGAGGGCCTGCACGTCGGCTACCGGGCATGGGCGCGCGCCGGCGCCGCGCCCGCGTACCCGTTCGGGCACGGCCTCGGCTACACGCGCTGGGAGTACGAGAGCGTCGAGGCGGACGGCCGTGAGCTGCGGGTGCGCGTGCGCAACGCCGGCGCGCGGACGGGTCGCGAGGTGGTGCAGGCGTACCTCTCGCGCCCGGGCTCGGCCGTCGAGCGGCCGGCGCTCTGGCTGGCGGGCTACGCCGCGGTCGAGGCCCCGGCGGGCGAGACCGCGGAGGCGGTCGTCGTCCTTGACCCCCGCGCGTTCCGCCACTGGACCGAGCACGGCTGGGCGGCGGAGCCGGGGGCGTTCACGGTTCGCGTCGGGCGCAGCGCCGGCGACCTGCGCCTGGAGGCCGAGGTCACCCCGCCCGGTTGACGCCGAGCGTGGCGAGGGCGCTGTCGACGCACGTGCGCACGAGGCGCTCGGGCTCGACGTCGAACAGCCCCGGCAGCCCGGGTGCGAGCTGGCGCACGCCGACGCCGATGCGCGCGAGGTGCATCGTGCCGAGCATCTGCGTCCACAGCACGTTGGCCATGTAGTCCGGATCCTCGACCGCGAAGACGCCGGCCTGCGCGCCGTCGCGCAGCACGCCGGCCACGACGCCCAAGCAGCGCGCCATCGTCTGCCCGAGGCGCAGCCACACGGCATCGGACACCACGTCGCGCAGCTCGCGCGCCGGGCGCTGCATGAGCGACAGCGAGCAGTCCAGGAACGCGGGGTAGCGCTCGCAGAAGCCGGCGTAGGCCTGCAGGCAGCGCTCGGTGCGGACGAGCACGTCGGGGTCGGGACCGCCGGCCGTCTCGAGCAGCGCGCCCAGCTCGGTCAGGTAGTCGGTCACCGTGAGGACGAACAGCTCCTCCTTGGAGGAGAACTGGCGGTAGATCAGCCCGCGGGCGATCCCGACTGAGCGCGCGATGTCCTCGATCGGCGCGTCCTGCATGCCGCGCTCGTCGAACAGCGCGCGGGTCGCGGCGACGAGCTCGCGCTCGCGCACGCGCCGCAGCTCGGTCGGTCTCGGCGCCGGCATCGCCCTCCTAAGTAACCCGAGAACGAAGGGGTGACACTTGTTCTCATCGCGGGTACGTAACGCCGCCGATGGCTGAGCGAGGCGCCCGCCCGAACGTGCCCGTCGTCCGGCGCAAGCTGCTGCGCGCCGCGAACGTGCTGTTCACGCCGCTCATGCCGGACGACTACCTCGAGCTCATCAACCCGCTGTGGTCCACCCGCGAGCTGCGCGGCCGCATCGAGTCGATCGACCGCGAGACCGAGGACGCGGTCACCGTCCTGATCCGCCCGGGCTGGGAGTGGGAGGGGCACACGCCGGGCCAGTACCTGCGCATCGGCTTCGTGGTCGACGGCGTGCACCACTGGCGCGCCTACTCGCTGACGTCGGACCCGAACCGCGAGGACGGCTTGATCTCGATCACGCCGAAGCTGGTGGAGGAGGGCAAGGTCACGCCGTGGCTCGTGCGCAAGGCGCGGCCGGGGACGGTGGTGCGGCTCGGCGGCGTCGAGGGCACGTTCACGCTCCCCGACCCGGCTCCCGAGCGGATCCTCTTCATCAGCGGCGGCAGCGGCATCACGCCGATCATGAGCATGCTCCGGGATCTCGCCCACCGTGATCTGCTGCGCGACGTGGTGCACGTCCACTCCGCGCGCGCGCCGGACGAGGTCATCTTCGGCGAGAAGCTGCGCGGGCTGGCCCGCGAGCACGACGGCTTCCGGCTGCACGAGCAGCACACGGTGAAGGACGGCCGCATCGGGCCGCAGGACCTCGACGACCTGTGCGCCGACTGGCGCGATCGCGAGACCTCCGCCAGCGGGCCCGGCGAGCTGCTCGACGCGCTGGACGAGCACTTCGACGCCCACGGCGACTGC
>Ga0126307_10001339_pt1 | contig 16224 bp, 14 predicted proteins | sample Plot28_FD_89955 | JGI IMG/M metagenome (GOLD analysis project Ga0126307, IMG submission 89955) | Serpentine soil microbial communities from UC McLaughlin Reserve, CA, USA - Plot28 | ecosystem: Environmental > Terrestrial > Soil > Grasslands | place: USA: UC McLaughlin Reserve, Lake County... | reverse complement strand
GCTGTCTCGTCTATCTCGATCCGCTCGTGGCGCACTTCGGTCGAGCGGGTTACCCGTGAGATCAGGGAGGTGGCGACGATCGCGCCGATAAAGAACAGGGAGATGACGATACCGTCGGGTCGCTGTACCTCGGTGGCCACGAGGGCGTACACGAACACGAGGGTGACCAGCCCGAAGGCGAACGTCCTTCCCTTCGATCCCCTACGCCAGGAGACCAGCGACACGGCGAAGGCCGCCGAGGTCATCATCGCCAGAACACCGGTAGCGTAGGCCCCGGCCTGGGCGTCCACGTCGGCCTCGAAAGCGATTGTCACCATGACGGCGACGGCAGTGTAGACGAGCACGAGGGGTCTGACCGTCTGCGCCCAGTCCGGTGCCATGCCGTACCGTGGCAGGTAGCGGGGCACGATGTTCAACAGGCCCGCCATCGCCGAAGCACCTGCGAACCACAAAATCGTGATGGTACCGAGGTCGTAGACAGTGCCAAAGGCGGGATCAAGGTATTCGTAGGCCAGGTAGGCGAGTGCTCGCCCGTTGGCTTCGCCACCCTCCTGGAACTCTTCAGAAGGGATGAGCACGGCCGTAACGAAGCTGGTAGTGATCAGGTAGAAGCTCATGATCAGGGCGGCGGTAGTGAGCATCTTGCGCGTGTTGCGGATGCGCCCCGGGGGATTCGTTGCGCTGTCCTGCGCATCCCCGCGCACGAGCGGCATCAGGCCCACGCCGGTCTCGAAGCCCGAGAGCCCCAGGGCCAGCTGCGGGAACACTAGGAGCGATGCGAGGGCTATCGTCAACGGATCGCCGTAGCTCGTTAACAGTGCGCTCTGCCAGTCGACGACGAATTGGGGGCTAGTCGCTATCTCGTAGAAGCCGACGGCTACGACGACGAGGTTCAAGAGCAGGTAGGTCGCGACTACGACAGCCGCAATCCCGATCGCTTCTTTGAAGCCTTTGAGGAAGACCGCTCCCAAAAGCGCCAGCAGCACGAGGGTTATGGCGACATCGCGGCCCTCAAAAAAGCTTGGCACCAACGGGTTCTCGACGATATGGGCCGTGGCGTCCGCCGCCGAGAGGGTGATGGTTACCAGCCAGCCGGTAGCCACGAACCCCAAGAGGCATAGCACGAAAAGCTTGCCCTTCCAGAACGAGAGCAGGGTCTCCAGCATCGCGATAGAGCCCTGCCCGCGTGGGCTCTCCTCAGCAACGCGCCGGTACATAGGCAAGGCCCCGAAGAGGGTCAGCAACACTATGAGTAGGGTGGCTATGGGCGAGAGGGCCCCGGCCGCGAGTGCCGCGATGCCGGGGATGTAGCCCAGGGTGGAGAAGTAGTCCACGCCGGTTAGGCACACGACTTGCCACCAGGAGTGTTGGCTGGTCTGCCCCTCCTTCGCTTCCGGACCCCCTACCTGTTCGATGCGATGTTTGAGTAACCAGCCCTTGAACTGATCTATGCGGCGTTTCTGCGAGTACATCAATTCGGTTATTGGCGCTCCCGCTCGGCTCGGTAATTCCTGCGCTTCCTGTCCATAAAGACGTTATTCGCTACATGATATGGCCAGAAGTGCAAGAGTCCCAAGATGGCTAGCGACATCTCAAAGACCGCGCCGAAGGCAAGGCGCATACTTGTGGCTCTGATAGCGTGAGGAGCAGATCGTGAAGTCCCTCTCAAAGGGCGCCGGCTCAGCCACGAAGATAGTCAGCCGGCAAACCGGCAGGTACATCTCTTGTCCCTTCCTTCAGCGCCTGCGAGGTTAGCTGTCGGGTTCGGGCCGAAAGAGAAAAGCCCTACGCCTGCTCTAGGCTAGCGATTCACCCCCAGACCGGCAAGGTCAGATTGGGTCCCCCCGCCCTCGGAGCCATACGAGGTTCGGCGTCTTGACTCTAGTCGTACATGGCAATGACATATACTCCTCCGCCCGAAGCCTGTCAAGCTAGCGCCCGATTTTCGGTAGCTCGACCCTCCAATAACGGTGTGGACTTTAGGGGTTGCGCAAGATAGGGACGGGATCGACGACCTTTTGAAGCCCTCTGCCGCTCTTAGATTACTTTCTCCAGAACGCCGGGGACAAGAGGGCCAGGGTCGTGAAGATCTCTAGACGACCGAGCAGCATGCACACAGTGAGCACCGCGCGTCCAAAAGCGTTCACCGCCTCGAAGCTCTCGGAGGCGCCAACCTGCCCCAACCCTGGCCCGACCACGTTCAGCGTGGCAGCGACAGCCGTCGCCGAGGAGAATGGGTCGAGCTCTGGCTGGATGGCGACGAGGAAGGTGCCAAGAACGAAGATCGCGATCCAGGCCGCGAACAAGCCGAGGACGGCCACCCTCACGCCTTCTGGGAGCACCCGGTCGCCTATCCTAAGGGGGGTGACCGCACGCGGGTGCACCATCCTAAAGATATCCTCGAAGACGGTACGGAAGATGATGATCATCCGGATCACCTTTATTCCCCCGGCAGTGGAGCCGGCGCAGCCTCCGACGAACATGAGGAAGACCAGCGTGACCTTGGCTCCCGCCTCCCACGTGTCGAAGTCCGCGGTGACGAACCCCGTAGTGGTGACGATGCTCGTCACCGTAAATGCCGAGTCCCGGAGTGCCCGGAGCGCAGAGTCGGCGTAGCTTCCCTCGAAGACCAGCACGCCCCAAACGAAGAATATCGCGAACGCTATGATCGCCAGGTAAGTTAGAAGCTCCCGATCAAGCACCGTGTCCAGGCGCCGCCTGGTGTAGAGCAGGTAGTAAAGTGAGAAAGAGACCCCGGAGAGCACCATGAAGACCGCGATAACCGCCTCGATGGCGACGGAGTCGTAGAAGCCTACGGAAGCGGTCTTGGGACTGAAGCCCCCGGTCGCGACGGTGGTGAAGGTGTGGACCACCGCGTCGTAGATGTTCATCCCGGCCAGGAGTAGGGCGAGGATCTCCGCCAGGGTGAGCGCCAGGTAGATAACCAGGAGTGCTTTGGCAGTGTCGGCTATGCGCGGCGTGAAGCGCGTTTGGGTGAGCCCCGAGACCTCGGCCCCCAGAAGGCGCGCCGCGCCGAACCCGATCGCGGGGGCGACCGCCACGAAGAGGACCACGATCCCGATCCCGCCAAGCCACTGGGTCATGCTGCGCCAGAAGAGTATCGAAGGAGTCTCGGCCTCGATGTCCGAGAGTAGCGTGGCTCCGGTCGTAGTGAAGCCGCTCATTGCTTCGAAGGTAGAGTCCAGGGGACTGACGAAGGTTCCCTCCACCAGAAACGGTGTACCGCCCAACACCGCGGCGAGCACCCACGCCAGCGTGACCGAGAGGTAGACGTCCCTGATCGATACGTATCCCAAGGCCCTGCCCGATGATGGCTGCGTCAGCATCATCCCCGCAGTGCCGGTCAGAATCATGGCCCCGCCCGGGAAGAGGAAGCTCGCCCAGGAGCCGTCGCCGTAGAGCCACGAGAGCGCAAGAGGAACGGTGAGCGTCACCCCCAGGGTCAGGATCACGACCGCGTTTACCCGGATAACTACCCTAGCGTTCATGGCCGTATCCTAGCTGAGAAGCCATTGTTCTGGAGGCAAGATAGCCGGAAGGCGGAGCGTGGCGTGAGGTTCGGGCTTATGCCTCAGTGGCGCCAGGAGAGGGGGTAAGGAGGACCAGAACCGTGAAGACCTCCAGACGCACGAGAAGCATGAAGTGAGCGAGGATGCCTTTGATCGAGGCGGGCAGAGCCGCGTAGAAGTCCTGGTTGCCTACCGGATCGAGGGCCGCTCTTATTACCCTTATTATCCTAGGGTGCAAAGAGACGCTCCACCTTGCTCACGTCCTCCTGGAGGGTGAACACTACGGCGTCGTCTCCTGGTTTCATCGCCTCCCTACCGGAAGGGATAATCACCTTGCCCTCTCGCAGGATCGCACCGACCAGGGCGCCTTGGGGGAAACCAACCTTGGAGAGCGGCCGGCCGGCGACCTGGCACCCTTGGGGAACCCTGAGCTCCATCATCTCGGCCCCGCTCTCCAGCAGGGTGACGGCGACTACGTCTCCCCGCCGCACGAACCGCAGGATCGCCCCGGCTGCGAGCAGCCGGGGCGAGATGGTTATGTCCACCCCGAGCGCGTCGGCGAGCGGGGCGAACTCGCCTCGGCTAATCCCGGCGATGGTCTGGCGGGCACCGAGTCTGCGGGCATACATCGCGGCCAGGAGGTTCGCCCGGTCATCGCCGGTGGCGGCGACGAAGGCGTCCATCCGGTCGATCCCTTCCTGAAGCAGCAGGTCCTGGGAAGTGCCGTCCTCGTGGAGTACTAGCCCCTTGTTCAGTTGCGAGGCCACGTACCGGGCACGAGCTTCGTCTCGCTCGATCACCTTCACCGAGATGCCGACCTGCTCGAGGGCCAAGGCGAGCCTGAGGCCGATGCGCCCGCCGCCGAAGATCATTACCTCCCTGACAGTGGCCGTGTCGGTGGTGACGGCGCCCACGACCCTGCCGACGTGACGCCGCTCGCCGATCAAGAAGACGTGGTCTCGCGCTTCGAGCACGGTATCGCCGCGAGGGACGAGCGCCTCCCCGTTCCTCACTATCCCGGCTATCAGGCTCTGCTCGGGTAGCTCGATGTCCCGGACAGGGAGGCCCACGATTGGGGAACCCGCGTTCAGTATCACCTCGGCGACCTCTATCTTGTCCTCGGCGAAGGTCTCGACGTTGGTCGCCCCCGGTACCAGAAGGGCTTCCCGGATCTCCTCGGCCGCCATCTGCTCGGTGTGGATGACGAAGTCGATCTTGAACATGTCTCGCGCGATCGGTTCGCGCGGGTCGTAGTAGTCCGGGTTATGGAGGCGCACCACGGTGCGCGGCACCCCTTGGGCCTTCGCTGCCAGGCAGGCGATGATGTTCGCCTCGTCCGAATTGGTTGTGGCTATCAGGAGGTCGGACTTCTTGACCCCGGCCTCCGCCAGAAGCCTGGGACTTGCCCCGTTACCCTGGATCGTGAGGGCGTCGAGTTGCTCTGTGGCCCGCTCGACGAGCGTCTCGTCTTGCTCGATTAGGACGACATCGTGCTCCTCCCTGGAGAGCATCAAGGCGGTGTTGAAGCCTACTTCCCCTGCCCCCACGATAATGACTCGCATCGTGTGCCACGCTCCTGTTCGCATCCGGCAGGTCTGCTGTCAGCAGGAAGTATAGTTCTTTCGTGGCTACAGCCTGCCCGAAGAGCTTTGCGGAGTCGAACGCTCGATTCTAGCTCGGCAAAAGATCTTCGGTTTGTTGGGTCGTCGCGCTTCTACAATACCGGGCCTGCTGTAAGCCCGGCATCGCGGCGGCTCATCCCTGGTCACGGCGAAGTCTTGGACTTTGTTTATCCGCTCAGTGCTAGAGAACCCGGCTTCGAATCGTGACTTCCCCTTGGGGTTCATGAGAGCGAAGGTTGCTCCTGCGCCCTAGAACCTCACAGCCGTCCGCGCTGTAGACTTGACTACCCCGATCATGACGAGCCCGATCAGGATGGTGGTCGCCGAGAGCGCGACTCCGATCCGGCGGTAGGTCCTCGTTTGCCTGCCCCGGCCGTGACGATACAGACTACCCGAAGAGCGCGAGCGCCGCGACGAGGAGCATCAAGACGAGGAAGAAAAGTCCCGCGACCACCAAGAAGGTCCTGTCGGCGTTCTCCGGCTCCGGCCTTCTCGAAGCTCCTTTCGCCCTCCGCCTGTCCCTCCTGCTGTCGGGCCTCCGACTCCCGTAACTCACGCGGATCCTTCCTGCTAAGAAGATTGGTCCAATGTCTCGGCCACGAGTTCCCCGACCTCCGATGGGTTCGTTGCGGCCCGGATGCCGGCTCGTCTCAGGGCCTCGCTCTTGGCCTCGGCGGTGCTCTCGCCGCCGGAGACGATGGCCCCCGCGTGTCCCATCGTCTTGCCCTCAGGGGCGGTGAAGCCGGCGATGTAAGCCACGACCGGGGTTTGCATCTCGCTCTGGACGTACTCGGCGGCACGCTGCTCGGCGTTGCCTCCGATCTCCCCGATCATCACGACGCACTCGGTCTCAGGGTCCGCCTCGAATTTCTCGAGTATCTCGATGAAATCGGTCCCGATAATCGGGTCGCCGCCTATACCGACCGCTGTGCTCTGGCCGATGTCCCTCTGGGTGAGCTCGTTGACGATCTGGTAGGTCAGCGTCCCGCTCCGACTAACGACGCCTACACCGCCGGGCGTGAAGATGGTGTTCGGCATGATGGAGACGTTGGCCTTGCCGGGTGAGAGGACGCCGGGGCAGTTCGGCCCGATAAGGGTCGCGTCCTTTACCCGCAGGTAGTTAGCGACCCGCATCATGTCGTGCACCGGCACGCCCTCGGTGATACAGCAGACCGTGCTTATGTCGAAGTCCAGCGCCTCGAAGATAGCGTCCGCCGAGAACGCGGCCGGGACGAAGATGACGCTCGCGTTCGCCCCGGTCTCCTCTACTGCCTCCTCCATGGTGTTGAAGACCGGCACGCCCTCGTATTCTTGCCCGCCCTTGCCCGGCGTCACCCCGGCCACCACGCTCGTGCCGCTCTCCAGCATGCGCCCGGTGTGGAAGCCGCCCTCGCGACCCGTTATGCCCTGCACCACTAAGCGCGTCTCGTTATCTACCAGTATCGCCATTGTTCGCTACCTGCCTTCGCTATCGTGCACGAGCTCCACGGCCTTGCGCGCCGCGTCGAGCATCGTCTCTTCCGCAAAGACGTTCTCAGGAGTGTTCTGCGCCAGGATCTGGCGCCCCTCCTCGGCGTTCGTGCCATCGAGCCGGACTACTATCGGCAGATCTATCTCCGACCGCTCTAAAGCCTCAAGGAGGCCTCGGGCAACCTCGTCGCCGCGGGTGATGCCGCCGAAGATGTTGAAGAGGACGCTCTTTACCTGCTTGTTCGCGGTGACGATGTCCAAAGCTTCCGAGATCATCTCTGCGTTTGCCCCACCGCCAACGTCGCAGAAATTCGCCGGCTCTCCGCCGGCCTGCGCTACCACGTCGATCGTGCTCATCACCAACCCCGCTCCGTTCCCCAAGATCCCTACGTCGCCGGCGAGCTTCACGTACTGCAAGCTCGCCTCGAGCGCGCGCTGCTCCTCGGGGTCTGCGGCATCCACGTCGTGCAGATCCGCTATGTCCCGGTGCCTGAAAAGGCTCGAGTTGTCCACCGTGACCTTCGCGTCCAGGGCCAAAACGCGACCATCCGACGTTGCGACGAGCGGGTTGATCTCCACGAGGCTCGCGTCGGACTCGCTGAAGGCCCTGTACAGGTTGCTCAAGGTCCTGCCCACGCCCTTGGCGACGTCGCCTTCTAAGCCGGCGGAGAAGGTGAGCTCGCGGACCTGGTAGGGCAAGAGGCCGAGCAAGGGGTCTACGTAAATCCTTACGATGGCTTCGGGGTTCCTCTCGGCGACCTCCTCGATGTCCACGCCGCCCTCGGAGGAGAACAGGATCAGGGGCTTCTTCGCCGCCCGGTCCACCATGACCGAGAGGTACATCTCGGTCGAGATCTCGACCCCGGCCTCTACGAGCACCCGTCGTACCTTATGCCCCCTTATGTCCATCCCGAGTATCTGTCGAGCCGCCTCTTGGACGGCCTCAGGATCTTCAACGACCTTGATCCCCCCAGCCTTGCCGCGACCGCCGGTGAGTACCTGCGCCTTCACCGCCACCGGGCCGCCGAGCTGCTCGGCGGCCGCGCGCGCCTCCTCGGGAGTGGTGGCCACGCTACCCTCCAGTGTCTCTACGTCGAACCGCCGCAACAGTTCCTTGCCTTGATACTCGTAAAGATCCAAACCAAGAAACCCCCGTGACGCCTCCAACGATGCCGCGAATTATACAGAAGTGACTGCTACTGCTGTCGTGGCCTATACTCTTATACTAGGGGCTTGGGAACAGCGAAAAACGTCGTCGCCGTCCTCGGCGGCGGCGGTATCGAAACACACGTGGGGGCGAAGCTACCGGAGAGGATGCGGGAGACGGCGATGCGGGTGATCGGGATCGTGACGCTCCTGATCGGGGTCTCTAACTTTCGGAGTTAGCTATGCCGTGGCGGTGCGAGCCCTGTGGCGCTGTTGAGCGCATCCTATTCAAGATGTCCGTTTGGCTACAGGAGCGCGGTTGCGAGCTGCACCAGCGCCTCGGCGAACCCGACGAGCGCCGCCACGAGCTGCACGACAGCCGCCACCAGAGTAACAACGGTCGATACCACGGTAGCCATGAGCGTTTTATCTCTCATGACTACTAGCCGCGGGAGCACATGTTTATGTCAGTCCGGAGCCAGAACGGCTTATCTATAGGGTTCTTGCGACCCAGGGACACGCTGAGGTCTCTCGAATCTCACCCCACCCCATAGCGTGTGGGCTCTGTCCCGAAAACACACCTTTCGATCCCAGAGCGCTCGATGAGAACACGGAGAAGCTGGCCCGGCACTTGAACACAGAGGCCTAACATGCGGTGGTGGAGAGCTATCCCACGCCCGGCGTGGCACGGTAAACTCATAGGCCCCTGACCAAGGCCGATAGCGGAGGCGACCACGTATGCCCGATCCACTGACAGTCGCTGCATTGAAGGCGGCGGAGGCCTTGGCCTCGGAGCTTGTCAAGGCGGGGGCGCGGAGGGTGAGGCGCGAGATCTTGGGCACACTCGCCGAGCGCGGCATGCGGGACGTGTATACGAGGGCCATTGCGGGCCTGCTGGTCGAGGTCGGGGAGACCATGGAAGAGTCTGGCGGTGTACCGGATCCCGAGGCGATGAAGGTCGCCGAGACCGTGCTCGAGGGCATGTGCTCCGACGACGAGGCCGCCGGCTTGCTCCTGAACCTCACGTTGAGACCTGGGCCCGTGCCGGTGGAGGCTCTGCGCGAACGGGCCACCGCTCTCAGCTACGATCCCGACACCCTCCCCTTCCCCTTCGACGGCGCGATGCGGGTCCTCACTGACAAATTATGGGTGGAATTTCTGGCGGAGGCCGGTAAGGAGCGCAGCCGGATCCAGCCCGTCGTCAACGAGGGGTTGCTGGCCGCCGTTCGCAGCTTGCACCGCATGGCGGTGTCCGGGGGCGTAGGGGCCGAATACTCGGAGATCGCCCCTTCTTTGCCCGATGCGGACGAACTCGAAGGGGCCCGTAGGAAACTCGAAGGGTTACCCTTGGAGGAGGTTCCCGACGATCGGGCCGTGTTACCGCCGCGGTCCGTCATGCCGCTGCGGCCGAACCCCAACTTCGTGGGCAGGCGCGAGGACCTAAAAAGGATCGCCGCCAACCTCAAGGCCGGCGGCACCGCCGCCATAGGCGAGGTGACCGTGGCGGCGAGCAGCGGCCTGGGCGGTGTCGGCAAGACGCAACTCGCGTGCGAGTTCGTCTACCGGTACGGTCGGTACTTCCACGGAGTGTACTGGTTGAACTTCGTCGACCCGGCCAGCATCCCCGCGCAGGTTGCCTCCTGCGGCGGCGCGGGGGGCATGAATCTCCGGCCGCGCGATTATCACGAGCTCCCGCTAGAGGAGCGGGTGCAGGCGGTGAAGGCCGAATGGCAGGGGGAGCTCCCGCGACTGCTAGTGTTCGACAACTGCGAGGACGATGGTCTGCTCGACCGGTGGCTGCCGCTTACCGGAGGTTGCAGGGTCCTCGTAACGAGCCGCAGGGGAAGCTGGGACCCGTCCCTGGGCGCGACCGACCTGAAGCTGGGTGTGTTCGACCGCCGGGAGAGCGTGGCGCTCTTGCGCGAGTATCGACCCGACCTGCCCCCGGACGACCCCGAACTCGACGCCATCGCCGAAGAGCTCGGCGACCTTCCGCTGGCCCTGGACCTAGCGGGACGCTACCTCAAGAGGTACGCCCGCGACGTACCTTGCGGATATCCGCCGACCCGATCTCTTGGAGCATCCGTCTCTCAGGCGAGCAAGGGGAATCTCTCCCACGAAGCACGACATGGACGTCTGGCGCACCTTCGCCCTAAGCTACTGGCGCCTCAACGCCGAGGACGAGACCGACGGCACCGCGCTAAGGATTCTCGCCTGTGCCGCGCGCCTGGCGCCGGGCGAGCCCATGCCCGGGGAGCTCCTCACGTTGTCGCTCGACCCGTTCGGCGAACCCGGCACCGCACCGCCGTGGCCGGTGACGAGGGCCCGCGACGCGTTGGAGAGGCTCACGGAGGTCGGCCTGCTAGGCGAGGAAGGGGACGGGGCTTTCGGGATGCACAGGCTCGTGGCGGCCTTCGCGCTAGCGGAGATAAGCGACGACGAGGCCCAGGCTGCCGTGGAAGCGGCGTGCTCGCGCGCCGCCCTGGAGGCGTTCTCCGAAGGCCATCCCGGAAGGCAGGAGGCCCTGCTGCCGCACGTCAGGCTCTTGGCCGACGCGGCGATGGCGCGGGTGGACGACCCGGCGGCCAACCTCTGCACGGCGGCGGGCGTCGGCCTCGGTCAGCTCGGCGCCTACGACGAGGCGCTACCCTACGCGCAGAGGGCGGTGGACATAACCGCGGACCTGCACGGGCCCAACGACCGCCTCACCTTACAAAGGCGCAGCAACGTGGGCATGCTGCTCAAGAATAAGAGGGACTGGGACGTAGCGAGGGCCGTCTACGAGGAGGTCCTGGAGGCCCAAGTAACCCACCTGGAACGCGAAGACATAGACGTCGCCGCGACCATCAACAACATGGGTGTGTTGCTCAGGCGCGAGGACCTCTACCATGAGATGCTGTCGCTCTACCGCAGGGCGCTGCGCATCCGCGAGCGCGTGTGGGAGAGGACCGGACCCGACGACCCGGACCGCAGGGGCAACGCATACAAGGTTGCCGAGAGCCACTCGAACATGGGCGCGCTGATGATGGACCTAGGCCGCCCCCGACAGGCGGGCCCCCACTTCGACAGCGCCTTGGGGATCATGGAGGGCGAGTTCGGGGAGAACCATGAGCGCAACGCCGGCACGCTCGTCATGCGTGGCGCGGCTCTGCGGGCACTAGGGCACTACCCGCACGCCGTGAAGAGCGTGAGGAGTGCCCTTGACATCTACGGCGACGTCACCAGGAGCGCGCCCCCGGCCGTGGCCAGGGCACTCGCGAACCTGGGGTCGATCTTCGCAGAGTGGGCGGAGGAAGACGGAACGCTCTCTGTGGAGCAGCGGGCACAACTGCGCGAGATCGCCGGCGGCTCACTTCAGGCGGCGCTGACAGGTTCGGAGCATGGATACGGCGAAGACCACCTCATGACGGGCGGCCTAAACCGGGCGTTGGGGGAGGTCCGCGGCGCGCAAGGGGCTGCCGAAGACGCTCGCCGCCATCGGGAGCAGGCGGATACCTGCCGCCGGCTCAACCTTCGAGGCAAAGACGCGGAGGCCGCCGTGGCGATCAACGAAGCGGGAGGGGCGCTGGTACCTTCGGGTCTGTACGACGAAGCCCAGGCGTACCTGGAGCGTGCCCTGGCCATCCGCGAGGGTGTCCTGAAAGAGCGAAACTTTGCCACCTCAACAAGTCTTTTCAAACTGGGCATCCTCTTCCAGCTTCGGGGCCGTGACTCGCGGGCCCGTCAGTACCTCGAGCGCGCCCTGGCCGCTCGCTCACATGTTTGCGGGGTGGATCATCCCGCCACCGAGGTCGTGCGCGACAACCTGCGCCTCCTCGAGAGCTAACTGCGCCGGACCACTCTTCGTCTACCTCCTTATTCTACGATCTGGACACTCGGTTACCTAATGTATTACTGGCGTATGTATGTAGTAATTCTGGCGTAAGATAGCGACAAGAGAGGACGGCTACAATGCCCACCGTGGTCCATATCGGGGACAGGTTGCGGGAGGTTCGCACCCGGCGGCTCCTGACGCAGGAGGAGCTCGCCGAAAGAGCGGGGGTGAGCCCCAGCACCGTGGTCAACATCGAGCGCGATAACCGTGAGCCCCACTTCCGGACGATCCGCAAGCTCGCCAAGGCCCTCGACGTGGAACCCACCGAACTCCTGACAGAGTAGCCATGAACAGGATCAACGGACAAGGCTCCCAGCGGTCCGTTCTCCGCGTCTTGGGTGTGCTACCCCTAAGGACCACCGCCGCGCCGGGTAGCATGCCGCTTCGCGCTTGGCCTTGGCCCGGAGCGCATTTGACCATCGTGACCTACACTGACCCCCATGATCGGAGTCGGTACAGCGATCAACGTCGTCGCGGTGCTGGTCGGGGCTGGCATAGGCACGCTGGTCGGCGCGCGACTGTCGGAGGGGATGTGGGAGACGGCTATGCACGCCATAGGGCTGGTGACCCTCCTCGTCGGCATTCAGAGCTTCTTACGCTTCGACAACCCGCTCGTCCCGCTGGTCAGCGTGATCCTGGGGCTCGTGATCGGGGAGTTCCTGGACTTGGACGGACGCCTCAAGCGCTTTGGCGACGCCTTGGAACGACGCTTCTCCAAGGGCGGAAGCCCAGTGAGCCGAGCGTTTGTCACTACCACCCTCCTCTTCTGCGTGGGGCCGCTCACGATCCTGGGCTCCTTGCAGGACGGGATCTCGGGTGACTACGACCTCCTCGCCCTCAAGAGCGCGCTGGACTTCGTCGCCTCGCTCTCGTTCGCTTCGGTGCTCGGGTGGGGCGTGCTGCTCTCGGCCGGGTCTGTCCTCGTGGTGCAGGGGAGCCTGACGCTAGCCGGGGCGCTCTTCGGGTCCTTTATGAGCGAGCCTATGATCCTGGCGATGACTTCGACGGGGGGCGTGCTGCTGCTCGGCTTGGGGATTGTCCTCCTGGAGCTCAAAGAAGTGCGGGTCGCGAACATGCTACCGGCGCTCGTCATAGCGCCCCTGCTCGTCGCTGCGACGCCACTATAGTCGCTGTAGACGATTTAGAAGCCGGGCGATGTGCTCTCGGGTACACTGGTGCGGACCTTTGGCATAGAGAGGAGTTCGAGAGTGGCCGAAGAAGCCAGGGAGAGAGCGGACAACGAGTGGGAGGGCACCCCGCTGCAGATGAGGAGTGGGTTGGACCCCTACGGGATAAAGGAGATAGTCATCGAGTTCGATACGGGCGACGAAGAGGTCCTAAAGCCTCAGATAAGCGAAGAGTTCCGCTCCTACGAACTGCATCAAGCGGCCACCTACCTGGGGATCCTCTCGCAGCAGTTGCGCGTGCACCGCAAGTAGCCAAAAACGGAGGAAGGTTATGCATGGCATCATCCGACAAAAGAACTTACGCGGTGAATCAGGGACGAGCTACGTAGACATCAACCGCGTGTTGTTCCGCTACGCCGACGGACGGACGCTGACCTTCGTGCCCGAGGCTGGGCGTGAGAATTTCAGCGAGGACGACATGCTCCAGCTCGTCCAGGTTCTCGAGAGCGCCTCGTCTACCGCAGAGTGGTCGGAGGTCAGCGACACCTCGGGCGCGGAAGGCGGAGGATCTCCTGCTGGGTCCGTGTAGCCCTACCGGCCCGGAGGGTCGTCTTCGTCCGTGTAGCGGGTGTAGCTGTCGTAGTAATCCTCGTCCAGGGTGACCCTCTCCCCGGCCAGCTCCCTGCGCCTGAGGTCCCACAGGACCCGCAGGTCGTGGTCTAGCCTCCGGATTCGCTGGTGATCCTCGTTGGTCGCGTGGTGCGTCCCTTCGCGGGCCACGAGTTGCTCCCGCTCCTCAGAGAGTTCCTGGATCTTCTGCATCACGCTCTTCGCCATCTAGTAAGCTCCCGGCTTCCTTACGTCGACACGTCCCATTCTAGCGGAAAGCTTACGTAGAACCGCTGTGTACCGGGTTTGCGTGCTCTACAATTGAAGCCAAGAGAAGGGAGAGACTTGCTCAAGAAGATCTACCACCTGGGCTACGTGGTCGAGGACATAGAAGCCGCGGCCCGCTTCTACGAGGAGCACTTCGACGCCGCTTTGGGCGAACCGGAGGAGGTCGAGGAGCAGGGCATAGTCGCCGCGATGTTCGAGGTGGGGGATTCCAAGATCGAGCTCGTCCAACCTACCCGCTCCGACTCGCCCGTGGGCAAGTTCCTCGAGAAGAGGGGTGAAGGTTTTCACCACGTCGCCTTCCAGGTCGAAGACCTTGAAGGGACCCTGAAGGAGCTAAAGGAGAACGGCGTTGAGCTGATAGACGAGGAGCCGAGAATAGGTGTAGGCAGGACGCGCATGGCTTTCGTCCACCCTAAGGGCGCCTTCGGCGTCCTGACCGAGCTCGTCGAGCTGCCTGAGAGAGATGGAGATTAGGAGAAGAGCGAGGATGGACGTCGAGAAGAAGGACGAACGCCGGACGGACTCCGGGATCGAGGTTAAACCCCTCTATCGTCCCGAGGATCTAGAAAGCTTCGACTACTCGGATAAGCTGGGCGACCCCGGGGAGTACCCGTACACCCGCGGCGTCTATCCCACTATGTACCGTGGCAGGCCCTGGACCATGCGCCAGTACGCGGGCTTCGGCACCGCCAAGGAGACCAACAAGCGCTTCAAGTACCTCATCGAGGCCGGCCAGACCGGGCTCTCGGTCGCCTTCGACCTGCCGACCCAGATGGGCCGCGACTCGGACCACGAGCTCTCCTTGGGCGAGGTCGGCAAGGTTGGGGTCTCTATAGACTCTTTGCTCGACATGCGCGACCTCTTCGACGGCATCCCTTTGAAAGACGTCTCGACCTCCATGACCATCAACGCCACGGCCTCTATCCTCCTCTTGCTCTACTCCCTCGTCGCCGAGGAGCAGGGCGTGGAGGCCAAGGACGTCACCGGCACGACCCAGAACGACATTTTGAAGGAGTACCTGGCGCGCGGCACCTACATCTATCCTCCCGCGCCCTCCATGAGGATTACGACTGACATGTTCGCGTACTGTGCCAAAGAACTGCCGCGCTGGAACGCGATCTCCATCTCGGGCTATCACATCCGCGAGGCGGGATCGACCGCCGTCCAAGAGCTCGCTTTCACCCTTTCGAACGCCGTCGCCTACGTCGAGGCGGCTGTCGAAGCGGGCCTAGACGTGGACGAGTTCGGCCCTCGTCTCTCGTTCTTCTTCAACGCCCACAACGACCTCTTCCAAGAGGTCGCCAAGTACCGGGCGGCGAGGAGGATGTGGGCGAAGATCATGAAAGAGCGCTTCGGCGCGGAAGACGAGAAGAGCCTGCGCCTGCGCTTCCACACCCAGACGGCGGGTTCATCGCTCACCGCCCAGCAGGCCGAGAACAACATAGTCCGCACCACCGTGCAGGCGCTCTCCGCTGTCTTGGGCGGAACGCAGAGCCTGCACACCAACGCCTTCGATGAGGCCTTGGCTTTGCCGACCGAGAAGAGCGCCAGAATAGCGCTCAGGACGCAGCAGATCCTGGCAAACGAGGGCGGCCTAACGGAGACCGCCGACCCCTTGGGGGGCTCCTACTACGTCGAGTCCTTGACGGATGCCGTCGAGGAGGAGGCCTGGGAGTACATAAGGCGGATAGACGAGATGGGCGGCTCCGTGAAGGCGATAGAGAAGCGCTTCATGCAGCGCGAGATCGAGGAGGCCGCCTACCGCTACCAGCGCGAGGTGGAGAAGGAGGAGCGCATCATCGTCGGCGTTAACCGCTACGCCGCCGATGAAGACCCAGAGATGGAGCTCCACTCCGTCGACGAGTCTATCCTTGAGAGGCAAGCCGAACGCCTGAAGGAGCTCAAAGAGAGCCGTGACAACGGAGCCGTCGAGAGAACACTCTCCGACATAAGTAAGGCTGCCGAAAAGTCGGAGAACCTGCTCTATCCGATGAAGGAAGCCCTTGGAAACCTCGCGACTTTGGGCGAGGTCTCTGACGCTTTGCGCGAAGTCTTCGGGCAGTATCGGCCCTCTTCCTGATCCTATAGGGCATCGTGTAAAACGCTTGACCAAGTTTTCTGGCGACCATCGCCGAGATCAGCAGAGAGCTCGAAGAGGAGGCCAAGAAGGGCACGCCGGTCGTGCAGCTGGCGCCCGTCGCCAAGACTTACCCCTCCGAGCGGAACATCGTCCTGCTGCAGGAGCTACAAAGGGCGAAGGGCCTAAGCGAGGCCAGCGCTGCCTTTTGAGGTCCCTTTGGAGGGACCTGGTGCGCATAGCGAAGGCGCGCGCAGGGATGATACCTATCGTGATTGAGGGCAGGGAGCGGTACACGACCTTGGAGGACCTAGAAGCTGTGTACCCGCGGAACTTTGAGGTGTTGGAAATGCACAACACGTGGCGCCTGGCGGAGGCCGAGCGGGCGGCATTCGCCGCGGATGCGCTGGTAAAGATAAGGAACCTGCCCGAAAGCTAAAACGCCAGGGCCCTAAATAGCGAAGGAGGCTTCGGCGCTTTT
>Ga0126307_10001338_pt1 | contig 16228 bp, 17 predicted proteins | sample Plot28_FD_89955 | JGI IMG/M metagenome (GOLD analysis project Ga0126307, IMG submission 89955) | Serpentine soil microbial communities from UC McLaughlin Reserve, CA, USA - Plot28 | ecosystem: Environmental > Terrestrial > Soil > Grasslands | place: USA: UC McLaughlin Reserve, Lake County... | reverse complement strand
CCTGGGCGGCGAGGGCGTCGTCGTGGACGAGCCGGTCACCCGCAAGGACTACCGAGATCTCCTGCCTGTGATCCTCGTCGTCGACCCACAGATCGGCACGCGCGTCGCCAACCCGGTCGTAGTCCAGGGCACCGCGAACGTGTTCGAAGCGAACGTTCTCGTGGACATCGTGGATGCGAACGGCAAGGTTGTCGGAAGCGCCTTCACGACGGCCACGTGCGGGACCGGCTGCCGCGGAGCGTTTTCCGTGCGCGTCCCGTATGAGGTCACGTCGGCAACGCGTGGTCTAATCATCGTTCACGACGCCGACGCGGCGGGAACCGGAACACCCCCGCATGAGGTGCGGATTCCGGTCCTTCTGACGCCGTCTTCGTGACTATGACCGAAAACATGGGCTATCGGAAATACCGCACACGCCGCCCTTGGCTCAGAGCCGGCGCGCCGCTCGTCCTCGTCCTCGTCGGCCTCGTCGCGGCTGTCGCTGTCGCGCGGGCGGACGACCCGCTCGGCAGTGGCGCGAAGGGTGACGGGCAGCCGCTGGTCGCCGACGGCGTCACGATCGCGGGGGTCCCGGTCGGCGGCTACACCGCCCATCAGGCGGCCTCGGCTACGGAGGACGCCTTCGCCGAGCGCCTCGTCCTCACAACCGACCGCCGCATCCGGCTCGTGGCGCCCGGAAAGCTCGGCGCGCACGCGCTCGTCGCAGATGCCGTCGCCGGCGCTCTCCGCGCCAAGCCGGGGGAGAACGTCGCGCTCGCGGTCGACGTCGACCACGCCCGGCTGCAGCGCTACATCGCTTCTCTGAACAAGCGCTATACGCGGGCGGCCCGCGACGCGAAGGTCGTCCTCGTCAAGCTCCGGCCCGTCGTCAAGGCTGACGAGCCGGGCTTCTCGGTTCGCCAGCGCGCTCTCTTCTCCGAGCTCGACACCGCACTCGCCGCCGGGGACCGCACGCCGGTCCGGATCCCCTTCAGGCACACGAAACCGGCGGTCACCGCGTCGAGCTTCAAGTCCGTGATCGTGATCGAGCGGAGCTCGAACCGTCTCGTCGTCTGGGACGGGAAGCATCGCTGGGGGACTTTCGGGGTCTCTACCGGGCAGGCGATCTCCCCGACGCCGCTCGGCCAGTTCGAAATCGTCACGAAGCAAGAGGACCCGTGGTGGTATCCGCCCGACTCCCCCTGGGCAGCCGGCCTCACGCCGGTGCCGCCCGGGCCCGGCAATCCGCTCGGCACGCGCTGGATGGGCCTCTCGGCACCGGGCGTCGGGATCCACGGGACCCCGGATGCGGCCTCGATCGGCTACTCGGCATCCCACGGCTGCATCCGCATGCGCATCCCCGACGCCGAGACGGTCTTCGCGCACGTTTCCGTCGGCACACCGGTCTTCATCGTCCCGGCGTGAGCTGGGAGCGGATCGCGCCGCGTCTCGAGGGCGAGATCGTCGTCGTCGAGCCGCTGGCGCCCGAGCACGAGGAAGGCCTCTGGCAGGCCGCGTCCGATCCGCGGATCTGGGGGTGGATGCCCGTGAACGCGATCGAGTCGCGCGAGACCTTCGCCGCCTGGTTCGCGGAGGCGCTCGAGCGCACGTCCGCAGGGCTCGACCAGGCCTTCGCGGTGGTAGACGCCGAAGGCGGAAACCCGCTGGGAAGCACGCGCTACCTCGCCCTCCGTCCCGAGCACCGCGGACTCGAGATCGGCTGGACTTGGCTCTCGAGCGCGGCCTGGGGGACCGGCGCGAATGTCGAGGCCAAGCTGCTCCTCATGGGGCACGCGTTCGACGAGCTCGGCTGCATGCGGGTCGAGTTCAAGACCGACGCGTTGAACGAGCGCTCGCGTGCGGCGCTCGAGGCTCTACCCGCCGAGTTCGAAGGCATCTTCCGCAAGCACATGCTTGTCCGAGACGGCGCGCTGCGCGACTCCGCCTGGTACTCGGTGACGGACGAGGAATGGCCCGCAGTTCGGCAGAACCTGCTCGACCGGCTCAGGGACCTGCGCTGAGCCTGCGGTAGAGCTCGGCGCAGAGCTCCGGAGTCGCAGCCGCGATCACTCGCGAATGCGGGCTGACGTCGAGCGGCGCCTCCGCGTACGGCGGCCGGTCCGGCAGGTCGATGGCCAGCCCCCGCTCGAGGACGAGCAGCTGGGCCGCCGCGATGTCCACGCTCCGGGCCGGCTTCAACGAGCACACGGCGTCGACCCGCCCGGCCGCGAGGTGGCAGAGCGTCAGGGCTAGCGACCCCATCACGCGTGTCCGCGGGGCGAACCCGACCATGTCCCCGATCTGCGCCGCGATGGAATCCGTCTTGGTCGCCTCGAAGGACAGGATCTCCACGTCCTCCTTCGGCCCAGGGCCGGAGAGCGGCGCGCCGTTGAGGAAGGTTCCCTCATCGCGGCGCGCTGTCCATTCTTCGCGCGTGCCGAAGTCGAAGACGTAGCCGAAGAGGACGTCGGCCATCGTCGGGCCCTCGGCCACGGCGAGCGAGACGGAGAAAAAGGGAACGCCGCGTTTCGCGTTCATGCTCCCGTCGATCGGGTCGAGGACGAGCCGCGGCGTGTCTGCGCCGAAGGAACGCTCGCCGAGCTCCTCGGAGACGAGCGTGAACTGGACGCCGGTCGCGGCGAGCTCCTCGAGGCGCCCGACGACCGCGCCCTCGGCGGCGGCGTCGATGGCGGTCGTCTCGTCTCCTCCTTCGCCCGCTCCGACCACCGGCTCCCGTTCCAGTCTGGTCGGATGCTCGGCGAGGACGGCGTCCAGGTCGGCGGCGATCTGCCGGGAGAAAGCGAGCCAGTCCGTCATTCGTCGAAGGGGGAGAAGACGAGGCCGCTCGTCAGCTTGGGGAAGAAGTAGGTCGTCTTCTCGGGCAAGAGCTCACCCGCACGGGCGACGGCGGCGACCTGCTCGAGCGTCGGCGCGCGAACGAGTAAGGCCGCCTCCGCGCGGCCGCTTCGCACCGCCTCTTCGGCCGCGACCGCGCTCGGGGTGTAGCGAACGTCCTCGAGCGGCAAGCGGTCGATAACCGCGGTGTCGAGGTCGGCACCTTCGCCCTCGGCCAGCTGCGCCGAGTCTCTGCGAAGGAGGACGAATGCCGGATGGTCGCGGTCGAGCGCCGCCAAGGCCGCAGTGCCGGCTTCCGCGCTCGGCTCGATGTCCGTGAGCCGAAAGGAGCCGTCGAGCTGGGGGGGCTCGCCGGAGACGAGCCTGTGCGTCGGCAGGATCTCCAGGCCGTCGTCGTCGCTGCTCACGAGGGTCGCGAGGACGTAGCCGGACTCCTCGGTGCCCTGCTCCCCGTGGTAGGCGAGCGCCGTCTCGTAGCGGTGGTGGCCGTCGGCGATGAGCAGGCGGCCCTCGACGCGGCGCAGCGCCTCCGTGATCGCGTCGTCGCCCGCAACCCGCCAGATCCGGCTCGTCACTCCGTCGAGCGTTGCCTCCATGTCGGGCGCGCGGACGGGAATCGCCGGCGAGGCGCCCTCGTGCACGAGAAAGATCGGCGAGAGCTTCGTCCGCGCTGCGCGCAGCAGCTCCAGGCGCGCATCCTTCTGCCGTTCGAAGGTGCGCTCGTGGGGGAGCACCTGACCGTCCGAGTACGGCGTGAGCTCGACGCGCGCGACCAGGCCGCTACGGCTGCGCGTTCCCCCGTCCGGGCCCGGGAAGGTCTCCTCGAGAAGCCAGACAGCCGGCTCCGCCTCGCGGACGAGCACACCCTCGTCCCGCCAGGCCTCGATCAGCCTCGCCGCCTCCGCGGGGGACTCCGGGTCGAGAAGGCGCACCGCGTTGTAGGGGCTTCCGGTAACGAGTGCCTCTCGCCGGTCAGGCGTGATGACATCGTGCGGAGGGGAGACGACCGCATCCAGCGGCCCCACCGTTCCAGGGTCGTAGCGAAGCGCCCGAAACGGCTTCAAATGCGGCACGACGCGGCACGTTACCATCCGTCCGGGGACCTAGAATCGCTCCGTGATCGCCGAGCTCGCCGAGGATCGCGTGGTCGACGGCCTGTTCGCCGTCGCGCGCAAGCAGCGCCTGAGGACGCGGGGCGGGAACCCGTATCTCGCGCTCGAGCTCGTGGACTCGAGCGGGCGGATCGACGCGCGCGTCTGGAACGACGTCGACCTTCTCGACAAGCGCTTTCGCGAGGGCGACGCCGTGCGCGTCCTCGGCCGGGTGGAGCGGTTTCGCGACCGGCTCCAGCTCGAAGTTCGCTCGCTCGAGCCGACGGAGGCCGACCCCGCGACACTGGTCCCCGAGGCGCGACGCGACGTCGAGGAGCTGGACGGCTTTTTCGAGTTTCTCGCCGCCGAGATTTCGCGTCCCGGCCTGCGAGCGGTCGTCGACCGCTTCGTCGGTGACGCGGTCTTTCGCGAGCGTCTGCGCACGCTGCCGGCTACGCCCGATTCCCACCACTCCTATTCGGGCGGACTCCTCGAACACACGGTGGCCGTGTCGACTCTTAGTCGCGAGTCCGCGCAGCTCCACCCGCGCCTGCGCTCGGATTTGCTTCTCGCCGCGGCGCTTCTCCACGATGCCGGACGCGTGCGGGAGCTCGACCGCGGCCCGCTTTTCCTCCCGACGTCTGAGGGCAAGCTTCTCGGCCATGTCCACCTCGGCCTGCGCCTCATCGAGGAGCGCGCCGAAGGGCTCGACCGCGCCGTGCTCGCCGAGCTTCTACATGCAGTCGGCTCGCACCACGACGCACGAGCCGCGAGGACCGCGGAGGCGGCCGTCCTCTACCACGCGAACCAGCTCGACGCCGTCGCCGCTACGCGGTCGGTGGATCCGGAGGCCTGAGCTCAGGGCGATAATGGCGCAATGGAGCGCGTCGCGCTCGTCTCGGGCGGAAACCGCGGGATCGGCCGGGAGGTCGCCCGGCGGCTCGCCGAAGAGGGCCACCGGGTCGTCATCGGTTCGCGCGATCTCGAGCGCGGCGAGGAGGTCGCCCGCGAGCTCGGCGAAAACGTCACCGCGCGGCAGCTCGACGTCACGCACGAGGAGAGCATCGTCCGCTGCGTCGCCGCGGTCGCCGAGGACTTCGGCCGCCTCGACGTCCTCGTGAACAACGCGGGCATCGCGGGCGGCGGCTGGAGCACGAACGCCGTCGACGCCGACCTCGACGAGGTGCGTCGCACGCTCGAGACAAACCTCTTCGGCGCATGGCGGCTGACCGAGGAGGCACTGCCGCTCATGCGGAAGAACGGCTACGGCCGCATCGTCAATATCTCGAGCGGCATGGGCCAACTCTCGGACATGGGCGGCCATTCGCCCGGCTACCGCGTCTCGAAGACCGGGCTCAACGTCCTCACCCGCATGCTCACCGCCGAGCTCGGCGAGGAGAACATCCTGGTCAACTCGGTGTGCCCGGGCTGGGTGCGCACCGACATGGGAACACAATCAGCGCGGCTCTCGGTCGAGGAAGGCGCCGACACACCGGTCTGGCTCGCGACGCTTCCGGACGACGGCCCGCGCGGCGGCTTCTTCCGAAACCGCGAGCCAATTCCCTGGTAGGCCCTAGGGCTTAGAGGTTGAAGCGGATGTTGAGCACGTCGCCGTCCTCGACGACGTAGCTCTTCCCCTCGAGACGCTGGAGGCCGCGTTTTGCGGCCTCCGCATGCGAGCCGGCCTCGACGAGATCGTTCCAGCGGATCACCTCGGCGCGGATGAACCCCTGCGCGATATCGGAGTGGATGCTCGCCGCGGCGTCGAGGGCGGAGCGCCCCTGCTGCAGCGTCCAGGCTCGCGTCTCCTTGTCGCCGGCCGTGAAGAAGGTCAGCAGGCCCGCAGCCTCGAAGACCCGGCGGGCGACGTCCTCGAGCGCCGAAGGCCCGTCGCGGAACTCGACAGCCTCCTCGTCCGGAAGCTCCGCGAGCTCCGCCTCGAGCTTCACATCGACCCCTGAAGGCCCGTTTCGGATCTCCACGAGCGGCTTCGTCGTCAGCGGCTCGAGCTCCGGCGGAAGCTCGCCCCCGTACTCGGAGAGTGTGCGCCCGGCCTCGAGGTGAGCGACGACGCGCTCCAGGTCTTCCATCTTCGAGCGAAGGCTCGCATCGCCCGATTTCGCCTGCTTCTGTACCCGCTCGAGGCGCCGCTCGACGTGATCGCGGTCGGCGACGAGGAGCGCGAGCTTCAGCGTCTCCAGGTCATCCGCTGGCTCCCGGGTGCCCGACCAGTCGTCGAGAACGGCGAGCAGGGCATCCACCTGGCGCAGGTTGCCGAGGAGTTGCGCGCCGGTTCCGGGAACGTCGACCACGCGGATCGCCGCTGGGGTCACCTTCTTCGCCTTCACCACATCGGCGAGCTGGGGCAGGCGGTCGTCCGCGATCGACGCCATGCCCACGTGCTCCTTGCCGGACACACCCGCCCCTGCCTGCGTCAGCGCATTGAAGAGCGTCGTCTTGCCCGCATTCTGCAGGCCTACGATTCCGATCTCGACGGCCATTAGCCGGACTTCGCGAGCTGCCGCTGGAGGGAGCCAAGCGCGCGATGCTGGAGCGACTTGATCGCCCCTTCGCTCTTCCCGAGGATCGTGCCCACCTCAGCGTTCGAGAAGTCGAACGCGAATTTGAGCGTGAGCACCTGCTGCTGGTCCTCGGAGAGGTTCTCGATCAGCTCGAACATGCTCCGCTGACCGATGGCACGGAACGCCTCGTCCTCGGCCGACCGCTCCTCGCTCCCCGGCGGCTCGGGCGGCTCCTCCTGCGGCTGCCAGCGCCTCCGCGAGCGGAAATGGTCCATGGCGAGGTTGTGGGCGATGCGAAAGAGCCAGGCCGAGATCGGGACCTTGCGCCATTCGAAGCGGTCGATTGACTCGATCATCTTCACGAAGGTCTGGTTCGTGAGGTCCTCGGCATCGTGCTTGTTGCCGACGCTGAGCTGGAGGTAGCTGTAGATCCGGTCGAAATGGAGGAGGTACAGGTCCTCGAATGCGTCGCGGTCGCCCTGCTTTGCGCGCTCGACGAGTGCGCGCACGTCGTCGGTCTCGGGCGGCAAGCTACGCCGTCGAGCCGAAGCCGATCTGCGTCTCGCGCGAGCTGCGCTTGACGTAGACGACCTTCCCGAGTGCGACCAGGAAGTTGCCCTCGAGCGCCTCGAGCTCGAAAACGGGGCCGTTGCCGGCCATCGCCTCCTGGAATGCCTTCGAGACGGCAGCGCTCACGGTTCCACCGATGGTTTGACCGCCTTCGAAGGCGATCTCGAGCCGGATCTGGTCGTTCTCAGCCACCAATCACCTCCACGAGCACTCCGTGCACGGAGTCGGGATGGACGAATGAGACAGCCTGGCCGTCGAGCCCCGTTCGGGGCTCCAGGTCGATCACATCGACGCCGGCCGCGGCGAGCTCGCCGACGGCAGCAGCGACATCGGGGACCTCGTAAGCAACGTGGTGCATCCCCGGGCCGCGCCTGGCGATGAAACGCCCGACCGGTGAGTCCTCCGCGAGCGCGCTCATGAGCTCGACCCGGCCGGACCCCACGCGCAGGTATGCGGCTTCGACACCCTGGTCATCGATGCGCCCGCGCAGCTCGACCTCCGCGCCGAAGAGACGCTGGTACGTGCCGACGGCCTCGTCGAGGTCGGAGACGGCGAACGCGACGTGATGGACGGAGCGGACGTCCACGCCCCGATCCTATCCGCCTGCGTGGTTACTGCGAGTCGGCCTGGGAGATGACCTGCGGTGTGCCGACGCGCTCGGAGGCGTCCGACTCGGCGCGCACGTCGACAAGCAGCGCCTCGAGCTCCGGACGCATGAGCGTCTCCTTCTCGAGCAGCGCCGCGGCCAGGACGTCCAGGGAACGGCGGTGCTTCGTGAGCAGGCGGACGGCCTCCTCGAAGGCGTGGTCGCAGAGGCGAGCTTGCTCCTCGTCGCGCACGCGCTTCGTGTGCTCGGAGAGCGCGTAGTTGTCTGCGCGCATCGTCCGTGAGGACACCTCGTCGCCCATGCCGAACTCGAAGATCATCTCGCGCGCCAGATCCGTCACGCGCTCGAGGTCGTTGGCGGCGCCATTCGTCACCGCGCCGAAGACGATCTGCTCGGCGGCGCGGCCCGAGAGCAGAACCTTCATCAGGTCGAGGAGCTCCTCCTTCGTGTGGAGGTAGCGGTCCTCCTGCGGCGTGTTCAGCGTGTACCCGAGGGCACGCCCGCGCGAGACGATGGTCACCTTTTGGACAGGCTGAGGGCTGCCGACGAGGTGCGACATGAGCGCGTGCCCGCCCTCGTGGTAGGCGAGAATACGCTTCTCCTTCTCGGTCACGACGCGGCGCTGCTGCAGGCCGGCGACCACCCGCTCCATCGCGTTCTCGAAGTCGAGCTGGCGGATGTGGCCCAGTTCCGCGCGGCCCGCGAAGATCGCTGCCTCGTTGCAGATGTTGGCGAGGTCGGCGCCGGTGAGGCCTGCGGTCTGGCGCGCGATCACCTCGAGGTCGACATCGGGCGCCATCGGCTTTCCTCGGGTGTGCACCTTGAGGATCGCCTCGCGGCCAGCGAGGTCGGGCGGAGCGACGAGCACCTGCCGGTCGAACCGGCCGGGACGAAGGAGTGCAGGGTCGAGATCCTCGAGCCTGTTCGACGCGCCGATGATGACGACGCCGTCTGGGCCGCGGAAGCCGTCCAGCTCGACGAGGAGCTGGTTCAGGGTCTGGTCGTGCTCGCGGTTGAAGCTCGTGCCAGAGCGGCGCATTCCGACCGCGTCGAGCTCGTCGATGAAGACGATCGCGGGCGCGTTCTTGCGCGCCTTGTCGAAGAGCTTGCGGATTCGGGCGGCGCCGAGACCGGCGAACATCTCGACGAAGGCCGACGCGCTCTGCGAGTAGAAGGTCGCCCCCGAGGCATGCGCGACGGCCTTGGCGAGCAGCGTCTTTCCGGTCCCTGGAGGCCCGTAGATGAGGATGCCCTTCGGGACGCGTGCGCCGAGGACGGAGAAGCGTTTCGGGTTCTGGAGGAAGTCGACGACCTCCTGGAGCTCGGCGGCGGCCTCGTCGACACCGGCGATGTCTTCCCAGCCGACGGCAGACTTCGAGTCCGGCTCGACCTCCGTCGGTTTCACCCGCGGCATGAACGCGAGCATGCGCCAGAAGAAATAGACGAGCAGCCCGAGGAAGATCAGGGGCAGCCAGGTGAACAGCTGGTCCTTGAGGTAGCTCAGAAAGTCGACGATCACCTCCACCCCGACCCTCATCGGCGTGAGGGTCGAAAACCTTAAACCACGATTTCGAGGCGCTCGTTCGGCCTGTAGCGACGACCGACCTTCGCGGACGAGAGGCCATCCGTGAGGACGATGTCGCCGGTGAAGTCGTTCTGCCCACGGATGAGAGCCGAGCCGATTCCGTACGAGTCGACGGGCACCCCGCGCTCTTCGAAGTTTCGGATCTTCTCCGCGTCGAAGCCGCCCGAGGCGACGATCTTGATCCGCTCGAACCCGGCCTCGTCGAGGGCGTTACGGACCTTCCAGACGAGGCGCTCGTTCACCCCGGTCGGCTTGAAGTCGCCCATCTCATCCCAGAGCGAGCGGTCGACGAGGGTCTCCGAGGTGTCGAGACGTACTCCCCACAGCCGGCCGCCAAGCGCGCGGGCAACTTCGAGCGCCGTCTCGACGGAATTGTTCTCGAAGTCGACGAGGACGGTGACGTTGATGTCGGGAGACTCGCGCGCGGCCCATTCCGCGAATTTCGTCGCCGCGAGCACGGTGTTGCCGCCGTAGGCCGAGATGAGCGCGTGCGGGACGGTGCCGACGCCCCTCCCGCCCCACCAGGAAGCCTGGGCGTCCGTGGTCATCCCGATCGGGAAGTCGATGCTCGCGCCGGCAACGTGAGCCGCGTAACCGTCACCGGTCTGGATGCTGTGGTGGTCGTGCCGGGCGGGCATGAAGATGATCGGCTTCCTGTTCGCCGCCTCGATCACGCGGCGCGTGTTCGTGGAGACGAGGGTTCGGCGCGCCAGGACTCCCAGGTAGACGGTCTCGAGGTGGGCGAAGAGGGTGAAGTCGCCCTCGATCGTCAGCACCGATTCCCGCGGGGCGACCTCGTCGCCGTCATAGAGAGCGTGGACGGTCAGCGCCTCCCAGTCGTGCGAGCAGAGCTTGAGGACGGCGATCGCCTCGTCCATTCCGCCGAGCACGGCCTCGTTTTTCTGGAAGACCTGCATGACCACGCGCGGGTGCCGGCCGTCCGCGAGCAGCGTTTCGCGGGCGTGGTTGAAGTAGGCGTCGGTGTACCAGCCCTCCCGCATCTTCTCGACGGGGAGGTCGAAGATCTCAGGTGGGAGGCGCTTCCTCCGCTGCTCCGTTATCGCCATTTGCAGGCGATTCTACTTCCAGCCGCAGGCATTCCTCGAGGGCGAGGTTCGCAACCTCGAGCTGCTCGGGCGTGGGCTCCGCAGTGACGAAGCGGTGTTGGAGCTCGTGCCCCGGCATCGCAAGCGCGCGGGCGATCGGGTTCTTCTCGTTCTGCACCATCCAGGAGAAGAGCTCCACCGAGGCCGCGAGCGCGCCGATGCCGGCCGCCGCGCGGGCCGCGGGACGCAGAGACGAGGGCGCCCGCGTGGCAAGGGCATTTCCGACCGCAGAGGTGAGAAGGAGCGGGCCGAGGAGGTGCGAGCCGCAGCGCTCGTGCTCCTTCGCGCGCGTCTCGCCGTGCTCGTAGCTCCCGATGGAGATGTGCTCGGCTCCGTGGTAAGAGGCGAGGTTTGAGCCGCGCATCGCCACTGCGGCGGGCCCAACCGCCAGTGCGGCTGCGAGGACCTCCTGCGCAGCCATGGAGAGCCTGCTGCCGCGGACGAGCCGCACTGCCGCCGCGCTCCCGACCATGGCGGCCGCCACCGCAGGGCGCTGGAAGGGAAGCTGCGCCGCCGGGATCCGGCGTCGGATCTCGGGCAGGAGCGCGAAGATCTCCGCCATCCGCGCAGGGCCCCGGATCAGGTGGTTCTCGATCTCGGCCGCCCGCAGGGGCTTGAGCCCGGAGGCCACCTCCAGCCCATCGTCCTCGAGGCGAACGGCGCAGGCCCAGTAACGGGGACCGTGCACGAGAACCCCGTTGGCGAGGGCCATGCCCCCGAGCCGAACCTTGTCCCTGCTCACTCTCCGAGTGTACGTGCCACGTGCATGAGAAAGCGGGTTCCAAGCTCGAGGTCGTCCACCGGGATGCGCTCGTCGGCGGAGTGGATCAAAGCCGCTGCGACCTCGGAGTCCATCGCTCGCATCGGGAAGAACCCGTAACAGACCGTCCCGAAGGCAGTGCGCATGAAGTGGCTGTCCGTGAACCCGGCGTTGACGATGGGAGCAAGCGCCGCTCCCGGCTCCAACGACTCGACGAAGCTTTCGATCGCACGCCAGAGCGGGGTGTCGAGGGGCGAAGCCGTGCCGCCGACTCCCTCGACCCAGACGAAGTCGTAGTTGTCCTCGCCGAGCGCCGCGCGAATCTCGGCCTCCGCCTCGGCCTGCGTTTCGCCCGGCAACAGACGGCAGTCGCAGACCACGGTGCAGAGCGCGGGGATGACGTTCGTCTGCTTGGACGCCTCGATGATGGTCGGCGAAATCGCGTGGGAGAGCATCGGCTCGACGACCGCCCGGAGCGGCTGCTCGAGCTCGGTGGGGTCGCTCGTCCCCACGAGCCGGAGGAAGGCTTCCGCCTCGGGCAGTGTCCGGGTCTTGGGCCTGTACTCCGCCAGGCGCTGGATGAGCCGCGCGGCCCGCACCAGTGCGTTGTCCGCGATTCCCGGCATGGACGCATGTCCGCTGCGGCCGTGAACGCGGAGGAGAAAGGGCGAGCTCATCTTCTCGGCGGTCCCGCACAGATATGCGGGGCGCCCGTTGATCACCAGCCGGTCGCCGCCGCCCTCGTTCACGCAGTAGTCAGCGCGGATCGCGTCAGGATGGTTGTCACAGAGCCAGGAGAGCCCGAAGTCCTCGCCGACCTCCTCGTCGGCCGAGGCCACGAAGATCACGTCGCCGGCCGGCACGAACCCCTCCCGGGCCAGGGTGGCCACGGCGACGGCCCCTGCCGCCACGTGGCTCTTCATGTCCAGGGCCCCGCGCCCCCAAATCTCCCCGTTGCGAAGCTCGCCCGACCACGGGTCGAGGGTCCACTCCTCGGGATCGGCGCGCACCGTGTCGGTGTGCGAGATGAGCGCGAGCGTCGGGCCGCCGCGGCCCGGAATGCGTGCGACGAGGTTCGCCCGCTCCGGCACCTTGGCGAAGAGCTCGCACTGAACCCCCGCGTCTTCGAGATAGGCACGGAGGAGGTCGGCGGCAAGGGTCTCGTTCCCCGGCGGATTGACCGTGTTGGCGCGCAGAAGCTCCTGCAGGAGCTCGGTCGCCTCGTCACGCACCGAGACCGTAGTCATCGGGTGAGCATACTTCCCACCGTGAGCGATCTCTTCTCCGATGCAGCGCGCGGGCGCCTCGAAGACTTCGCGCCCCTCGCCACCCGGCTGCGGCCGCGGAGGCTCGATGACTTCGTCGGGCAGGAACAGGTCGTGGGGCCGGGCTCGGCGCTCGCTCTCGCGATTGCCGCGGACCGGATCGGCTCGGCGATCTTCTACGGCCCGCCCGGAAGCGGGAAGACCACGCTGGCGCGCATCGTCGCCGAGACGACCGGGGCGGACTTCGAGGAGCTCTCCGCGGTCTCGGCCTCGGTCTCCGATGTCCGTGCTGTCCTCCAGCGCGCGACTGAGCGCCTGGGAACGAGCGGGACCCGCACGATCCTCTTCCTCGACGAGATCCACCGCTTCAACAAGGCCCAGCAGGACGCTCTTCTGCCTGCCGTCGAGTCCGGGCTCATCACGCTGATCGGCGCGACGACGGAGAACCCGTACTTCGAGGTCAACTCGGCCCTCCTCTCGCGCTCGCAGATCTACGAGCTCGAGCCTCTCTCGGACGAGGACTTGGAGGTCATTGTCCGCAGGGGAGCCGAGCACCTCGGCGTCGAGCTCTCGGGCGACCTCGTGATGCTCGTGGCCCGCCGGGCAGGCGGTGATGCCCGCGCCGCGCTCAACACCCTCGAACTGGCCGCCCAGACCGCCGGCGCCGAGCGCGTCGCAGTCGAGGAGCGCCACGTCGAGGACGCCGCGCGGCGCCGCCGGGTGGTCTATGACAAGGGCGGGGACGCTCACTACGACTTCACGTCGGCGTTCATCAAGGCGATCCGCGGCTCCGATCCCGACGCCGCTCTTTACTACCTCGCGTCCATGCTCGAAGGCGGCGAGGACCCCCGCTTCATCGCGCGGCGCCTGATCGTGCACGCCTCCGAGGACATCGGCATGGCCGACTCCCGGGCGCTCCTGGTCGCGGTCGCGGCGGCGCACGCGGTCGAGCACGTCGGGTTGCCCGAAGCGCGGCTCAACCTTGCGCACGCGACGATCTACCTCGCGCAGGCACCGAAGTCGAACGCCGTGATCAAGGCGATCGGCGCGGCGTCCCAGGACGTACGCGAGCACGGCGCTCTACAGCCGCCAAAGGCGCTTCGCGACGCCCACTACCCGGGCGCGAAGAAGCTCGGCCATGGGCAGGGCTACGTCTATCCGCCCAACGACCCGTCCGGCTACGAGGTCGACTACCTCCCGGACGAGCTCAAGGGCCGCACGTACTACGAGCCCGAGGAAGACGCGTGAGGCTGAATACCTACGAGTGGGGGGATCCCGAGGCTCCGCTCGTCGTCTGCCTCCACGGCGTCACAGGGCACGGGCTCCGCTTCCGCAAGCTCGCGGAAGAGCGGCTGGCCAACCGCTTCCACGTGGTCGCGGCGGACCTGCGCGGGCACGGGCACTCGACCTGGGAAGAGCCATGGGACATCGCCACCCACGTGGCCGACGTGCTCGAGACTTTCGACCGGCCCGCGTACTGGATCGGCCACAGCTTCGGCGGCCGGCTGACGATGCACGTCGCCGCGGAGCAGCCCGAGCTCGTCCAGCGGGCGGTCCTCCTGGACCCGGCCATCTTCATCCCCCCGTTCTGGGCGGACGACCTCGCCGCGGACGCCCGCAAGGAGGAGTCCTACGCGTCGGTGGACGAGGCGATCCAGACGCGCATCGTCCGCAGCGGCCTCGCGCATACTCCGCGCGAGATCCTCGAAGAGGAGGTCGCCGTCCACGGCGTCGAGCGGCCCAACGGACGCATCGGCTATCGCTATTCGGAGAACTGCGTCGGCGAAGCGTACATGGAGATGGCAACGCCTCCTCCGCCGTTCGACGCCCTGCGGATCCCGACGCTCGTCGTGGTCGGCTCTCTATCGAAGATCGTAGGGGCGGGCGAGGTCGAGCTCTACAAACAAACACTCGGCGACCTCTTCACGCTCGAGGTCGTGCCGGGGGGCACAGCGTCCTCTGGGACGCGTTCGAGGAGACCGCGGCGGCGGTCGACGCGTTCCTTGAGGCCTAGAGAATTCGTTCGCCGAGGGCGCTGGCAACCAGCTCGACGGCGAGCTGGGCGGTCGCGTTCTCGCGGTCGAGGATCGGGTTCACCTCGACGACGTCCATCGAGCCGAGGAGGCCCGACTCCGCGACGAGCTCCATGGCCAGGTGCGCTTCCCGGTAGGACAGGCCGCCGCGCACGGGCGTCCCGACTCCGGGAGCGACGTCTGGTTCGACCACGTCCATGTCGAGGGAGACGTGGACGAACGCCGCGTCGGCCACGCGCTCGAGCGCCTCGCGGACGACAGGCTCCACGCCGTGCCGGTCCAGGTCGGTCATGGTGGAGACGGACACGCCGAGTCGGCGCACGAGCTCGCGCTCGCCCTCGTCGAGAGAGCGCACGCCGATCAGGAAAACGTGCTCCGGCTTCACGGCCGGAAGCGGCCATGCATCGCTGCTGAAGGCGTCGTCTGCCAGCCCGAGTGCGACGGCGAGAGGCATCCCGTGGACGTTTCCGCTCGGCGTGGTCTCCGGTGTGTTCAGGTCGCCGTGGGCGTCGAACCAGAGCACTCCCCCGGCTCCGTGGGTCGCGGCGAGGCCGCCGAGCGTCCCGAGCGCGATCGAGTGGTCGCCGCCGAGGACAATGGGAACGGAGCCATCCTTGGCCACCGCCGCGACACGGCGCGCGACGCGCTCGCAGGCGTCCTTGATCTCGGTGAGAAAGCGGGCTCTCGGGTTCCCGGAGGCGGTCGCCTCCGGAACCACGGTCTCGACGTTGCCCCAGTCCGCACACTCGAACCCGAGGCGCGAGAGGCGGTCGTCCAGTCCCGCGTAGCGGATCGCGGAGGGTCCCATGTCCACGCCGCGGCGACCTGCGCCCAGGTCGAGCGCGCCGCCGATGACTGCGAGCTTTCGCTTGTGCACGGAGAGGAAGCTAATCAGCCGCTGCCACGGAACGCGTCAAGAGGCGACGCGGCGTCCGATACGCTGTCCCCCGCGCGGCGAGGTAGCTCAGTTGGTAGAGCACACGGCTGAAAACCGTGGTGTCGCCGGTTCGATTCCGGCCCTCGCCACCTGGGGTATCCGACCAACACCCCGAAAATCGGGTGGAGGAGACCCGGAGTGACGAGTCGGGCCGCGGCGGAAGCAGCCGGACCCACCTCCCGGCGAGCTAGGAAGCCTCTTTTGTCGTGAGTTGGGCTAGTTGGCGAGCTGAGCTCCCGGCACGACGAGTGCCGGAAGGTCGTTTCCCCGGTAGCGATCGAGTTCGCCGCTGACTTTGCCCGAGCGAAGGTCGACTGCGACCGGCGACTGGCCGCCGCGCCAGACGTAGGCGTATGGCCCAGCTGTCTCGAGGAAGTAGATCGGCTCGTTTTCGAAGAGATGGAAGCGCTCGTGGCCGTCGAGGCCGTACCCCGTCAGGCCCATACCCCTCTCGTGGGTCGCGTCGGTCCAAGTAGTTCCATACGCGAGAAGCGTTCCCGCCGAGAAGGAGAACTGGCTTGCGTGCTCGTCGAGGATGCGTTTCGTCCACCGGCGAACGTCGATGAGCGCGAGCCCGGCTGGCGTCGTCTGCTCATCGCCCTTCGCCGTTAGGTGGGTGTCCTGGCCGAATACGGCGACGAGATGTTCGCCAACCCACACCGCCCGTCTCTCCGGGCCCTCTGCCGTCTTCGCCTCCGCTGCGGGCTCAAGCCAGTTCCGTAGGCGGCCGAGGAGCGCGACGGCCTCGTGCACGTCGTGGTAGCCCACTCGTCCGCTGGCGAGATCGACCTCGACGACCGGCCCGGCCGCGGGAACGACGAGTGCGCGTGCTCCCGCGGGATCAACCGCGAGTGCTGGAAGCGTGAGGCGCTGGACGGAGCGTTGAGGGTCGATCGTCTCAAGCCCCGCCGGTACGT
>Ga0126307_10001337_pt1 | contig 16228 bp, 19 predicted proteins | sample Plot28_FD_89955 | JGI IMG/M metagenome (GOLD analysis project Ga0126307, IMG submission 89955) | Serpentine soil microbial communities from UC McLaughlin Reserve, CA, USA - Plot28 | ecosystem: Environmental > Terrestrial > Soil > Grasslands | place: USA: UC McLaughlin Reserve, Lake County... | reverse complement strand
CTCATCCGCGTCTGGGGCTCCGGCCCTGCGGGGCCCGCCGGGACCCGCGACCTGCAGGGCGTCCCGTACGCGTACCTCGTCTACCCGCACAAGCCGGTGGTCGCCTACCTGCCGCAGACCGGCGAGCTGCTCGCCGAGTTCTGCGTCGAGTTCCCCGACGAGACGCGGCCCTACGGCTCCGTCCGCCTCCCCGACTCCGACGACGCGCTCGCCAAGTGGATGGCGCTCCGCGGCGACGAGCGCCGCCTGATCGAGGAGGCCAACATGCACCAGCCCGGCCGCCAGGTCGACCCGCGCCAGGTCCAGCGCGACCTCTGGCGCCTCGGCCGCTGGGAGCGCGAGCGCCTCGAGCGCGCCGGCCGCGGGTCGCGCACCGGCGACCCGGACGACCGCACGCCGCGCCGCTCGCTGTAGTGGACCCCAAGCACCGCTCGCGCGCGCTCACCGAGGGCCCGGAGCGGGCGGCCGCCCGCGCGTACCTGCACGGCATCGGCTACGACGCGGAGGCGCTCGCCAAGCCGATCGTCGGCGTGGCCTCGACGTGGATCGAGACGATGCCGTGCAACTTCCACCTCCGGGCGCTCGCCGCCAAGGTCAAGGAGGGCATCCGGGCGGCGGGCGGCACGCCGATGGAGTTCAACACGATCGCGATCTCCGACGGCATCACCATGGGCACGAGCGGCATGCGCACGAGCCTCGTGTCGCGCGAGGTGATCGCCGACAGCATCGAGCTCGTCGCCAGCGGCCACCTGTTCGACGCCGTCGTCGCGCTCTCGGGCTGCGACAAGACGATCCCCGGCACGGTCATGGCCCTCGCCCGGCTCGACGTCCCGAGCGTGATGCTCTACGGCGGGTCCATCCCGCCCGGCCGCCACAACGGCCGGGACGTGACCATCCAGGAGGTCTTCGAGGCCGTCGGCGCGCACGCCGCGGGCCGCATCAGCGAAGACGAGCTGCACGCGCTGGAGGAGGCCGCGTCCCCCGGCGTCGGCGCCTGCGGCGGCCAGTTCACGGCCAACACGATGGCCATGGCCTTCGAGATGCTCGGCATCTCGCCCATGCGCGACAGCGGCGTCCCGGCCCAGGACCAGACCAAGGGCGAGGTCGCCTACAGGACGGGCGAGCTCGTGATGGACGTGCTGCGCCGGGGCCTGAAGCCGAGCGAGCTGATCACGAAGGACAGCCTCGAGAACGCCATCGCCGCGATCGCCGCCAGCGGCGGCTCCACCAACGGGGTCCTCCACCTGCTGGCCGTGGCGCGCGAGGCCGGCGTGCCGCTCTCGATCGACGACTTCGACCGCATCGCCTCCCGCACGCCGCTGCTGTGCGACCTCAAGCCCGGCGGGCGCTTCGTGGCCACCGACCTGCACGCGGCCGGCGGCGTGCCCGTCCTGGCCCAGCGGCTCAGCGAAGGGGGCTTCCTGCACCAGAACGCGCCCACGGTCACCGGCCGCACGGTCGGCGAGCACGCGGCCGCGGCGACCGAGACCGACGGCCAGGAGGTCATCCGCCCGCTCGACCGCCCGCTCAAGGCCACCGGCGGACTGGCCATCCTGCGCGGCAACCTCGCGCCCGACGGATGCGTCGTCAAGCTCTCGGGCCACGAGCGCGTGCACCATCAGGGCCCGGCGCGCGTGTTCGAGGACGAGGAGCACGCCATGGAGGCCGTCACCGCCCGCGAGATCCGCGAGGGCGACGTCGTCGTCATCCGCAACGAGGGGCCGGCCGGGGGGCCCGGGATGCGGGAGATGCTCGCGGTCACCGCGGCGATCGTGGGGGAGGGACTCGGCGAGTCGGTCGCCCTGCTCACCGACGGCCGCTTCTCCGGCGCCACGCGCGGCTTCATGGCGGGCCACATCGCCCCCGAGGCGGCGCAGGGGGGACCGATCGCCGCCGTCCAGGACGGCGACACGATCACCGTCGACGTCCCTGGCCGGCGCCTCGACGTCGACCTCCCCGACGACGAGATCGCCCGTCGCGTCGCGGCCTACGACGCGCCGCGCCGCACGAACGGCCGCGGCGTGCTCTCCAAGTACGCGAAGCTCGTGTCCAGCGCGAGCGAGGGCGCCGTCACGCGCTGACGCCCTCGACTTCCGACTCGGGCGACGGATCGCCGGCCAGGAAGTCGCGCAGCAGCTCGTTGAACCGCGTCGGGCGCTCGATCATCGGCACGTGCCCGGTGTCGGTGAACGTCACCGTCCGCGCGTTCTCCCCGATCGCCCGCTCGTACTCCTCCGCGTCGTAGACCGGCACCAAGACGTCGTTCTGGCCCCACACGATCAGCACGGGGATCTCGATCTCGGCCAGCCGGTCGCGCGACGAGTACCCGACCATCGCCTCGAACGCCGGGATGATCCCGGGCCCGGCGGCGTCGGTCACGAGCTCGATCACGAGCGGCCCGGAGAGCTTCTCCGGGTAGCGGAAGATCGACTGCAGCGCGAAGCGGCGCAACCGCGGCCGTCGCGCGATCGCGTCGACCTGCGAGCCCACGGCGGCGGACCCGAGCGCCCACGTCCGCGCCACCGCCCCGATCGGCTGCCGCTTGTAGTCCTCGGTCGAGAGCCCCGCCGCGGAGACGAGCACGAGCTTCTTCACCCGCGTCGGGTACTCCAGCGCGAGCTCGGCGCCGATGAACCCGCCCATCGAGTTGCCGACCACCAGCGGGCAGTCGATCCCGACGTGGTCGCACAGCGCGTCGACCGTCTTCGCGTAGCTCTGGATCGAGATCGGCGCGGTCGGCATCTCCGAGCGCCCGTGGCCCGGGAGGTCGAGGGCCACGACCCGGTGCGTCTCCATGAACGCCGGGATGTTCAGCAGCCATGACTGCCACAGCGCTCCCAGCCCGTGGACGAACAGCAGTGGCGGGCCGTCGCCGCCCGTGTCGACGTAGTTGACCGCCCGCCCCTCGATCTCCGCCTGATAGGTCAGCGCAGGCCAGTCGACGTCCATCCACGTGGCGTCGTCGCCGTCGGCATAGGTGTCGTCCGCGCCGGGGCGCAGCACCGAGTGGCGGGCGATGTGGAGGAGGCGGCGCGGCGTGGAGGCCACGGCCGTCTACGGTACAGGTCCCGTGCGGATCGCCGTCGACATCGACTCCACGCTGCACCACTACTGGGACCAGTTCGCGGACGCCGCCCAGCGCCGCTTCGGCGTGCAGCTGCCCTACGACGAGCAGACGAGCTGGGGCGTGACGCTGCTCAAGCCGCACCAGGTCAAGGCCTGCGTCGAGGAGACGCACAGCGAGCCGCTGATCCTCGCCGCGGAGCCCTATCGGGGCGCCGTCGAGGCGCTGCGCGGCTGGCACGAGGCCGGCCACTTCATCCACATCACCTCGCACCGCGCCGGCGATGCCCACGTGGCGACCGCGCGCTGGCTCGAGCGCATCGGCGCGCCCTACGACGAGCTCTACTGCTCCTACGACAAGGTGACCCGCTGCGCCGAGATCGGGATCGACGTGCTCATCGACGACTCGCCGGTGAACCTGTTGCGAGCGCTCGAAGCGGGTATGACGGCGGCCACGATCCTGCATCCCTGGAACCGAGACGTGTGCGAGGAGGAGGACATCGTGTGCGCCCCCGACTGGCCGGGCCTCGCCCGGCTGCTGGAGCCGGTGCTGGCGTGAGCGCCACGACGCCCGGCGAGCGCCGCCAGCTGCCCGCGCCGACCGACGACCTGCGCGGCTACCTCCCCGCGATCGAGCCCGACCGCCAGGTCACGGACTGGGGGCGCTCCGAGCGCGTCGAGGGCCTGCTCGACAAGACGCTCGTCGACTTCCTCTACCACTACTGGTTCCGGGTCGAGGTCGAGGGCATCGAGCACGTGCCGTCCACCGGCGGCGCCCTGCTGGTCTCCAACCACGCCGGCGCCCTGCCGCCCGACGCGACGATGATCGCCAAGGCGATCAAGGAGGAGCACCAGCGCCCGCGGCCGGTGCACCTCACCGTCGAGCACTTCTTCAAGGGCTACCCCGGCTTCGCGCCGTTCGTGGCCAAGATCGGAGGCGTCCCCGCCCACCCGGCGAACGTCCAGCGGCTGCTCCATGACGAGGAGCAGCTCGTGCTCGTGTTCCCGGAGGGCCGCAAGGGCTCGGAGAAGCTCTACAAGGACCGCTACCGGCTGCGGCGCTTCGGCCGCGGCGGCTTCGTGGCGGCGGCCATGCGGGCGCGCGCGCCGATCGTCCCGATCGTCGTCGTCGGCGCCGAGGAGGCGATGCCGGTGTTCGCGCAGATCGGCGTGCTCCAGCGCATCACTCGGCTGATCTACTTCCCCGTGACGCCGCTGTTCCCGCACTTCGGGCTGCTCGGCGCGGCGTACCTGCCGGCGAAGTTCCGCATCCGCTTCCTGCCGCCGGTCCCCACGGATCAGTGGGGCGAGAAGCCGTGGGAGGACCGGGGGCTGGTGCAGAACGTCGCCGACGAGGTGCGCAGCACCATCCAGGAGGAGCTCTACGACATGGTCGCTCACCGCCGGTCGGTGTGGCTGGGATGAAGGCGCGCCGCATCCTCGTCACCGGGCTGTCGACCCTGTGGGGCGGCCGCCTCGCGCAGAAGCTCGAGGGCGACAAGGGGGTCGAGACGATCATCGGCGTCTCGCCGGAGGACCCGACGTGCGAGCTGCAGCGCACGGAGTACGTCCGCGTGGGGCTCGACCACCGGCTCCTGCGGCGGATCGTCCACGCCGCCGAGATCGACACGGTGATCGACACGCGGCTGGTCGTGGATTCGGCGTACGCCTCGCCGCGGGAGGCCCACGAGGCCAACGCGATCGGGACGATGAACATCCTCGCCGCCTGCGGCGGCCCGGACTCGCCGGTGCGCAAGGTCGTCTTCAAGTCCTCGGCCCACTACTACGGCTGCGAGCGCGACGACCCCGCGTTCTTCACGGAGAGCATGCGCCGGCCGCACCCGCCGCGCACGCGCCTGGAGTCCGACATCGTCGAGGCCGACGACGCGGTGCGCGAGTTCGCGCGGCGCAACCCCGAGGTCACGGTCACGATCCTGCGCTTCTCCAACTCGCTCGGCCCGGGCCTGCGCACCTCGCATACGCGCCTGTTCTCGCTGCCGGCGATCCCCTGCATCCTCGGGTTCGACCCGCGCTACCAGTTCATCCACGAGGACGACCTCACCGACGTCCTGGCCTTCGCGGCGAGCGAGGACCTGCCCGGGGTCTACAACGCCGCGGCCGACGGCGTGCTCGTGCTCTCGGAGGTCGCGTCGCTGCTGGGCCGGCCGCCGGCGCCGATCCTGCCGCCGTGGGGCAGCGGGCTCGCCGCCGCGGCGCTGCGGCCGCTCGGCCTGCGCGTTCCCGACGAGGTGCTCAACCAGCTGCGCTACGGCCGCGGGCTGGACAACCGCAAGCTCAAGTCCGCCGGCTACACATACGGCTTCACGACGCGCGAGACGGTCGTCAAGCACGCCGAGGCGATGCGCGTCCGGGCGCTCACGGAAGGCCGCGACGAGCCCTATCGCTACGAGCGCGAGGTCGAGGACTTCCTGCGCTACAGCCCGAGCGTCAAGCGCGGGCCGGCCGGCGTCGTCTGACGCCAGCGCGCCTGCACGGCTTCCGCATCGTCGGCACCACGTCCTACCATCTGCTCCTCGCCGCGTCATGTCCCGCCGCGCCGCCGCCATCACGCTCCTGCTCGCCGGTCTGCTCGTCGCGGCCGTGGCCGCGCTGTACGCCTATGACCACAGCCGCGCCGACGAGATCGCGCGCGGGGTGCGCGTCAACGGGATCGACGTCAGCGGCCTCACGCTGCAGCAGGCGCGCGAGAAGCTCCACGAGGCGCTGGTCGAGCCGCTGAGCCGCCCGGTGTCCGTGCGCGCCGGCGGCCACCGCTTCAGGCTGACCGCCGAACGGGCGTCGATCGGCGTCGACATCGACGGCTCGGTCGACCGCGCGATGGCCCGCTCGCGCGAGGGCAACCTGTTCAGCCGTTCCTGGCGCGCGCTGCGCGGCGAGTCGCTGGACGCCGACGTCGACGCGCGCATCACCTGGTCGCGCCCCGCGGTGCGCCGCCTCGTCGCCCGCGTCGTCGACAGCGTGTCGCGCGAGCCGGTGGACGCGGAGCTCGATCTCGAGCACGGCGACGTCACGCCGCGGGCGTCGCGCGACGGCGTCCACGTGCGCGCGGCCAAGCTGCGCCGCGACGTCGAGCGCGAGCTGCTCGACTCCAGCGAGCGCCGGCTGGCGCGGGCGAAGCTCGTCACGGTGGAGCCCAAGGTCACGACCGCCGAGCTGGCCGAGAAGTACCCGACGGTCATCGTCGTCGCGCGCGGCTCCTTCCAGCTCACGCTCTACAAGGACCTAGAGCCGGCGAAGACGTACCGCATCGCGGTCGGCCAGGTCGGGCTGGAGACGCCGGCCGGGCTCTACCACATCGAGAACAAGGCGGTGGATCCCGCCTGGCACGTGCCGAACTCGGACTGGGCGGGCAGCCTGGCGGGCCAGGTCATCCCCGGCGGCGTACCGGAGAACCCGCTCAAGGCGCGCTGGATGGGCATCTACGCCGGCGCGGGCATCCACGGCACCGACGCCGTCGGCTCGCTCGGCACCGCCGCGTCCCACGGCTGCATCCGGATGGCCATCCCCGACGTGATCGAGCTCTACGACCAGGTCGACGTCGGCGCGCCGGTTTACATCAGCTAGCGGCGATCTCGCTCACCTCGACCTCCTCCCAGCCCTGCTCGGTCAGGGAGGCATGGTGGTCGCTGTGGCGAATGCAGAGCGCACCGATGTACGTGCCCGGCCGCACCTGCTTGCGCATCACGGCGTACCACATCGTCGTCGCGTCCCGCGTGCCCTGGATCACGTGCCACGGGCGCGGCGGCGGCTTGCCGTCCGCCGGCGCGACGCCCGCCTCGACGAGCTGGCGCTGGGTGGCGACCTGACCCGTGGTGGTGTCGATCACGAACACGGCCACGCCCGGGCACGGTAGCGCCGCCGCCTGGGCGGCGGCCCTTACCCGCTTCGACCGCGACCTCCAGACCCGCGGCGCGGCCGAGCGCACCCGCCGCATCTATGGCCGTGAGGTCGCCGAGCTGGCGACGTGGGCGGGCGCCCAGGGCATCGGGCCGGCCGACGTCACCTACCGGCTCCTGCGCGGCCACGCGGCGCGGCTGTCGACCGCCGGCCTGGCGCCGCGCACGCTCGCCCGCAAGCTCGCGGCCATCCGCTCGTTCTACCGATCGATGGTGGAGCACGGCGATATGGCCGCCAACCCGGCCGACCTGCTGCCCGCGCCGAAGCTGCCGCAGCGCCTGCCGCGGACCATGCGCCAGGCCGACGTGACCGCGATGCTGGACCGCATCCCGGCCGGCACGCCGCTCGAGCTCCGCGACCGCGCGCTGTTCGAGCTGGCCTACGCGAGCGGCCTGCGCGCCGAGGAGCTCGTGAATCTCGACCTCAACTCCATGGACTTCGATGCCGAGCAGGTACGTGTGGAGGGCAAAGGCTCAAAGACGCGCTTCGTCCCCGCCGGCGAGCCGGCGCTGCGAGCCGTCGGCGCCTACCTCGAGCGCGGCCGCCCGGCGCTCCAGGGCAGCGAGGCCGAGCCGGCGCTGTTCCTCTCCAAGTCGGGCCGGCGGCTCTCGACCTCCGACGTCCGCCGCCGCCTGCGCACGTGGGCGCGCCACGCCGCGACGCAAGGGCACGTGCACCCGCACGCCCTGCGGCACTCCTTCGCCACCCACCTGCTCGAGGGCGGCGCCGACCTCCGGGCCATCCAGGAACTGCTTGGCCATGCAAGCATGTCCACGACCCAGGTCTACACTCGGGTAGAATCGGCGCGCCTAAGAGCTGCCTATCTGCGCAGCCATCCCAGGGCCTGAGGAGGAGCTCCGCTGGAGACCAACGTCAAAGCCATCGAGCTCCGGGACCTCTGGAAGCGCTACAAGGGGGACCAGTCCGAAAGGGCCCGCGAGCAGCTCGTGGTGGCCTATTCGCCCCTCGTGAAGTACGTCGCCGGCCGGATGTCCTCGGGCCTGCCCGCGCACGTCGAGGAGGCAGACCTCATCTCCTATGGGCTGATCGGCCTGATCAACGCGATCGAGCGCTTCGATCTCGATCGCGAGATCAAGTTCGAGACGTACGCGATCACGCGCATCAAGGGCGCGATCATCGACGAGCTGCGGGCGCTGGACTGGGTCCCGCGCTCGGTGCGCGCCCGCGCGCGTGAGTTCGAGCGCGTCCACGCCAAGCTCGAGCACCGGCTCCACCGCACGCCGACCGACGAGGAGATGGCGCGCGAGCTCGACATCGAGGTCGAGGAGTTCCAGGAGGCGCTGGTCAAGATCTCGAACTCGACCGTCGTCGCGCTCGACGAGCTGTGGGCGGTCTCCGACGCCTCCGGCGACCAGGTGTCGCTGCTCGACACGCTGCACGATCCCGACGCGCCCGACCCGCAGCAGATCCTCGACGCGTCAGAGCTCAAGGACCGGCTCGCGGACGCCATCTCGGCGCTCCCGGAGCGCGAGAAGCTCGTGATCGCCCTCTACTACTACGAGAACCTGACGCTGCGCGAGATCGGCGAAGTCCTGGGCGTCACGGAGTCGCGGATCTCGCAGCTGCACACCAAGGCCGTCCTGCGCCTCAAGAGCCGCCTCCAGGGCGAGACGCTGCGCTAGGTTTCCCCTTCCGTCGAGGAAGGGAGGAGCTCGTGGCTCAGGCCGCAGACAGGATCCGCAACGTGGCATTGGTCGGCCACCGGGGGAGCGGGAAGACGTCGCTGCACGAGGCCCTGCTGTTCGAGGCCGGCGCGACCACCCGTCTCGGCTCGGTGGCCGACGGCACGACCATCTCCGACGCCGACGAGGACGAGAAGGCGCGCGGCATGTCGATCTCGGCGTCGCTCGCCTCGTTCAGCTGGCGCGACGTCAAGGTCAACCTCGTCGACACGCCCGGCGACCCCTCCTTCGTCGCCGACGCACTGGGCGCGCTGCGCGTCTGCGAGTCCGCCATCTTCGTGGTCAACGGCGTCCTGGGCGTCGAGGTCGGCACCCAGCGGCTGTGGCAGCGCGCGCAGGAGCTCGGCGTCGCGCGCCTGGTCTACGTGAACATGCTCGACCGCGAGCGGGCCGACTTCTTCCGCGTCCTCGAGGGGCTCAAGGCGGCCTTCGGCGCGCACGTCGTGGCCACCGAGATCCCGATCGGCGCCGAGCACGACCTGCGCGGCGTGATCGACCTCGTCGACATGAAGGCCTACGAGTACACCGACGGCGACTGCTCGGAGATGCCGATCCCGGACGAGCTCGCCGACGTCGCGCAGGAGTACCGCGAGAAGCTCATGGACGAGGTCGCCGAGAACTCCGAGGCGCTGATGGAGCGCTACCTCGAGGGCGAGGAGATCTCGCACGACGAGATCGTCACGGCGCTCGAGGACGGCACCGACCACGGCCACATCTTCCCGGTCGCCTGCGGCGTCGCCACGACCCGCCTGGGCGCCAACCGCGTGCTCGACGCGGTGGTCGACGACCTCCCGTCGCCCGTGCAGCACGGCGGCCTGCAGCTCGACGGCATGCGCCTGGAGCCCGACCCGGACGGCGAGACGTTCGCGTACGTCTTCAAGACGCGCGCCGATCCGTTCGCGGGCCGCATCAACCTCTTCCGCGTCTACCAGGGCACGGTCAAGCACGACAGCCAGCTGCTCAACACGCGCGCGCACGCCAAGGAGCGCATTGGGCAGCTGCTCGTGCCGCAGGGCAAGGACCTCAAGCAGACCGACGCCTTCGGGCCCGGCGACATCGGGGCCGTGGCCAAGCTCAAGGAGACGAGCGCCGGCGACTGGCTGGCCGCGCGCGACGAGCCGGTGACCATGCCGTCGGTCAAGCTGCCGGCCCCGGTCATGGCCTTCGCCATCGAGCCGAAGTCCAAGGGCGACGAGGACAAGGTCTTCACGGCGCTGCGACGGCTGCAGGAGGAGGACCCGACGATCGACCTGCATCGCGACCCGCAGACGGGCGAGCAGATCGTCGCGGGGCTCTCGCAGATCCACGTCGAGGTCGTCGTCGACCGCATGCGCTCGCGCTTCGGCGCCGAGGTGACCCTGAAGCCGCCGCGGGTGCCCTATCAGGAGACGATCCGCGGCAGCGCCAAGGCGCACGGCCGGCACAAGAAGCAGACGGGCGGCCGCGGCCAGTTCGGCGACTGCCACATCGAGATCGAGCCGCTGGCCGACGGCGACTTCGAGTTCGTCAACGCCATCAAGGGCGGCGTGATCCCACAGGGCTTCATCCCCGCGGTGCAGAAGGGCGTGCTCGAGGCGATGGAGCACGGCAGCGTCGCCGGCTACCCGGTCAAGGGCGTGCGGGTGAAGCTCTACGACGGCAGCTACCACACGGTCGACTCCTCGGAGATGGCCTTCAAGCTCGCCGGCTCGCTGGCCATGAAGGAGGCCCTGTCGCAGGCGTCGCCGGTGCTGCTGGAGCCGATCATGCTGGTGACGGCGTCGGTGCCCGACGAGTCGGTGGGCGACGTGATGGGCGACCTGTCGTCGCGCCGCGGGCGGCCGCTCGGGACCGAGGCGGTGGGCGGCATGACCGAGGTCAAGGCCGAGGTGCCGATGTCGGGGATGCTCTCCTATGCACCGGATCTGCGGTCCTTGACCGGAGGCCAGGGCGAGTACACGCTCGAGTTCCTGCGCTACGAGGAGGTCCCGTCGCATCTGGCCCAGAAGGTGGTCGCGAAGGCCCAGGAGGAGGCAGTCGCCTAACGTGTAACGTCGCCGAAGGCCGTCCGCTCGCGGGCGGCCTGCCAGGCGAATACGTATGGCTCGGACCAGGGACATCAAGACCAACCAGGTCGACCTCTCCTGCGACATCTGCGGGCGCACGCTGCTGCGCGGGGAGCACGCCGAGACCTATTTGGCCGGCGGCGCGCGCCGCGAGGTCTGTGACCTGTGCACCGTGCGGGCGGAGCACGCCGGCTGGATCCGCGAGGCGGGGGCCGACGACCTGGCGCTGAGGCAGACGCGGCCCGAGCGGGGGCGCTCGTTCCGCGAGCGGCTGCGGGCGCGGCGTGAGCGGGCGCGCGAGCTGCAGGAGGAGGCGGCGCTCGACGGGGCCGACGAGGCCGAGGTGGAGCCGATCCGCGAGCCGCGGCACGTCCGCGCCGTGCCCACCAACGCCGATCTGAAGATGGCGCGGGCGCTGGAGCTGTTCAACGCGTCCGAGCACCCGCGCACCGTGGCCGGCGTCGCCCGGTCGCTCGGGCCGCCCGAGGTAACGGTCCGGCCGCTGACAGATCGCCCCAGCGTGGTGGCGATCATCGTCATGTGGGAGCTGTCCTGGTATCGCTACGAGATCGACCTGTCCGACGAGGCCGGTGGCGTGCGCCGCGACGCCCAGGGCGACGAGCTCACGGATCTGTCGGACGAGGACCGTGTGGCCAACGCGAGCGCCGACGAGCGCGGCGCTCTGACCATGTAGACGGATGTCCGAGGCAAGTAGATCCGCCTCCGTGGGTACGATCGGGCGCGTGATCTACTGCGTCGTTCCAGAGGCCCTCGAGGACGAGCTCTACGAGAAGCTCGCCAAGTACTACGAGGACGATCCAAACGTCACCGTGATCGTCGACCGCCGCAAGTCCAGCCGGCGGGAGCACGGCTCGGGCGGTGGCGGCCTGCGCGAGGTCCGCGATCGGCGGCGCCCGCGCGTCACCGGCGACTTCCCGCCGCTGACGACGGCGTAGTGAAGCTCGTCGTCCATGTGGACGGCGGCGCGCGTGGCAACCCCGGTCCGGCGGCCGCGGCGGCGGTGCTCTCCGATCGCGAGGGCAACGTGCTCGACGAGGCGTCGGTCGTCCTCGGGCGGGCGACGAACAACGTCGCGGAGTACCGTGGGTTGCTGTTGGGGCTGGAGCGCGCGAAGGCGCTCGGCGCCACGGAGGTCGACGTGATCAACGACTCCGAGCTCATCGCCCACCAGGTGAACGGCCGCTATCGGGTCAAGCACCCGGACATGGTCCCGCTGCACCGGGAGGCCGTGCAGGCGCTGCGCGGGTTCGATCGCTGGACCCTGCGGCCGGTGCCGCGGGCGCAGAACGCGGCCGCCGACGCCCTGGTCAACCAGGCGCTCGACGCCACGCGGCCATGACCGTCCACGACGGCGAGACCGACTACGCCGGCTACCTGCGGATCCACGACCTGCTGCGGCTGCAGCATCCCATCACGCCAGGGGCCCATGACGAGCTGCTGTTCATCGTCGTGCACCAGTCGTATGAGCTGTGGTTCAAGCTGATCCTGCACGAGCTGGAGGCGGCGCGCGCGGCGCTCGACGCCCGGCGGCCGGCCGTCGCGACCGGCCCGCTCCAGCGCGTCGTGGCCACTGACCGGCTGCTGCTGGAGCATCTGGAGGTGCTCGAGACCATGGGGCCGGAGGGCTTCCTCGAGTTCCGCGACCCGCTGGCGCCCGCCTCGGGCTTTCAGTCCGAGCAGTTCCGGGCGATCGAGGCCGGCAGCCCGGGCCTCTACGACGCGTTCCGCGCGTGCGCGGGCTTGCCCGAGGACCCCGAGGCCCGGCTCGCCGCGCTCGCGGACCTCTACCGCGACCACTCGGACGATCCCTCACGCGCCGCGCTGCACCGCGTCGCCGAGCTGCTGCTCGACCACGACGAGGTCATCGCCCGCTGGCGCCACCACCACATGCTCATGGCCGCGCGCGAGATCGGCACCCGGCCGGGCACGGGGGGGTCGCGCGGGGTCGAGTACCTGGCCTCGACCTTGGAGCAGAGGTTCTTCCCGGAGCTCTGGCAGGTAAGAGTGGCCCTGTGAGGGTCACCGTCGTCATCATCACCCGCGACCGGTCGGACGACCTGCGGCGCACGCTCGACCGGCTGGCGGCGCTGCCCGAGCGGCCCGAGGTCATCGTCGTCGACAACGGCTCGTCTCCGGGCGCGCCGGACCTCCCGGGCCTCCGGGTCATCGCGCTCGACGAGGACTGCGGCGCGGCGGGCCGCACAGCCGGCGTGCTGGCGGCCTCGACGCCGTACATCGCCTTCTGCGACGACGACTCCTGGTGGGAGCCGGGCGCGCTGGACCAGGCCGCAGACCTGCTGGACGCTCATCCCGACGTGGGCCTGCTCGCGGCGACGGTGGTGCTGCCGGACGGCCGGCCCGACCCGACGTGCGAGGCGATGGCGGCCAGCCCGCTGCCCCGGCGCGCCGGCCTGCCGGGCCCGCGCGTGCTCGGCTTCATCGCCTGCGGCGCGGTCGTGCGGCGCAACGCCTACCTCGCCGCCGGCGGCTTCCATCCGCGGTGGGGCGTAGGAGGCGAGGAGCAGCCGTTGGCGGCCTCGCTCGCCGATTGCGGCTGGGAGCTGGTCCACGTCCCGTCGCTGATCGCCCACCACCACCCCTCCGGCACGCGCGACCGGTCGGCGCGGCGCGCGGTGGAGACGCGCAACGACCTCTGGTTCGCGTGGCTGCGCCGCCCGGCGCTGTCGGCGGTACGCGCGACGTTCAGCGAGCTGGCCCGCGCGGGCGTCGACCGCCACCGCTGGGCGGGCGTGCTCCAGGCCGCCGCCGGCGCCCGGGGCATCCTCCGCGACCGTCGCCCGGTCGGCCCCCGGGTGGAAGCGGAGCTGCGCGCGCTGGGATGACCGAGACGGCGGTGCGGGCGGGGCGTCGCCGCGTGCGGATCTCGAGCGCGGACAAGCTGCTGTTCCCGGACGACGGGATCACGAAGCTCGACCTCGCCGAGTACTACGCCGCCGTCGCCCCGGCGATGGTCCCGCACGTCCGCGACCGCCCGCTGAACCTCTGGCGCTGGAACAACGGCATCGAGGGCCAGCGGGTCGTGCAGCAGGAGATCCCGCGCGGGGCGCCCGACTGGGTCCGCCGCGTCAGCGTCGGGCGCCGCAAGGGCGGCAGCGTGGTCCACGCCGTGGGCGGCGAGGCCGCGACCCTCGTCTGGCTGGCCAATCAGAACTGCATCACGCCGCACGTCTGGACGAGCCGAGCCGACCGCCCCGACCGTCCGGACCGGCTGGTGTTCGACCTCGACCCGGCCGACGGCGACGACTTCGAGTCGATCCGCGCGGGCGCGCTGGCGTTGCGCGAGCTCCTCTTGTCGCTGGGCCTCGAGCCGTTCGCGATGACCTCGGGGTCGCGAGGCCTCCACGTCGTCACGCCGCTGCGCCGCGGCCCGAGCGCCGACGAGGCGCGAGCCGCGGCCGGCCACCTCGCCGACCGCGTCGCCGCGGGGGACGCGGACCGCTTGACGACGCACTGGCGCAAGGAGAAGCGCCGCGGCCGGGTCCTCGTCGACGTCGCCCGCAACACCTACGCCCAGACGACCGTTGCGCCCTACGCCGTCCGCGCCCTTCCGGGAGCCCCGGTCGCGACGCCGGTGGAGTGGGAGGAGGTCGAGGACCCGGCCCTGCACCCGCGGCGCTTCACCCTTCGTGACGTCCCGTCGCGGTTGGCCGAGCGCGGCGATCCGTGGCGTTCGATCCGGCGCGCGGCGAGCGATCTGAAGGCGTAGCGCGGCGGGGGCTGTTCGCTTGTGGCGGCGGGCGTTGGCGTCCGGCGGCGCCGGACGCCCCATTGACCGATGCGGGGCCGATATCGTCGCGACCCCTTGACCTCAGCCGACAACTATGGCCCCGGCGTCACGGACTTCGTCCACATCGGCCTTGTCGTCGAGGACCTCGACGAGACGGTCCGGTTCCTTGCGCTGCTCGGGTTCGACTGCGGCGAGCCGGGAGTGTTCAGCGGTGAGTGGATCGGTCGGATCATCGGGCTCGAGGACGTGACGGTCGAGGTGGTGATGGTTCGCGGCCCCGACGGCAGCGACGTCTTCGAGGTCGTGCGCTTCCACTCGCCTTCCGCCGGCGCTGAAGAGCCGGTGCCGGCCGCGAACCGTCCCGGGCTCAGGCACGTCGCCTTCAAGGTCGACGACGTACGTGGGGTGGTCGACCGCGTCCGCGAGGCCGGCTGGGAGACGATCGGGGAGATCGTCGACTACGAGAGCACGTTCCTGCTCTGCTATGTCCGCGGACCCGAAGGCCTGATCGTCGAGCTGGCCGAGCGGCTCGACGGCGCGCCGGGCTGAGCGGCGAGAGCGGTCAGCCGATGTGCGCGAGCACGTTGACGATCGTGCCGCCGGGGTCCTCGACGAAGAAGCGGCGAACGCCCCACGGCTCGTCGGTGAGCGGGTACACGACGCGCAGCCCGTGCCTGAGCGCCTCCTCATGGGCGGCGTCGACCGCCGCGGGATCGCCGACGTCGACTCCGAAGCGCGGCTGCGGATCCTCCATTCCCGGCGGCGGGATGAGGACCTGCGCCTTCGTATTGGCGGGTGAGTTGAGCCCGAGCACCGGGTCTTCCATGCCGACCTCGAGTCCGAGCACCTCGACGTAGAACTTCCGCGACGCCGCCATGTCGCTTCCGTCGGCGTAGGGCACGATCCTCGTGACGGGCATGTCGACCACCTTAGTCGCGGGCGCGAACGCGCGTACCGCCGCCGCAGCCAGGCGGTTCCCGCTGCCAGGCGGGCGGCTAAGCCGTGCCGACCGGCTGGCTCGGAACGGCGCGCTCCTTGGCGAGGGCGTCCGAGCCCGAAGCGTCCGGAAGCGGAGGTCTCGAGGCGCCCATCCGCGCGGCTGCGAGCGCGGACAGCAGCGAGGACATGCTCGCGATCACGAGCAGGGCGCTGCGCGCTTGACGGGGGATCGTTCGCCCGGCCGCCAAGGTCGCACCGAAGTCGACCGCGTCGCAGATCGCGCCGGCCGCCAGCCACGGCCGCGCCAAGCGGTGCTCGCGGGTCACGGCGTGCAGCCCGCCGAGGCCGACAACGAGGTCGCGGGCGCCGACGGCGCGCGCGAGCACCTGAGCGCCCGGCACCCGCGCCTGTTTGCCGATCCAGGCCGGCTCCATGAGCGTCGGCTTCGCGATGAAGGCGATGCCGAAGAGAAAGCGGGCGACTGAGATGACTACGGCAAGGATGCGCATGCCCTTCATCTACCAGGCCACGCCAGGTGCCATGCATTCGAGGGCGGCTCAGTCAGTCCACCAGTCGCGCCGGCCCTCGACGTCCTCGCGCCGAGCCTTGCCGAGACTGGGTGCGCCGATGACGATGATCTCGAGGCCCTCCGGCCCGGCCTCGTAACCTCGCCATGTACCGGGCGGGACGCGCACCGCGTCCCACTCTTCGAGCTCGACGATCTCGTCGTCGAGCTTCATCCGCCCGCTCCCGCGCAGGACCACGTACACCTCTTCCTGCGTCTTGTGCGT